>JAEEGI010018467.1_pt1 | contig 14168 bp, 14 predicted proteins | sample 8958751 | NCBI WGS metagenome assembly JAEEGI01 (sample SAMN16246545, study PRJNA631951) | gut metagenome | biome: gut microbiome; feature: rumen; material: KS-attached | host: Bos | place: Iran: Karaj | collected 2018-10
CTACCAAATTTCGCATGTTGGAGATTTGCCCCCCTTCTTCCCCACGCAAACACATTTAAGCACATTTAAGCACATATAAAGTCAGCCAAGCCCACACAAAGTCAGACTGCCAAAAAACAACCCCATATCTTTGCATCGTGAACCAAGAGAAAGGCGCGCATCTCGAACGAATCCCGAAGGCATAAGGAAGCCCGCAACAAGACAAACCAACAAGCCAACCCAAGGCAGAGACCACCCCAAGCAACCCTAAGCCCAAACGGATTCAGGAACACAAACAAACCGAATTATTAACCACCTATCCCCGCTACCCCCTCCGCGGAATACAAAACATCTGCCACGGCAGATGGGGAGAGGAAAACACTATGGCAAGAATAACCCCTATCGATGTCATCAAGGGCATCAGCGGCAAGTACGGAAAAGACTCAAACATCTACTTCGCCACCAACAGGTCGAGCAACCGCATACGCATCGCCAAGATTTCGCACCCTTACACAGGCCCGGCTACCGACAAGCAGATTGAGCAGCAGGCAAAGTTCGCCAAGCGTCAGGCCGTTGCAACCGCATGGCTCAACGCCAACAAGCCAAGCACCGCCAACGGAGTCAAGGGTACCGAGGCATACCAGCAGGTGCAGAAGCTGAAGCACGTCTACAACTTCTCAAACATCACGCAGGTGCTCTACAAGTACATGGACGACAAGAACGTCATCACCCTGCCACCTTCGGCAGTCTGAACCCGAGAATCTTTTTCCTGCCCTACAGAGGAACGGGGCTGACACCCGGCCCCTTCCTCTGTACTTTAACCCAACCCCGTAACACTCGCAACACATGACACTCTTCCGCCTCAACTTCATCGCCAGCCTCATACTCATAGTTGCAGGATTCTTCGTCCCACCCGTCGGCATCATCGACGGATCCGTGCTCACCGCCGTCGGACTCCTCCTGCTCTTCGCCCTCATAGGGCAGATTCCCGAGATGGCAAAGGCAGGCAAGAACATAAGGCTGCGCAAGGGCGACTTCTCCGCCGAGGTAGACACCCCTCCGCAACAGCCCGACAACATCAGCTAACCCCTTAAAACAAAACGAACATGAAAATACTCCTTACAAGAACGGCACGCAAGCCACGATACACCATCGGACGCCTGAGCATAAACGGCACATACATGTGCGATACCATCGAAGACCGCGACCGCGGACTCGCCCAGGACATGCCGCTCGACACTCTGCGACGCCTCAAGGTGTACGGACAGACGGCAATACCCACAGGCACATACAAAGTAATCTGGACATTCAGTCCGCGCTTCGGCAAGTACCTGCCGCAGCTACACAACGTGCCCATGTTCAGCTGCATACGCATGCACGCCGGCAACACGGCGGCCGACACCCTCGGATGCATCATCCTTGGCGAGAACAAGGCGGTGGGAATGGTGCTCAACAGCCGCGCAGCCTGCGCAAGGGTAATGCCCCTCATACAACAGGCCATAAGCCGCGACGAACCCGTTACCATACAGATAAGATGAACCGCCCGCTCCTCCTCATCGTCCCCCTGCTGCCGTTCCTCGCCTCGTGCCGCACCATAAGGCACACCACCGCCAAGGCGCAAACCATCATGGTACACGACACCATACAGCAGCACGTCATCGTCCGCCGTACCGACTCCGTACTTATCATAAAGACCGACAGCGGCACACGCCAGCGCGAAAAGTCGCACACCATCGTCTATGCCGCCGGAAGGGAGAGCCTCAACAAGGTGCAGCACGATACGGTTACGGTAGTCCGCACAGCCCCCTCGCCAGCAAAGGCATCACGCCAGTCCACCCTCCTGCCCGCAGTCATGGCAGTCATAATACTGGTACTCGTCTTCAGGCGCACATAACTCACCCCAAGCGGCGGCACATCACCCCAAAAGGAGCATGTACCGTCGCTTTTCATTTTCCAAGCACTATGCAGCATCTTTCACCCCAAAAACACTTGCATACCCAAAATGTTTGTACTACCTTTGTGCAGAATTTGCCAACAACTAACAATAATATGAAAGGCAAGCATCAATATCATTAAAAAAAATGAAAAACATTATAGCATATATTATTCCGGCAATACTATTTGCATCCTGTAAAGCCCAACAATTTGATACGGACTCTATGAGCGGCAGATATGTCGGAGCAGACAAGGCAAAGAACAACCTATCTGCATTCATATTGTTAGATTTGCACAAAGATAGCACCAGTACATTCGAAAGAACCATGGATTTATCAAAAAACACATGTCAAGGCAAATGGAGCCTATCCAATAACAGAATGATAAATATCACCTGCAACAACAACCCCATTCAGAGCGATATTGAAAAAGCCTTGCAAGGAGGCAGCATTATCGAAGACTCTATCCAAATAAAAATCTTGACTAAAGACAAACTAAGGATAGGGAATGTCATTTTAAGACGAAAGAGAACATCATCCAGCCCATTATAATCCCCCCCAAAAAACAAAAAGTCCGCAAAGCCTCATCAACATGAAGCCTTGCAGACATGTATCTCTCTTATTATCATCTTGCACTCTCCTCGCGTATGGCAACACGTCGAATCTTGCCGTTTACCGTCTTTGGCAACTCGGCAACAAACTCAACCACTCTCGGATACTTGTACGGAGCAGTCCTGCTCTTTACAAAAGCCTGAATCTCCTTCGCAAGGTCGTCGCCAGCCTTGTCGCGATATTTGGCAGAAAGCACTATTGTCGCCTTTATCAACTGACCGCGAATGTCGTCGGGAACGCCAGTTATGGCACATTCCGCCACGGCAGGATGCTGCATCAATACCGACTCCACCTCGAACGGCCCAACGCGGTAGCCCGATGTCTTTATCACATCGTCGGCGCGGCTCTCATACCAGTAATAGCCCTGCTCGTCGCGATAAGCCATGTCCCCAGTATCATAATATCTGCCCGCAAACTTCTGCGCCGTCAACTCAGGCTCGCCATAATATTCCTTAAACAGACCTATCGGCTTCTCGCCGTTGCGAAGATATATTACCAGATGCCCCTTTACGTTAGGTGCGCACGAATTGCCCTCATCATCAACAACATCTACATCCACCATCGGGTTTGGCAGTCCCATTGTACCCGGACGGGCAACAACCCACGGATAAGAGCCCACCACAAGCGGCGTTTCCGTCTGCCCGAAACACTCCATCAGCCTTATGCCCGTAAGCCTCTTCCAGTCGTCAAAAATCTTTGGATAGAGAGCCTCGCCAGCCGTTGTGCAGTATTCGAGCGACGATAGGTCGTACTTCTCAAGTCCCTCCTTCAGCATCATGCGGTAAACCGTAGGCGGAGCAAAGAACGAAGTAATCTTATATTTCTGAATGATGCTTAGCAGATTTGCGGCATTAAACTTACCTTCCTGCGCATATACAAAGATGCACGCGCCAGCAAAAATCAGACTGTAGAACTGCCCCCATGCCGCCATCATCCAGCCAGTATCGCACAGAGTAAGATGGAGCGATTCCTCATGCAGGTTGAGCCAGTATTTTCCCGTCAGCACATGGCACAACGGATATTTGAAGTCGTGAACCACCCCCTTCGGATGTCCCGTCGTTCCGCTTGTAAAGTAAAGCAGCATGCTGTCGCTATTTCTGATGCCCTCAACCTTGCGGAAAGGAGCGGCAGCACCAAGTCCTGCCCAGAAGTCGAGCCACCCCATACGATGAATATCATTATTAAAGGCGCAAATCCTTACTATGTCCTTGCCCTTCTCCCTAAGGTCGCAGCAAGCCACATCAACGCTCTCCATAATAATGTCGTCCTGACAGGTTATTATAGCCTTTATATTGGCTGTCTGGCAGCGGTACACTATGTCCTTGCTCTTCAGCAGGAACGATGCCGGAATGGCTATCGCGCCTATCTTGTGTAGCGCAATCATGCAATACCACCACTCAATATGACGCTTCATTATAAGCATCACGCAGTCGCCCTTGCCTATCCCAAGGCTTTGCAGAAAACTTGCCGCCTTGTCCGAATAATCCTTAAACTGACCGTAGGTAACAGATTTTTCATTGCCATTGTCGTCGGCCCAGAGAATGGCTTTCTTTTCGGGCTGAATCCTTGCCCACTCATCAACAACGTCATATCCAAAATTGAAGTTCTCGGGAACATTCAACTGGAAATGCTTCATAAAATCGTTATAGGAATGAAAATCCGTTTTATTTAAGTAATGTTCTATCATTTTCTGTTTTGCATACAAGGCAGATGAAAGCGGACTTCAACAAGTCCTTCGGCTGCCCTTTTAAAACTCTAATTTTATGTTGAAAGACACGTTTTCTCATCTTTCGGAACACAAAATTATAAAAGTATTTTTACTATTGCCAAACAAAAAACTATAAAAATACGCAAAGTTTTCGGTCTTTGCACACTCGCAAAACAAGTGAGCAACAAAACGCTCCGAAAATGCACATGTACAACGGATATGTGCAACTCCATACCATTGCACACGCCCCCAAAAAACAAAAAAAATGACATCCGTTTTTAGCAGATGTCATTCTTTTTAAAACTTATACTTTTCTTTACTTTTCTCAACACCATCAACATACTCGTAAAGAGTAATGATTTGCTTTTCCCATACAATCTCCCACATAAATTCGGAACCTTCTTCCTTTGCCCAAAGTTTCAGAACTCCTTCCTGAGAGTCGTCGGCTTTGTAGATTGCTGAGTTCATCATTTTGTTTTTCCCCTTGAACTCGATGTGCGAAAACTGGTCGTTATCCTTGAATTTGTAGATTTCCAGCGAAGAGTCGTGTTGCTTAAACGTAAAGACTCCCATCTGTACTTCCTTTCGAGCATTGTCGCCAGCGCGCATATCTATCATTGCGGAAAACAAAAACAGTAGACATAAAATAAACGCATTTCTCATGTTCACCCAATTTTTAATTTTACCATTTATTTTACCAAGCTTTTTTACTGCTGCAAAAGTAATAAAATTTGAGCAACTAAAAAACCAAAAATTACTAATAAGTGATTAAAAAATACGTTTTTTTGATTTATATTATCCGTTAACGCACACCAAGTTATACTATTTCACCCTTATTGCACGTATTCCAATCTGCAAAGAATGCTTTGAAGAGTACTTTGCAAGGGTCTCGCTGTCAAGCACCACCTTCTTGTATACCGACGATGCGTTAAACAGATGAAGCCGTCCGTTCTGCCATACGGCAATGCCCAGATGTGTTGTGTCGAGTCCCTTCTTTCGGGTAACTATGCCCAGAATGTCGCCTGTGTGAATCTGCGACAAGCGTTTGTAGCCGTAGCCGAACTTAGCCTTCGGAACGTACTTCAGTTTTTTGCCGTTGCACTCGTCCTCGTAGCGTTTAATCTTCTTTGTCAGTTCCGGATTGTCCTTCAACTGGCGGTACTTCTCGGGATAGGTTGTCATGTAGTTGATGGCTACCGTCTGCGTAACGCACTCCTTCGGATTCTTGGCAAGAACGTCCTCAACCAAGCCCATCTTCTCGTTGTCTGCCGTCCACATGCAGAAGTAGTGAAGGCGCGACTCATACCCGTTTATCTCTCCGCCGCGATAGCGAAGTTGCTTAAGAGCCTTGCAGAAGCCTGCAAAGGTGCGCTCGTTGCGCTGGTCGGCAATCTTCAGGGCTGCCACGGTCTCGACAAAGGTTGTGCAGTCAAGTTCGCGAAGGTTTACCACGAGTTGTTCCTCGCCTATCGGCTTCTCGAGCGTTGCGCCTACATACGGAACGCCGAGGAACTTCTTGGCAAAGAACATCATTCGGTTCTCGTTCTTTCCCAGTTTGGCAGCCTCTTGCAGATAAGTAACAACCTTTATGCTGTCGCTCTTTTCATAGACAACCTTCTGCGCTTTTGCGGCACAGAAGGTCATCATTATCATTATCGAAACAAAAACTTTTCTCATTTTCTGTTATGAAAGTTGATTCATTCGGGCAATGTACTTGCCGATGATGTCGAATTCGATGTTTACAACGCTGCCAGCCTCGATGGTGTGGAAGTTGGTGTTGTCGTATGTGTAAGGGATTATGCACACCTGAAAAGTGTCCTCGGTTGGACGGCATACCGTAAGGCTCACGCCGTTTACCGTTACCGAACCCTTATCTACTGTAAAGTAGCCGCGCTTTGCCATGTCCTTGTCGAACTTGTACTTGAACGTGAACTGATAACTGCCCTCCTGATTCTCCTTGGCTATGCAGGTTGCGGTCTGGTCAACATGTCCCTGAACAATATGACCGTCAAGACGGCCGTTCATCATCATGCTTCGCTCTATGTTAACCTTGTCGCCCACCTTCAGCAGTCCGAGGTTTGAGCGTTCAAGCGTTTCCTTCATGGCGGTAACGGTATAAGTGCCGTTCTCTATGCGCACAACCGTAAGGCACACGCCGTTGTGAGCCACGCTCTGGTCAATCTTCAGTTCATCTACAAACGAGCACTTCAACGTAAAGTGTACATTCTCCTGCTCCTTCTCTATGCCCACCACTTGGGCAAATTCTTCTACTATTCCAGAAAACATTTTTTTACCTCCTATTTATTAAATACAATATTCATATATCTCGCGAGATATTGCCGGATTAACCTTCACATAGAATCCGAACTCCTCGCCCTTGTTCCTGTGCAGGTTCTTTACAAGAAGGTCGATATCAGGGTTCTCAACACCCAGTTCCTTGAATGTGAGCGGCATTCCTATGCTCTTCCAGAACTTCTTCAGACGTTCAACGCCCTGCAAAGCCACGGCCGTCTTGTCATCGCCCTCAGGAACGCCGAAGATTCGTGTTGCCATCTGGTACACGTAAGCCGGATGATGCTTTGCCATGTAAGTGGCCCATGCAGGGAACACTACGGCAAGTCCTGCACCATGGGTAACATCGTACAACGCGCTTATTTCGTGCTCCATCTGGTGCGAAGTCCATTCTTCCTCGCGTCCCACGCCGCATGTGCCGTTGTGCGCAACCGTTCCTGCCCACATTATGTTGGCGCGTGCATCGTAGTCGTTAGGATTTGCCATTACCTTCGGAGCCTCTTCGATGATGCTTAGCAGAATACCCTCGCAAAGGCGGTCGCTTATAGAAACGTTCTTCGTGTTTGTAAAGTAGCGTTCAAAGATGTGAACCATCATGTCAACCACGCCGCTTGCCGTCTGCCATGCCGGAAGGGTCATTGTTAGTTCAGGATTCATAATGGCGAAGACTGGGCGCAGCAACTTTGGAGCGCGGATGCCAAACTTCTTCAAGTCCTTGTTTGTTATTACGGCATTGCCCGAGCCTTCGCTTCCTGCTGCCGGAATGGTAAGCACGACGCCCACCTTCAGAGCTGCCTTAATCTCTGCCTTACCTTCGTAGAAATCCCAGAAATCGCCGTCGTAGCACACGCCAACGGCTATGCTCTTGGCTGTATCGATAACGCTTCCGCCTCCAACAGGCAGCATGAAGTCAACATTCTCCTTTCTTGCAAGTTCAATGCCCTCATACACTTTTGTATCGACAGGATTAGGCTTTACGCCGCCCAACTCTACAAATTCGATGCCGGCTTCTTTAAGCGATTTTTCCACTCTTGCAAGCAGTCCGCTCTTAACAACCGAACCGCCGCCATAAACAATCATTACTTTCTTGGCACCAGCCTCGGCTGTAAGTTTGCCAACTTTGCTCTCTGTATCGCGTCCAAAAACGAACTCTGTTGGACTATAGAACTCAAAATTGTTCATTTACACTTAATTTATTGATTAGACTTTCGTACAAAAATATGAAAAAAATCGCAAGTAAATGAATTTTTTTGTTTATCTTTGTTAAATAACTTTAAAAATAAAAATCATGAAAAGACGCTTTATATATGCTTCAGTTTTACTGTTGATTACAAATACAGTTCTGTTTGCACAAGGCAGAATAGACCTCTCGGGTAAATGGAAGTGCTCTCTGGGCACAATTACGCTGCCCGGAACGGTTGACCAAAGCAGACTGGCACAAAGCAACACAGACAACACCACGACAGGCAACCTTACACGAAGAAATCCATACGTAGGCATAATGGAATACTCTACAACAGTAAGTATTCCGCAGTCGTTCGAGGGCAAGAAGATTATGCTCTACCTCGAAAGAACACGCCCTACCACACTTTACATCGACGGCGACAGCATAGGCTGCCAGCAATATCTCGAAACGCCGCACATATACGACCTTACGGGAAAAATCTCGTTCGGAATACACACCATTAAGATAAAGGTTGACAACCGCAACGAGGCTGTTCCGAAAGAGGTGCACGGCTCGCACATGTGGAGCGAATCCACTCAGACAAACTGGAACGGAATACTTGGCGACATGTATATCGAAGCCAAGCCCGACATATACGTAGACCAGATGCAGGTATATCCTGCCGCAGGACTTAACGGCGTTATCTTTGAATGTACCATCTGCGCCGACAAGGACTACAAAAAGGCAACCATCGGCTTTGACGGACAGACCGAACTGGGACTGAAACAGAAGTGCGTAACAACATCGTCGACAAACTACAACTGGAGCAAACTCGACGACAATACCATCAACGACCTTATGATAACGCCCGACGGCTCGTGCAAGGTCTCGTCTGACAACGACAGCGAGGTGGAGATTGAATACACCAAAATAAAGCCGAACGGACAGACCGACAACGCAAAGTCCGGCACAAAACTGCTGAAAACCGTCAGACTCGAGACTGCACTCAAAAAGGGCATGAACAAAATCCGCTTCACGATAAAGAGCAACAGCCTCAAACTGTGGTCGGAGTTCCACCCTTACATACATTGCTGGAACATAAAGGTATCTACGAAAGACAAGAATGAGGTCGAGATTTCGCACCCTTTCTCGTTCGGACTGCGCCAGTTCGAGATTTCGGGCAACACGTTCATGATTAACAAGATACCTGTGTTCCTGCGCGGAAAGCACGACGGATGCGTGTGGCCTATAACGGCATACGCGCCTATGAATACCGACGACTGGGGTTACTATCTGGCTACGCTCAAGATGTACGGATTCAACCACCTGCGATGCCACTCGTGGACAGTTCCCGAAGCGGCTTTCGAGGCTGCCGACCGCCTTGGCATCTACATTCAGGTAGAACTGCCTTACTGGGGCGAGTTCAAGGCCGACAACGAGTTCTGCAACAACTTCATGATGCAGGAAGGACTGGCTATCCTGAAGACATACGGCAATCATCCTTCGTTCTTCTCGCTATCGCTCGGAAACGAGCTTCACGGCGACCTGCGCACGATGCAGGACTTCTGCCGCACGTTCCGCGAAACCGACTCGCGCCACCTTTACGTTCTGGGAGCAAACAACAACCTTGGATGGAAAGGTCAGATGGCTGGCGACGACTATTTTATAACCTGTCGCAACGGAGGCGGAACAAACTACAGCAGCAACACGCGCTCGTCATTCTCGTTTGCCGACGAGAACAATGGCGGCCTGCTTAACACCATGCGTCCAAACACGCTATACAACTATGCCAACGCCATCCGCAACATAACCATTCCGGTGGTGAGCCACGAGACGGGCCAGTTCCAAAGTTTCCCTAATTTCTCCGAGACAGAAAAATACAACGGCGTGCTCGCTCCGGTAAACTTCGAGATTTTCAGAAAGAGGATGGCAGAGCACGGACTAACCAACAAGGACGATGAATTCTCATTCAGTTCATCATTCTGGGCATTCAACTGCTACAAGGCCGACATCGAGATGTGCATGAGAACGCCTAACTTCGGCGGATTCCAGATGCTCGACCTTCAGGACTATCCGGGTCAGGGCACGGCTCTCGTCGGTCTGCTCGATGCTTTCATGGAGCGCAAGAACAACCGCATCACGCCAGCCATGTTCAGGGAGTTCAACTCGCCGCTCACAATCATGGGCGAGCATCCTTCGTTCTGCTACATGGCAGGCGACAGGGTGTATGCCAACATCGCCATTGCCAACTTTACCGAAAACGATGTAAGCGACAGGGTCAGATGGAAAATCACGAAGGAAGACATGACCGAACTTGGCTCGGGCTCTTTCAGCCTTACCGCTCCGCGAGGAATGGTAACAAAGTCTGTAATCCCAGAACTAATCGACATCGTTCCTACAAACAGGGGCTGCAACATCGACAAAGAAAGCAGCGGCGCATCTGTCATATTTCCCGAAAACATACCAACGGGCATGTATTTTCTTGAACTGCGGTTCGGCAATGCCACAAACCACTATATGTTCTACGTCTACAACAAACAGAGCATAAACAACGAGTTTGTAAACAAGATTGAGAAAGCCACGGCTGGCTTCGACTGGGATGCACAGACTCACATTGCCTACACGCAGGAGGATGCCATAGCCGCCGCCAACAAGGGCAAGGACGTGCTCTACATCCCGTCGCACAAGGATATTGAGCCGTTCAGCCTTAAAGGCTTGTTTACGCCTGATTACTGGAACTACTCTATGTTCAAGGGCATCTGCGAGGGACTGAAGAAGGAGGTTTCGCCGGGCACGCTGTCTATAAACACGCGCCGCCAGCACCCAATATTCAACCACTTCCCTACCGACAACTACACAAACTGGCAATGGTGGAGCATCTTACACAACAGCCGTCCGATGATTCTCGACAATACCGACGAGAACTTCCGCCCCGTAATCGAGATGATTGACAACGTGGAGCGATGCCACAAACTTGGCATAATGATGGAGGCGAAACTCGGCAAGGGAAATATTCTGATTTGCACCACCAACTTGCAGAATATTACTTCTTATCCAGAGGGAAAGGCTTACATCTCGTCTATTCTGCATTACCTCACTTCCGACGACTTTGTGCCGAAATACCAACTTTCGTTACAGCAGTTTAACGATTTGTTCCATAAAAAGGCTGCCGAGGTTAATCTGAAGGGTGTAAAGAATATCTCGAACTACAAATAAATCTGGCTTCTGCCAAGAAACGAAGAAACAGAAAATCCGTCTGTCAGATTTTCTGTTTCTTTGTTTTTTTACTTCTACCTTCTTATACTACGGAATCAGCCTAACCGGCACACAAATCCCGAACGGATCCCGAACGAATCCCGAAGCAGTCGTACTTGTTCAATCTCCCATTTTTCTGTACTCCCTCGGATTCATCCCCTTCATTCTGCGGAAGAAACGGGCAAAAGTCGTAACCTCGGCAAAGCCAAGGCGATTGGCTATCTGGGTTATGCTCAAAGAAGTCTGCCTCAACAGATAGGCGGCTTCGGCAATAAGCATACGGTTTACATAATCTACCACCGTGCGTCCGCTCACACTATGCACGACGCGCGACAGATAGCGCGGACTTATACACAACTCGGCGGCATAAAAGCCAACATCGCGATGCTCCATAAAATGTTTCGGCAATAGATGCTGAAAGCCGAGAAACACATCTTCTACACGCCTTGAAAAACGATGCTGACGGATGGTGCGCTCCTGAACTGCCGTCAGGTCGGTAAGGAAAAGCGCATAGAGCATTCTGAGGCTGTCGCTCTGTACTGCCGCATGGGTCGGCGAACAGTACTGGATAGCCAGACGCATAAGTTCTTGCAGACGGCGGCTGTCGTCGGGCGAAAGTTGCATTCGCGGCTCGCTTAGTTGCACCAGCGAGAAATATGATGAGTGGATAGCCTTTCTTACCTGCGGAATCTCCAATGTATAGTTTTCGTCGGCAACAAGGCAGATGCCACGATAATCGTCGGATGCCGAAAGAATAGTTACCGGCAGTCCGGGCGAATAGGTGTACAGTTGGTCCTTTTGCAAAGTAAGCCTCTTTCCGTTATATTGTAGCGTTAGCCACCCTTCCGTAACGATGGTAAACGAGTAGGCGGCAAGAAATCCTTGCGTCTGGTTGGTGCGGAATGTCAGTTCCTTATCGGTCTCAACACACAACACGTTCCCATCGGTTTTACATCCAATCTCCTCTCCGCCCGTAAGCGTGCCCGTAAGCGTGCAGAACTCATTTATAGTGTACATATTATATATATTAAGGTGCTTTGTGGCACAATCTGGCGGCTAATATACAACAAAAATCTTAAATTGTTCCGTTTCGGTCGCATTTTGTTCCGTCTGGGTTTGCTCATCTACCGGATAAAAACCGTATCTTAGCACCATTCAAAATAAAACTAAACTTTTTAAGAATTTATATTATGGATAAGAAGAAATCAATCGAAACATTACAGTATTTTGCAACAGGACTAACCGAGGGCGCGCTGGTTCACAAGTTGCAGGGACAGATTTTCAAGTCGCAAGGTTTCACGAAACTTGGACAGAAATACATCGACCATTTCAACGAGGAGATGAATTGGGTTGAGAAATTCAACGAACGCATTATCGACTTAGGCGGCGAAGTGAAATTTGAGGGCGCAAAAAGCCGCGCAATCATCACAAACCCAGTCGAATACATAAAGGCCGACCTCGACATCCAAAAGGCAGGCGTCGACCTTCTTTACAAGTGCATCGAGCAACTGCCATGCGACCCAACAACCTTCGACATCCTCAAAAACTATCTCGCCGACGAGGAAGAAGACCTCTACTGGAGTCAGGGCGCATTGGAGATGATTGAGTGCATTGGTGCTCAGAATTGGCTTGTAACACAACTATAATTAACTCAATAAAAAAACAGAAATATGGAATCAGTTAAAAAAGTCTACGATTTCTTGGAAGATGCCAAGACATTCTATCTTGCCACTATGGATGGCGACCAGCCGCGTGTACGCCCATACGGAGCGATGTTGTTTTTCGAAGGAAAAATCTACATCATGGCATTCGGAAAGACCAACGCCACACGCCAAATTGCCACAAACAACAAGGCTGAAATCTGCGCATTCAAAGGCAGGACGCTACGCATAGAGTGCAACCTTGTAGAAGACAACCGTCCCGAAGTAGGCAAGGCTCTTGTCGACAAGATGCCTGTGTTGAAACCAGCATTGGGCGAGAACGGCGAAAACGGCGTGATGTACTACCTCGCCAATGCTACAGCCAACTTCTTCAAGATGATGGAGTTGGACGAGACAATCAAATTCTAATTTGCATACACAATGAAAGAACAAGTATTACAGGCCATGCGCAACGCAGGCAAGCCTGTATCGGCAGGCGATGTAACCAAGGCTCTTGGAGCCGACCGCAAGGAAGTGGACAAGGCTTTCGCCGAACTGAAGAAGGAAGGCGCAATTGTCTCGCCCGTGCGATGCAAGTGGCAGCCAGCATAAACAGACAGCAAGGAGAGCTTCGGCTCTCTTTGCTGTCTGTAAAGCAGCAGAAGTCGGCACAAAACACCCAAAAAGGAATCTACAAACAAATAAAACAGATGAAACGTTTTTTAACCGCTATGATGGCAGCAATATGTCTGCTGTCGTGCAAAAGTAACACAAGCGATATGAATACAATTTATGATTTCAAGGCACTCTCAAATAAGGGCAAGGAAGTGAACTTCGCCGACTACAGCGGCAAGGTTCTGCTAATAGTCAACACAGCCTCAAAATGCGGCTTCACACCTCAGTACGACGGTCTGGAGGCTCTTTACCAGAAGTACAAAGACCAAGGGCTCGTAGTCATCGGATTTCCTTGCGACCAGTTCGGACATCAAGAGCCGGGCAACGACGAACAGATTGAGGAATTCTGCCGCATAAACCACGGCGTAACATTTCCGCTAATGTCGAAAATAGAAGTAAACGGCGAAAATGAGCACCCGATATATAAATGGCTGAAGAGTCAGGCTGGATTCGCCGGATTCGACCCGGAGCACAAGCTCACAAAGGTTCTTGACGAGATGTTTACAAAGGCTGACAAAGACTATGCTTCGAAGCCAGACATAAAATGGAATTTCACCAAGTTTCTGATAAGCCGCGAGGGCAAGGTTGTATGTCGCTTTGAGCCAACAACCGAACCGCAAGGGATGGAAGAAAGCATAGAAAAGGAACTTGGCAAATAAAACAGAATAAGAATTCGGCTTAGTGTGGAATCAGGATTTTTTTGTCGTTCAAATACCGTTTCCATGCTAAGCCGAATTACATATTTGTTTACTCACAAGCATAGACGGATATTAGATAACGTACACGCCATTCTCGTCTGGTTCTATTAGCCATTTGCCGTCTTTGTATATCGGCTTTATTGGGTCTACATCGAAAATGAAATCATCGAGCTTTTCGCGACAGCGATAGATTTCGTCGAGGTCGGAAAG
>JAEEGI010018473.1_pt1 | contig 14166 bp, 11 predicted proteins | sample 8958751 | NCBI WGS metagenome assembly JAEEGI01 (sample SAMN16246545, study PRJNA631951) | gut metagenome | biome: gut microbiome; feature: rumen; material: KS-attached | host: Bos | place: Iran: Karaj | collected 2018-10
TATTGAATTTTTAATATAATTATTTTCTACATTTAAAAAATAATAATCATCATTATTTTTATCATAATTTTCAACACTTTTTCCTAATAAAATTTTAGAGATAAAATCTTGTCTATTATTTTTTAAAATATTTCTTTTTAATTCACTGATACTTTTATCTTTTTTTAATCTTATAATTGGAATTTTTCTTGAAGATTTGTTAATGGAATTATCATTATTTTCATCAAAAATATATCTATCATTATTATTTCTTGAAGATTTAATTCCATTTCGATTCAAAGAAATTGGATAATTTAATGAAGGAAGATATTTCTTTGAAGAATTTCTCTTGTTCATTGTTATAAATATATTACTATCATTACTATTATCTTTATCATAATTATTATTCATTTTTTTGATATAACTATTTAATTCAAATGACTTTAAAAGTGTTTTAAAACTCTTCATTCTTGAATAATTTTTTTTAAGAATAGGATTTTTTATTTCACATTGTTGTTCCCAAAAAACATTATTTTCATCATCTTTTCTAAATTCTCCAGATAGAGTTTTTTTCCCTGAAATTTTAATATTTTGTAATTTTTGAATCATTAAGATTTTTTTATCTGTTTCCATTCTTTTTAATCTTTCTAAAACTTTAGGATAATGACTACACATATTTTTAAATATATTAATATTAATAGCAAAAAAAGAAGCACATTTAGAAACACAAATGGCAGAGCAAAAGAAGTTATTATTATACAATAAATCTTCCATTCCTAAAATATCTCCTTTCCTAGAAAAAGTTAATGAAATATCTAATCCTCTTCCAATATCTTCATAATCTGTTTTAGGAAAATGAATATGACCTAATTGAGAAAGAAATAAATTTACTTTTTTAAAAGTTAAATTTCTAGTGTTAATTAAAAATTCACCTTCTTGTAAGAAATAAATTTCATCTCTTTCTTGTCCTTGTTTAAATAAATAATCATTTTTATGAATTTTTCTTCTTATAAAATAATTCCAATAATTTTGAGAAAAGAAGAAAACAGGAATATCATTAAATATTTTAAATGTAAATACAAATTCAACATCTTTTTTTTTATTATTTTCTTGAATATTCTGAAGACATTTTTTATAACTTGAAGAACTTAAAATTCCAAAAAAACAATCTTCTTTAATAAAGATAGAAGCAGTTCTTTGTTGATTATCATTTATTAAAGCATATTCACCAAAAGAACTTCCTTGATTTAATTCAGTTACTTTAAAATATCCAACAATTTTAACTTCTTTATATCCATATTTTTCTTGATAAATATATTCTGCATTTATAAAATATAAATATTTATTTAATGAAATTTTTCCTTTTGATTCTTCATCATCTACATCTATATCAATATTTATTTTTTTTTTATTTTTTTTTTTTAATAACTTTTCATAGTCTTCAGTTTTAAAATCAGTGAAAACTGATTCATTATTTTTAAACGTTTTCTCCAAAAGATATTTTTCATCTAAAGAATTAAGTAATTCTAAATGTAAGACATATTGTTGTTTTGTCATACAAACATTCATAACTTTAGGAACTAAAATACTTACACTTCCAGAAATAATAACATAAAATTTTTTTCCAATATCACCTACTCTCATCATAAAAGTATTTTTTTCATATTCTTCACTTTTTAAATCTAAACTTATTTTATTTAATAATGGCATATAATCAAAATCCTCTGGTTGGCCTTGTAATATAGAATTCATAAAGTTTTTTAAAGTTTTTAAATAATGACTTAAAATATATACATCATTTTTATCTTTTTGATATTTTGTTAATATCATTTTAATTATTGTAAATGTTTCTGGTTGTTGAAAGATTGTTTCCTTTGATAAGTCATCTTTTTCTTTAAGCATTTCTGTTAAAATATTTATTGTTTTTATATCATTTTGCTTTAATGATAAAGTTACTTCTGATTCATTAATATGTGATTGAGATTCTTCATTATTCATTTATTTTATTTTTTATTTTAGAAATTTTGGAGTTATTATTATTAATAATAAATTACTTATTAAGTGGTTTAATTTTTATATTTTATTCCTTAGTGATTATCAAAATGAAAACTATGATTAAAAATCAACATTAAATAAATCAAAGATGAAATTTTTAATTTTTATTAAAAACAGATTCTTCTATGTTTCAAAGTATATTTTTATAATATTAATATTAGAATATATTTAAGTAAAATTGTTTTTATTTTAAAAACAAATTAAATTTATTTTTTTAAATTTCTTCGTTAATATTTATTTGAAAAATTATGTCTCATTTTAAAAATTTAAGAAGTCTTGATTTCTCAGGAAAAAAGTTACATAATATTAATTATTTTTACATTAAAAAGCCAAAAAATTCTGTTTCAAATTCTATAACTTCTTTTGTTCAAACTGATGATAATCTTCTTTCTTCAGTTTCTAATAATTTTCAAAATGAATTAATAAAAAAATCTTTAAAAAATAAAATAAGTTTGTCAGAGGATGAAAATTCATCAATAAATAATAATATCAAATCCTTTTTATCAAATAGAATATCATCTAAAAAGATTAAATTAAGTCCTTCAATAAAGATTAATAATAAATTCAATGAATTTTTCCCTTCTCTTTCAAAATCAAATATTAAACCATCTAAACTAAGGAAACCTTCATTTTCATTCAAGACAATTACTAACCAAAAAATTAAATTGGAATCTTTTTCAAAAATAAAAAAAAGAATGAAAATAAAATTTAATCCTACGTTAAAAGATATCTCATCAATATTTCAAAATGATGATTCTGAAAATAAAACAATAGATAGTATATATAATAAAGAAAAAGAAAAGAAAAAAACATTAATAATAAATGGTTTATTAAATAAAAATCCAAGAAATTTAAAACAAAGATATACTAAATATAATACAATAAATCAAAATAAGAAAAAAATTTTACCATCAAAATATGACACTTTAATTCCTAAATTATCAATTCCTTTTGTAATTAAAGATAATAATTTAATAAATGAATATTATAAAGAAAATGAAAATTATAGAAAAAAATTGATAAAATATCACTTTATAAAAAATACTTTTATAGATAATGATTAAAATTATATTTAAAAATATATTTTTTCAATAATATAACACAAACTAATTATATTTTATGCAAATTTTATTTTTGAAGAAGGTTCCATATATATTCCTTTTTCTTTTATTTTTTTATATAATAATACTTCATCTTTATTAATAATTTTATTTATTTTTTTAAAACCTTTAATTAAAATATCATCGTTCAATTCACATTTTTTTTCTTCACAAATATAAAAAGAATTATAAACACCACTATATATATCAGCATAACTATAATATTCAATTTCTTTAGAAAGTTTTTCAATACAATTATTAATATTATTAAAATTAAAATTCGGATAATTTTGTTGAATGAAAAATTTAATTAATTCAATTCTTTCATTATAATCAGGATAATCACATAAAATTATATTATCTATTCTTCCTGGTCTTAAAATTGCATTATCAATTAAATAAGGATTTGAAGTAGCTCCTATAAAAATAATTTTCTTATTTTCTTCAATTCCATCTAAATAAGTTAAAATTTGATTTACAATTCTATCATTTAAATTTGAATTTGAAATTCCTCTTTGAGAAACTAAATTTTCTAATTCATCGATAAAAATTATTGAAGGAGAATTTTTTTTTGCTTTTTCAAATATATTTCTTATATTTTCTTCACTTTGACCTATAAACTTACTTAATATATCTGTTAATTTTATTGAATAAAAATTTATATTAAATTCTTCTTTTATTGATTTTGCCAAATATGTTTTTCCACAACCACTTGGTCCTATTAATAATATATTTGATGATAATTTAATTGGTATTTTTTTATTTGGAAAAAATTTTATATATTCATTTTCTAAGTTTATTATATCTGTAATTGTATTTTTTATTTTTGAAAAGTTACATAATGATGAAAAATTTAATTTAGTTTTAACTTCTAAATTATTTGATTTTTTATTCTTCATTTTTATTATTGATGGTATTGTTCTATTGTCTTCTTTTGAAATTGATTCATTTAGTTTGTAAAAGAAATATGAATTGTCTAGATAAAAGTTTTTTGATTCAGGTTTCAAAAAAAGTATTGAATATGTATTTTCTAATATTTTTATATTTGACAAAAATTTTTGAAAAATGTCACTTAAATTTTGTTTATTTAAAATATCATTTAAATCTGAAAAGATTAATATCATTTTTTTATGTTTTGAATAATTTTTTATATATTTGTAACAATCTTTCAAATATTTTTTAACTTTTTTTTTGACTGTCAAAGAATTGGAGAAAATTGTAAAGTTTAAATAAAAATACTTAATTTCGTTTATTTTTGCAAGTTTCATAATTTGTTTTGAAAATTGGAAATCATTAAAATAATTTGGTAAATAAATTATTAAAATATTTGTCAAAACTTTTTTGTTGAAGAAGTTATTTATATAAGAAATAATATCCATAGAATTATTATAAATGATAATTTTTAAAATGTCATTTAATTCCTTATCTTCGCAATTAAATATTTTTAAATCTAAATATCTATAATTTTTTTCTAATATTGTATAATTAATAATAGTCTTTAATCCAATTGATTTAATTTTTGCAATTTTACTTATATTTTCAAAATCTAAAATTAAAAAAGGTTTATTTTTTTCTTCAAACATATCTAAAAATTTATTATCTGTTATTAAAAGTCTAAAATAAACATTATTGAAATGATATATATAAAAAGGAGTTAAAACTATTGGAAGATAAATCTGAATATTATTTTCAAAATTTATGTTTTTTTCTGTGTGATACTCAATTTTAAGATAATCATAACAATCAGAATTATTATCTTTATCAATATATAAATTTTCAAAATTATACTTTTTTAACAATAAAATATCAGAAACAAAGAAAGAAGTACTAATTAATACTTCTTTAGGAAGATCTAATTGAATGATATTTTCATATGAATCTACAGAAATCCATATTCCATTTAAATAAGGAAATTTATTTTTATTATTTTCATTTAAATTACAATAATCACATAATAAATCAGAATTCTTATAAAGGAAACATATTTCATTATTTTTAAGTGAAAAAATTTCATTACATTTACTAAAATTAATTTCAACTCTTTTTTCTGGATATTTTTCATAATTTTCTTTAATAAATTGAATATTAACTTCACATTCATTTGATATAAACGCTAACTCAAAATTTGAATTATCAACTTTCAAAAATATAATATCATTATTGTAAAAAAATGTAAATATTTGAGTTTTAAAAACAATTTCAATTTGATTTATTAAATTTTCTTCAAAAAAATCAGGATTATTTTCTATTAAATTATAATCTTTACTAGATAATGGAATTAAAGTTAATTTCTCAAGATAATTTTTATTTTCTTTTACTTTTTCAATGAAAAAATATTTTTCATTTAAATCAAAATACTGAATTGATAATTCGGAAGTTTTTAATTTGTTTTGAACAATTCCTCCTTTCCAAGAAAAATAATAGTTTATATTTTTATCTTTAATATTTGTAAGTTTAATAATATTTTTTTCATTTTCTTTCAATGATAATTCTTGGATAATATCATAACTTAGGTAAATAAAATTATTTTTAATATTTTTATTTTCATAATTGGTAACAATTATATTCATTTAACAAAAAAAAAAAATAAAAAATAAATATATAATTTTTAATCAATTAAAAAAGAAATTTGGAAAATTCAATTAGTTTTTAATTAAGATTTTATTTTTTCCTTTCATAAATTCTCCAATACATAAATCATTGTTAGGGTTAATAATAATTTCTTCTCCATTCATATAATATAATTTTATATTTAATATATCATCACCATGTTTTTCAAATACTCTCATAGTCATTAAGTTTGGATCATCTTCATATTTAAAATATTCTGTTTCATTATATTTTGGATTATTTTCATATATAAATTGTATTTTAATATCTTTCATTTTTTTATCATAATTATCCAGTTGATCATTATCTTTATTTTTAGAGTTATTATTTTTATCATTGGTAATGAATTCTTTTAATTGTTCCTCTTCTAAACTATCAGAGTCTTCATTTGAAATTTTTTTTTGATTATCTAATATTATGAAATTTAAATCTTCTGAATCAGATGAATATTCTTTTTCTTCAAATTGTTCTTTTTTTTTTTCTTCATTATTATTTAGATTATTCTTTTCTTCTTCTATTTTTTTATGTTTCTTTATATATTCATCAATTTTCTTTTTTTCTTCAGGTTTTAAACTTTTAAATTCAATATTTTCTAAAATATTAATTTTTGAATCTAAAATTATTGATTTAATTTTTGCTTTTTCAAGATCTAAATTCTTCAATGTTAATTTTGAGATATAATCAAAATTATTTATAGAAGAAAGAGATAAGTCGTTTTTAAATTTATAAAGACTTGATTCTAAATCTTGTGTTTGAGAAAGAAAAATATCATTTTTATAATTATTTACTTCTTTTTTTAATTCAGTTAATTTAGCTATATTTGGATATTTATAATTTCCAATTTGTTTCATATCTAAAGATTTGAATAAATTTTTTTTTTTTGTCATCAATTCATTTATTAATGTTTCATTGTTGTCTTCGATTTCAGAAATATACATACTAGCATTATTATCTTTATTTTGAAATTTTTCTTGAAATATTGTGTTTTTTAATTTAATTGGAACATAAGGACATTTCATATTTTTATCAAAGAAAATCTATTAAATAAAAAATAATAATTTATTTTAATTTTTCAGTAAAGAATGGAAAATAATTTTTACCCTCAAATTAATAATCCTTTTTATAAAGGTGAATCAAATTATTGGAAAGAACAAGAAAAAAAATTACATCATTCGAAATCTCAACCAAATATTTATTCAAATATGAAAAACAAGAATTTCAACAATGAAAATATTTATAAATATGATAATACTCCAAATTTTCCTTTAATAAAAAGTCCAAGTATAAAAAACTTAGAATTACATAAAAAAATGTTAAGTCTTAATTATAATGATATTGACCAAGAAACATCTAATTATTTGGAAAAATATAATTATCAATTAAATAATGAAAGAGACCTAAATAATTTTATTAATTATTTAAATAAAGAGTTTTCGGATAATTTAAATCAACAAAATAAAAAAATAATGAATGAAATAAATCAAATTAAAAACGAATATAATGAAATGAAAGAAGATTTAAGATTTAGATTTGACAATTATGTAAAAAACCAGAATAAACTTTATAATATTTTACAGTTTTATATTAAATCTAAAATTAAAAATGAAATAGAAAATAATTTTAATGATATAAGAAAATTAACAGAATTTCAAAATGTTCAAGACATTATTAAAAAACAAATAAATGAATTTGAAAATGAAAGAAAGTTGAATAAATTATATCTGTTAAAAAAAAAGAATAAGAATTTTAAAGAAAGGCAAATGATACCTTTAAATAATAATAATTCATATTTTAATTATCAAAATAGAAAAGAAGCTGATTATAATAGTCCAAATGTAAATGACTCAAATATAAATTTCCCAAATATAAATATTTATGATTATAATTATCCAAATATTAATAATAGAAAGAATAATTTAAATGAAGAAGAAAAAAATATAAATAGAAGTTCTTATAAGAATATAGAAGATTTAAATGAATTAATTAAAGCAAAAAAGAAAAAAAATCAAGAAAAAATGGACCACACCAAAAATAAAAAATATTTAATTGATTCACCAGAAAATAATTTCAAAAATCCCTTCAGAAATTCATTAAATAAAAACTTTAAACCAAAAAAAAAAAAACTGCATAAAAAAAGAAGATATTCCCAATAAAAATCTCAAAAGAAAAAAAAGAAAATATGAATGGGATATAAATAAATTCATCATTCTTAACAAAAATAATTTTAAATACAACCATCTTTAACTAAAATATGAAAACATTGAATACTCGCTCCTGTAATTTTTTCTTTTCCTTCCTTAATAATTTTTTCCAATTCATCTTTAGAATACCATTTAACAGAACTAACTTCATGATCCCTAAAAGAAATTAATTTTTCTTCTTCAGGCATAATAGTAATAAAATAAATATATTCAAAAGTAGAAGTAACATTATCCTTATAAAAAAATTTACCATGTTTCTCTAATTTATTTTTTAATTTATCAATATCTAAACCAGCTTCTTCTCCTAATTCTCTTTCTGCTGATTTATCAACATCTTCACCATCAGAAACCATTCCTCCAAAAACTATATCTAAATATCCTGGACAATATTCTTTACTGTTTGCACGTGTTTGTACTAATATTTCTCCTTTTGTATTTCTTACTAATATATCTGTTGCTCTGTGAATTAAATTTTTTGAACGAACTTCTTTTCGAGAATATCCTTTTATGTAATTATCATTTTCATCATATACTCCTATTTGTTCATTTTTAGTATTTTCCAGTATTAGTGAACTTGACATTTTATTTTTTTTATTTTTTTTTTTAATTTTTTTCTTTTTTAAGATTAAACTTTTTTAAACTAGTGAAAATAAAAATATTATCTGTTTCTTACATTATAGAACAAGTTTCAACAGCATTATAACCTAAGGAATAGCAATTAGTACAACAATCAAAATCACATTGTTGGCAATACATAGAAAGAGTTTTATTTCTTCCTTTGCAAACATCGCAAACCCATCCAGATCTTTTAGTTAAATATAATTGATGCTGATGTCTATTATTTTTAGGAGCATAAAGTAATCTACTACAGCAATTTTGGCAAATATCCATATCACATTGTCTACAAGAATAACAAATGCTTCCATCTCCCCTTTTTCCACACATATCACATATAAAATTATTTGCAAAAACTTGAGAAAGAACAGGATGAATATGAGGAATAATTTGACCACTAAAACTTCCACTAAATTGTTGTCCTGCAGAAATTTGAGGTGAATAACTTGAAGGAGCACTTTTAAAAACAGTTTGTTGATTCATTCCTTGTTGAGGAAACATTTGTTGTTGAGGATATGTTTGTTGTGGAGGATACATTTGTGGTTGTTGAGTAAACATTTGTTGTGGAGGATACATTTGTTGCTGTTGAGGATACATTTGTGGTTGTTGTGGATACATTTGTTGTTGAGGGAAATTTGATAAATAACAATCTACACATGAATCAAAGTCACATGGTTGACAAAATAATGATACTGAATTTGTTTTACTCTTTTTACATATATCACAATTAAATGCTGATCTCTTTGTTAATTGAAGAGGATGTTGATGCTTTTGAGATGTTGGATTTTGATACATTAATTTATTTGCACATTGCAAACATAAATTTATATTACATTGACCACATTGAGTTGATGGACCATTTATCATTGCTTGACAATTATCACATTTTCTACCATTTCCTATTGATTGGGTAAATGGGTGAGAATGAAGCATTGTTAAATTTCCCATATTTTGAGGTTGTTGATATTGTTGAACCATAGGTTGACTAAATTGATTTGGAGGATATTGTTGATATTGATTTTGAGGGTATTGTTGATATGGAGGTTGAGTATATTGGTTTTGAGTATATGGTTGATTTTGACCTTGAGCATTGTAAAGTGAACCACCACCTGTTTGACCTGGAGGACCATAAATTGATCCGCTACCTGTTTGTCCTGGGGGACCATAAATTGATCCACTACCTGTTTGTCCAGGGGGACCATAAATAGATCCACTTCCTGATTGACCTTGATAATATTGGTTTTGCATATTATATAATAATTTTTTTTTTTTGGAGTTTTTTATTTTACGTTTTTTATATTATTTTTTATTTTATTATTTTTAATTGTATATTTATTTTTTCAAATAATTAAAGGGATTTTATTTATATAGATTTAATTAAAATAGTTTTTTAAATTGTAAATGAATATGTATTTATATAATGATTTAGATAGAATCAGTTTATTGGTTAACATTTTCATTTTCACTTTACATTTTTCTTGTTTCTTCTTGAATTGTATTACTAATTCCATATTTTGTAAAATATTCTTTAAATTTAAGACAACTGAAAAATTAAAAAATAAACAAAAAAATAGGTATATCTAATAATGTAAAATGATTCTCATCTTCTTAAAAATATTTTTTTATTTTAGAAATAGGTCTAACAATAAGATTATCTAAGAAGAGTTGGACTAAAAATTTCATAGTAATACATGTTGAAAAATAAGAACAAAACTTAAGAGACATAACAATATAATTGTTCTTTTCATTTCCATTCATTTTTTTCAAAAACTTTCATAAATTCTTTTAGTATTATCATTAAACATTCATTTCAAAAAATTGAATAAAACAAAAATTCAAAATATCCAAAAAAACCTATATAAGATAATTATTTAAATGAGTATTTAAAATTTGAAAAAATTCAATTTCCCTATTTAAGGCATCATCTTTATAATATGAATAAAATAGTTTTAATCTATTATAAAAATTATTTATCCTAGTAATAATATAAAAATATAAAAACATTTATTTGTTTCTTTTCTTTTTTCTTTTGAACAAATAATAATATTAAAATTTTTTTCCCTTTTTTTTTTTGAATTTTTGATGCCAAATTATTATTCATAAATATTATCATATATTTGTTTTCCAAAAAAACATATCAGAAATTCATATAGGATGATTAAGAAAACCTATTGATGAATGATATTCTACACCTTCTATTAATATATATAAAAACAAAAATAATAATATATATGTTCTGTTCTTAATTCTCCGAATAGGATTAATGACATTTAAAACAATTAAAAAAATTTATAAAAAATTTAATCAAAAAATAATATTTAAAATCAATAATTGTTGATTTTAAATCATTTATTTTTCAATTTTTAAAAAATTTTGACTTCCAAAAATTTTAATAATATTATCAAAAATTTTAAATATTTTTATTTTAGAATAGATTTTATTCAATATGAAGAGAAAATTAAATTTAATATTATTCATAAATTTAATTATTCAAATATTTCCAAAAAAAATTCTAGAAATTCCCTTTAAAACATTTTATCCATCCTTTGAAAAAAATATATCAACTTACATGCCAATAATGTGCAATACTTCAATAGGAACAGAAATAGAAATAGGAACACCACCTCAAAAATTTAAAGCATTATTTTATCTTCAATCATTTTATACTGTAATCTTATCAAATCAAACAAAATATTCAATTTCTCCTTTATTTTATCAAAATTTATCTTCAACTTATAAATCAATAAAACCAATAATTGGATTTTTCTCAGAACCTTTTTCAGATGGTGAATTTGCAGAAGATTTAATAACATTAGGAAATAAAAACTATGATAAATTAAAATTTACTTTAACTACTTATTTAAGTGATCGTTATGATGATATTATTCATTCAACTGTTTTAATTGGTTTAAAATTAAGAGATTCTTATCCTGATCAAAATTTTCCAGAATATACTTTTTTATATCAATTAAAAGAAAAAAATTTAATTGATAATTATGTGTTTAGATTTGAATTTAAATCAAATAAAGAAGAAGGAAAATTAATAATAGGAGAAAATCCTTATGATGATGAAAATTTATTAAAAATTAATGCTGGAAATTTTGAAGGTGAATCTCAATTAACTTGGGGAATAATTTTTGATAATATATATTATGGTGAAAATAAAACAAAATATAATACAAAAGCTATTTTCAAATTAGATAATGAATTTATTATCGGAACAACAGAAATTATTGATATTATTGAAAAAGATTTTTTTACTAAATTTCCAGATAAATGTTTCAAAAAAGATTCTAAAATTATTTCTTTTAAAAGAATTTCTTATTATGAATGTGAAAAAACAATTGATTTAAATCAAATGAAAAATATTATTTTTGAAGTTAAAAGTATTAATTATAGTTTTGTTTTTGAACCTAAAGATTTATTTATTGAATATAATGATAAACTTTTTTTTATTATAACTTTTTCATCTGTTTATACTGTTAAGTGGACTTTTGGAAGATATTTTCTTCAAAAGTTTTCTTTATATTTTGATAAAGACAAAAAAATCATTGGATTTAATCCTAATAAAAATGGATTTGGAAAATTTATTTTACCTATTTTACTTTCTATTATATTAATTGGGATTATTATATGTCTTATTTATGTTATTTTTGGGATTTTAAAGAAAAAAAGAAGAAATAGAGTAAACGAATTAATTGATGAATTTGAATATAATCCAAAAGAGTAATTAACACAATATAAAAATACTTTTATTAACAATAAAATATTCATTAAATTTGGTTTAATTATAGATATAGTAAAATATAAATATTAATCTAATAAAAAAATTTTTTAACTGATTAAATTCTATCAAAAATTTTGTGAAATAATTCTCATATTATTATCTAAAGATGAATATATTATATTTTAAATAAATATTCATTTTTGAAAATATTTTCCTTGATTATTCTTAGAAAAGAATTATTTTTAATGAAGTTAATGAAGATTTTATCATTATTTAAAAATTTATAATTTTTTTACTTTCCTCTCTTAATATAATAATTTAATAATTTTTTTCCTCTATTATATTATTTTTATTTGTTATTAATTTTTCAAATTAAATTATTTAATTGTGTTTAATATCATTTATCTCATTTATTTATTTATACTATTAAATAATATATTTTTAATGGACGCCCCAACTCCATCAACTATTTCAAATAATTTTATTGATAAAAAATCATTTAACCTAAAATTTGATGATACTTCATTTATTTTAATTATTAGTTCAAATTCATCATCTATTAGATTTAATTTATCTCAAGTTGAAAATACTCAATTTGATTCTTTTGAAGAAACTTATACTTTAGAACAATTAATAAAGAGAAATAATATATTTATTGTATTCGAATCAATTGATTCATTGATAGATTCAATTGAAAAAATATTAAATAATAATAAATATCTACTTTCTCAAAATAATAATAATGAAATGATTATTACTTTAAAAGTATCAATGTTTGAAAAAGATATAAATGTTGATCTTCCTTTAAAGAAAAAAAAAATAGAACAAAATGACTTAATTTCAAGACTATGTCAACAAATTGAAAAATTAAATAAAGAAATAAAAGAAATTAAAAATGAAAATATAAATATTAAAAATGAATTTGAAAAATGGAAAAAACAAGATAAAGTTGAAAAAGATCAAATTAAATTAAATATAGAAGAACTTCAAAAGAAAATAAATGAATTAAATAAAAATAAATTTCAATGTAAAAGTGAGATTATAAAAAATGAAGAAGAATTTCAATTTATAATAGACAGACTTAAACAACATTATGAATTTAAAGAAAAGAATATAGATTTTAAATTATTATATAAAGGAACAAGAGATGGAGATGAATCATTAAAATTTCATGAATTATGTGACGGTAAAAAAAATGTTATAGTATTTGTTCAAACAACAAAAAATAGGAGATTTGGAGGATTTACATCTATAGGTTATAATGATCATTCTAGGGGACAAATAGATAATTCAGCATTTATTTTTTCTTTAGATAAATTAAAATATTATAATGTAAAAATGGATGGAATTGCAATTTATTGTGATAAACACTATGGACCTTTATTTGATGGTGATATAGTAGTTGTTTCAAACAAATGTTTCACTAATTACAATTATTCTTCATCAAAAGGGATATATTATGAAACAACAGAAAATTATGAGCTTAATGGAGGTGAATTCAAATATTTTATCAAAGAAATTGAAGTTTTTCAAATAGTTTAATTAAATAACTATTTATTAATCAACATTTAAAATATTTAAGTATAATATTGATAAAATCAATAACATATAAACTTTTTTTATTCAAATATATTGACTTTTGAGAATAAATTGATATTATTTGAAAAATATTCATTCAAAAAATAACACTGTTAAGCATAACTAATATCATAGAAGGCTTTTAAATAAAGATATTAAATTATAATTTTTTTGATGATTAATTTTTATGATAAGAACTATTTCATAGAAAATTTTTGTTAACCTTAAAGTATTGTTAGTAATAGAAAAATCAAAAGCAATGAAATCAAAAAAAAGCCATTATTATTATATTTTGAAAACT
>JAEEGI010018475.1_pt1 | contig 14165 bp, 10 predicted proteins | sample 8958751 | NCBI WGS metagenome assembly JAEEGI01 (sample SAMN16246545, study PRJNA631951) | gut metagenome | biome: gut microbiome; feature: rumen; material: KS-attached | host: Bos | place: Iran: Karaj | collected 2018-10
CATTGTGGACCACCTGAACAGCATACTGGTATCGTTTGGCGACTATGCCGAGGAGCGCGGAATCCGACTGAGTTTTGAGCACGATGTGGATAGCTACGTGATGGACTACGATCGCGAGAAGATGAACAAGGTGGTGTACAACATCTTCTCCAATGCCCTGAAATTTACACCATCGGGCGGCAGCGTGGCACTGGCGTTCCGTATCGATGGCGACAATGCCATCATATCAGTGGCTGATACTGGCAAGGGCATACCCGATAGCGACAAGCCCAACATCTTCAAGCGATTCTACCAGTCGGCCAGCAACGACAGCTCGCAGACGGGTAGCGGCATAGGTCTCCACATTGCCAGCGACTACGTGCAGCTGCACAAGGGCACCATCAGCGTGAGCGACAACCAGCCCGTTGGCAGCATATTTACCATCACGCTGCCTGCCAGAAGTGGTAAGCGGACAATGGACAGCTATGAACCAACGGAGAACTCACAACAGAAAACTCTCCTAATAGTAGACGACAACAAGGATATGCTCCAGTTTGTAAGTTCGTGTATGAAGGAGGACTACCAAGTTTATACCGCAACTGATGGTGCTGCGGCACTGGAACTGCTGCAACGCGAGCAGATAGACCTGATAATAAGCGACGTGATGATGCCTGGCATAGATGGTTTCGAACTGTGCAGACGGGTTAAGAGCGATATCAATCTGTCGCACATTCCCGTCATCCTGCTGACGGCACGTACCACAGATGTAAGCCGCATTGAGGGTCTGCAACTGGGAGCCGACGACTATCTGACCAAACCATTTAACGTAGAGGTGCTACGACTCAGGGTACAGAAGTTCATCGACTGGGAGCAGGACAACCACCGGCAGTTCCGCCAGAAGATGGATATCGAACCCAGCGAGATTACCATCACGCCACTCGACGAGCAGTTCATCCAGAAGGCTATCGCCCTAGTAGAGAAAAACATCAGCGACTCTGAATTCTCAGTCGAGACGATGGCTGCTGAGGTGGGCATGGCGCGTACCACACTCTACAAGAAACTGATGGCTATCACAGGTCTGGGCCCAGCCGAGTTTATCCGCACCATCCGCGTGAAACGTGGCAAAGCACTGCTGGAAACCTCGCAGATGCAAATCACAGAGATAGCCTATGCCGTAGGTTTCACCACAGTGAAGAGTTTCACAATGAACTTCAAGGCCGAATACGGCATGACTCCTACAGAATTCCGCCAGAAATTTTTGTAGGTTCAAAGAAAAATGATTATCTTTGTCGGATAAAACTAATTTATTATGCTTGCAAAGACGTATACGGTGGCAGTTAACGGTCTGGAAACCACGAAGATAACTGTCGAGGTGAACATAACTAGAGGTGTGCAGTTCCACATGACAGGACTGCCTGATTCTGCCGTAAAAGAAAGCTATGATCGCATAAAAGCAGCCACTACTAATTGTGGTTTTAAAACAGGTGTCGGAGACATCACCGTCAACCTGTCGCCAGCAGATATCAAGAAGGAAGGTTCGAGTTACGACCTGCCGTTGGCTATTGCCATCTTGGCCGCCAACGACAAGGTGAACTGTGACCGGTTGGACAAATATATGCTCGTTGGTGAGTTAGGACTCGACGGACGTTTGCAACCTGTTCGCGGTGCGTTGCCCATCGCCATTAGGGCGAGGGCAGAGAAGTTCAAGGGTCTCATTGTACCCCAGCAGAATATCCGTGAAGCGGCTGTCGTGAACCAGTTGGAGGTCTATGGTATGGAGACGCTGTCGGACGTCATTCGTTTTATGAATGGTGCCGACAGTTACCAGCCGACCATCATCGACACGCGTAAGGAGTTTTACGAGCATCAGAACCATTTCGACATCGATTTCAGCGACGTGAAGGGTCAGGAGAGCGTCAAGCGTGCCTTGGAGGTTGCGGCCGCAGGTGGTCACAACCTCATTATGATTGGTCCGCCGGGATCGGGAAAATCAATGCTTGCCAAGCGTCTGCCGAGTATTCTGCCGCCTTTGTCATTGGCCGAGAGTCTGGAAACCACGCAGATTCATTCGGTGGCTGGTAAACTGAATCGTGATACCAGTCTCATCAGTCAGCGTCCCTTCCGGGCACCCCACCATACGATATCCCAAGTCGCCCTTGTCGGCGGCGGCAACAATCCCCAGCCCGGTGAAATCAGTCTGGCACATAATGGTGTGCTCTTCCTGGACGAGATGCCTGAGCTGTCGCGTTCCGTCCTTGAGGTGTTGCGCCAGCCGTTGGAAGACCGCAAAATCAGCATTGCCCGTGCCAAGTACAGTGTAGAATACCCATGCTCGTTTATGCTGATAGCCTCGATGAATCCCTGTCCTTGTGGATATTATGGTGACCCGACGCACCATTGTGCCTGTACACCGGGACAGATTCAGCGTTACATGAACAAGATTAGCGGTCCGCTTTTGGACCGTATCGATATCCATTGCGAGATACAGGCTGTGCCGTTTGCACAGTTGAGTCAGATGCAGCCCGGTGAACCCTCTGCCACCATCCGCGAGCGAGTCATTGCGGCCCGCAAGATTCAAGAGGAGCGCTTCCGTCCGTATAAGGGCGTTCATTGTAATGCGATGATGAGCGAAAAAATGCTTCATGAGTTTGCTGAGCCTGATGATGCCAGTATGGAGATGCTGCGTATGGCGATGGAACGGTTAAAGCTGTCAGCGCGTGCCTATACACGTATATTAAAGGTTGCCCGCACCATTGCCGACCTTGCCGGCAGCGAGCGGGTAGAGTCGGTGCATATTGCCGAGGCAATAGGCTACCGCAACCTAGACCGAGGTGACTGGGCTGAGCGAGGATTGTAAGAGGTAAGAAGGAAGATGTAAGAGGTAAGACCTCAGTCGTCAGACTGAGCTTTGGCGGCTTTTTTGGCGGCTTTGGCGGCGGCTTTTTCAGCTTTGCGCTGGGCTTTGGCTTCGGCTTTGGCCTGTTTTTCGGCAGCCTTGGCGGCGTCTTTGGCGGCTTTGGCCTCGGCCTTGGCGGCTTTTTCGGCGGCTTTCTGCTGTTGCTTCTCTGCTTTGCGCAGCTGTTTTTCGGCATCAAGGGCGGCACGGTCCTCACGCTTCTGGGCCTTGCGGGCTTCCTTGTCGGCACGCTTCTGAGCCTTGCGGGCTTCCTTCTCAGCCTTCAGCTGGGCTTTCTCCTCGTCGGTGAGGTCGCTCTTGCCGAAGAGGTGGAGCTTCATCTTGGGCTTGATCTTCGTCTTCTGCATCTCGTTGGTATTGGTGAACGAGAAGGTGCAGCTGAGGTCCATCCACTTGCCGGGGGCGTCGAGGTTGCCTTCGGCGACGGCGCCATTGCTGACGATATTGACGGTGAGGTCGCGCGTGCGTACAAATTTATAGGATGCGCGCGAGACGTGGGCATGGACTTCGCCGATGGGCAGCTTGCCGCCGAGGCGCTTACGCATGATGGCGGTACGGGGCTTCGAGATGTCGATCTTGAACGTGGCGGAGGCGGCGACAGGACCGATGTCCTTCATATCCATGACGCGACCAATCTCCAAAGAGTCGGTGGAGGCCTGGCCCGAGAGGTATTTGTTATTCTCGTCGAGGGCGAAATAGAAATTGAGTGCGCCGGCGGCGGTGGTCAGGCGACCCTGGAACTCCTCCTTCTTATAGAGCACATTGAAGGAACCGGCATAGTGGATGGTGCCGAGGGCGTGGAGCTGTTTCATCATCAGGCGCTTGACGGGGAACTGCTTGATGATGCGTTCCTTGCTGCCGCCCTTCGCTTCCATGTGGTCGACATCGAAATGGACGCGCAGCTGGGTCTTGTTCTTCAGACCGGTGATGGTGCCGCGGGCAGCGACCTGCAGCTGCTTGTCGGCAGTATTGACGCGGACATTGTCGAAGCGCAGCGTGGCGGAGTCGCCACTGAAGCGCAGGCTGAGGAGGAGGGGTTCGGAGAAGTCCTTGAGCACGGGGGCGAAGGGTCGCGAGATGTCCTTGAGGATGGCGCGGCCGTGGATGAACGACGTGCGGAAACGGAAGGGACGGCCCTGCTTCTTGCTGGGCAGCTGGAGGAGTGCCTTGTCGAAACGCAGCGTGGTGTTGATCTGCTGGACGAAGAAGTCGCGCAGGTGGAGGCCTTCCTTGTTCAAGTAGAAGTTGGTATGTAGGTCGCGGACGTCGACACCCATGATGGTGTCGCGCACGGTACACTCGGCGAGGCGGCCGAAGATGGAGTCGGGCTTGGTATAGTCGACGGTGAGCTTCATGTCGGCATAGGCGTTGACATGCTCGGCATCGAAGAAGCCGCGCTTGGGCTTGCCGGCATTCTTGCGCGGGTGGTGGTTGTTGTTGGTGAAATGGACGCCGCGGATGTCGGCGAGCACTTCGCCCTCGCGCTCGCTGCGCAGGGCGATGTTGGCGATGGTAGCGGCATGGCTGACCTGCCACCCTTTCTTGTTGGTGCGGTCCCAGTGGGCGGAGACGCGTTCGATGTTGACACCGAGCTTGTTGTTCTTGCCTTCCTTGAAAGCGAGGGCACCGAGCGAGAAGCGGTATTGGTTGAACTGCACGTCGATATCCTCGGCGGTGAGGCGCGACATGGAGAGGGCTATCTTCTGCTTCTTCTTCTTCAGCTCCTTGCGCACGGCCTTCTGGTCGGGGTTGTGGTCGCGCTTGAAGGCGTCGAGGATGAACTTGTAGTTCGGCACGGAGTCGATGGAGTCGTGGCGGATGTGGTGGATCTCAGCATGGATGCCCTTGAGGCGGGCCTCCTCGATGCGTACGACACGGTCGATGACGAGCGGCCAGAGGTCGGCCTTGACCTTGAGGAGGTTGGCACGGAGGAGGGGTCGCTGCTGGCGGTCCTCGACATAGAGTCCGTAGAGTTCGGCATTGAGGGTGACGAGGTTGATGCTGACGCTGTCAATATCGACGCGCGTCTGGAGCTTGTCCTGCAGCATGGTCTTGGCACGACGGACGAGCTCGTTTTGGACGGAGTTGGAATTGACGAGGCAGAATCCTGTGACGAGCAGGATGACCACCAGAATGACGAGCGCCAGGACGACGCGGAGGAACCACTTAAACACGGACTTCATCATAGAACCACGATTTTTATTTTACGAACACGATTGCAACGCCACACTCTCAAAGAGAGAATCTCACGAATGACACGAATTGTTTTAGGAACACGGATTAAACGGATTAAACGGATATTTTAGACGAACACGAATCGCACGAATCTTACGAATTATTTAAGACCACGGATTTAACGGATTGAACGGATTATCTCAGCAGCTGGGTGATTTTATCTTCGAGCTGTTGGGGAGCGAGGTTGCGGGCCTGGACGACACCGCTGGCATTGAGGATGATGTTGCCGGGGACATCGCAGATGCCCAGGCGCGAGAGCAGTGGCGACTGCCACATACGACCGTCGCAGACGGTCTTCCACGGCAGCGAGTCGCGCTCGACACTCTGGCGGCACTTCTTGATGTCGGCATCGAGACAGATGCTGACGACGGAGAGGTTGGCGCCATTGTTCTTCTTCAGACGCTGCAGGCGACGCTGGATGTCGGTGCTGGTATAGCTCCACGATGCCCAGACGGTGATGACGTTGACCTTCGCCTTGAGGTCGGCGAGGGACACGCTGCGCCCTTTGATGTCGCGCTCGGAGAAATCGGTGAGGCGGCCGTTGACCTGACTATGGCGCAGGCCGTCGAGCTGGCGTTTCCACGTGGCGAGCTGTTCGTCGTCGGGGTTCTCCTTCTGGAGGAGGGCGGCGAGGACGTAGGCCTGTTCGAGGTTAGCCTGCGGTTCGGCGAGGAAGTAGCGCTGCAGGAGATAGCGGCTGACGCGCGAGCGGGGGTGCTTGTCGATGAATGTGCCTACGGCCTTGGGGACGTCGGGCGGCATGAGTTCGTTGAGTTGCATGCGCAGCTCCGTCATCTCGTCGTTGTCGTCGGTGCCCTTGATGATCATCTCCTTCATGTGTGAGGCGTTACCCTTGATGTCGACCTCTTCGCCGGGTTCGGCAAAGACTGGCTGTTCGGAGAAGTTGGGGAAGACGACGACGAAGGTGGCGGGATGGCGCAGCTCGGTTTCGTAGGTGAACCGTCCGTCGCGCACGGGGATGGTGTCGATGCCGCTGATGGCTCCGTCGGGGCTGTAGATGAGGAATTCGGCCTGATTGACGTTACGCAGTCGGCCGGTCAGCCGGAACTTGTTGCTGTCGACCCCGCAGGACGACAGCAACAAACCGACGAAGAAGAACACGAAGGTTCTAGTAACGAACACGGATCTCACGGATAAAACGGATTTTTTTACGAACACGAATCGCACGAATCTCACGAATTATTTTAGGACCACGGATGTTTTTACGAACACGGATCTAACGGATCTCACGGATTATTTTTCGACGTTGCGGAGTTCGAGGTCGTTGGCGGAGTAGGTGGCGAACTTGCCATCCTTATCGACGGCCTGACGCAGGAAGAAGCCTGCCATGCCCTCGTTACCCTGACGGGCGCAGACGATGGCCTGGAGGTAGTCGGTGAGTGCGTCGGCGGGTTTCACGGCACGCAGTGTCTGAGCTGCCGAAGCATAGTCCTTGGTGAGGAGCTGTGCGAGAGCGGCACTATTGGACACGACATTCTTGAGGTCCTGAGCGGCCAGCGTGTAGTTGCCCTGTGCGAGGTGGAGGTTACCCAGTGCTTCGGCGAGGTTGTAGGCGCCGGCAGCCTTGCTGATATAGTTTTCGGCAGCCTGGAGGTCACCCTGCTGGAGTGCGAGCATGCCGAGGTTGGCAAAGACCTCAGGACAGTTGGGGTTGACGGTCTGTGCCTTGTCGAGCCACTGGCGTGCACCGTCGAAGTCGCCCTGCTGCCAAGCCAGTGTGGCGAGGTTGTTGTAGGCGCGGACGTCCTGTGCATACTGACGGACGGTCTGCTGGAAGATGTTCTTCTTCTCGGCGGCATCGTCGGTGAGTGTTGCGGCATAGAGCATCTCCTCGACGCTGAGCTGTGAGGCGTCGTCCTTGAACTGCTGCTGGATCTGCTGGTCGTCACGACCGATGGTCTCGTAGTTGATGGTGAGGCGTGCACGGCGCAGTTCGGGGAGGATGCCGTCGGCGAGCTCGCGGAAACCGGCACTCATGTTCTTGATCTGCTGTTCGCGCTCCTCGGGATCCTTATACATGGAGAGGACGCGGAGGATGACATCCTTGTCCTGGATGTTGGAAGCGGCGACGAGCTGCTGGAAGCCCTCCCAGTCCTGGGCGGTGTAGTTGGCCTCGACATTGTCGGTGAGCTTGGCCTGCTTCATCTGCTGCTTGACATAGCCCTCGGCATTCTGCTGACGCTTGTTGGCGAGTTTCTCGTTGAGTGCGAAACCACCGTCGGGCGAAGCGTATGCTGACACCTCGACATTCTGGAGGTTGAGGGTCTCGCGCTCGCTGCTGATGCGCTTGAGCATGGCGACGAACTCCTGTACGGAGCCGCTCTTCAGCTCGCTCTTACGCAGCTCGGCCTGCTGGATGAGGAACTTGATGTTGGCCTCCTGCTTCTGGGCTACGATGCGCTGGTAGGCATCCTGAGCGGTAGAGCCGGCAGCCTGCTGCAGCGTCTGGTGCCACAGCTCGCTGGTGGCGATGACACCGTCGGCGACCTTGATGGCAGGCACCTGGACCTGCTTCTTGCCAATCTTGGCATCGAAGGTGAGGTAGAGCTCGCTCTTCTGCATGGCGTCCTGATAGGGGAAGGTGGTCTTCATCGTGTAGTGGCCGCCGAGGAGGTAGGAGATGGTCTGGTCGTTGCCGAGCACCTTCTCACCCTGGAACGTGGCGGGCTGGCCCTTGACGGCCTGCTGTGTGCCATTCTGCGTGAAGCGCAGTTCGGGGACGACCGTCACGACGGCCTTCTTGTTCATATACTTCTCTGGGAATGTGCCGTTGACGGTCGCTGTGACCTGTCCGGCCTCTGCCTCCAAGGGGTTTGGAGTCACCTTGAAATTGTCACTTGTCAGTTGTCCTAACTTTCCTGAACACGAGGTCAAGAGCAGTACGCCCAGACCTAAAATCAATCCTTTTGTTTTCATCATTATTCTTTTTCAATATTGGAATTTGCCGCGAAGGTACGAAAAAAACGATGAAAAACGGTGTTTTTTACTGTTAAATAAACTTATTGTTGTGGAATGCGATGAACCGATGGGCGCGCAGGGCCACATAATAGAATAGTACGCCCGTGAGGAGTCCGGCGATGGCATCGATGGCATAATGGGCATAGATGTACACCGTGGAGAGACACATGAGGACGTAGAACGGCAGGATGACGAGGGTGAGCCAGCGGCAGCGGGTGCGGCGTGCGAGGAGCAGGACGACGGTGGTGATGCCGACATGGCTGCTGGGGAATGCCGCCGTGGGCCGTTCGCCGGCATCGTGGGTGATGTCGAGCAGGTGGTAGAAGAAGCCATCGCTCCACCCCGGTGCCGCCATGCGTTCGCTGTGGGTGAGGAACCAGTCGCCGATGTTGGGGAATATGCCTTGTGCGATGTTGTCGGTGCCTACTGCGAGGTAGTAGAACTGCGGTCCTGTGACGGGGAGGAATATGAATATGAGGTAGTAGGCGAAGAATGATGCGAGGACGACGAATGCCGCCATGGGGAGCTCGTCGTAGCGACGGAAGAAATAGTAGAGCAGCAGGAGCGTCATGAGCGGGAAGTAGCTGACGTAGCCGAGGCACATGAGTTCGGAGAACCATCCCCAGGGGACGTACTCGGAGAAGAGCAGCGAGGGCTGGCAGGAGAAGACGGCCTGTTCGCAGGCGGCGAAGAGGTGGTCGAGATTGGGTAGGATGCGGTTGAGTTCGTAGGTGTCGGGATACCACCACGAGAGGAATACCATCTGAACGATGACGCGCAGCAGCAGCATGAAGCGTGTGGGGCGCACGTAGTAGATGACGAATGCGGCCACCGTCGCCTCGATGTAATAGAGACGCAGTGCCATCATGGACTTGAAATCCGCGTATTCAGACAGGTTGAAGGCAATCAGGATGAGTGTGAAGAAGGCGTAGGCGAGCCCCACCAATTCGAAGGCGAGGGGATGGTGACGGAACCGGTCGAAGCGGTCGTCGCGTGTGAAGAAATCCTTTATAGCCATTTGTTTTCCTTATACCATTGAATGCTGCGACGGACGCCTTCGGGGAGTTGTACCTGTGGACTGAAGCCCAGTTCCTGACGTGCGGGTTCGATGTCGCACCGCCAGTTGCGCTGTCGCATGATGTTGTATTTGTCGTCGTTGAGTGCCGTGACCTTGCCGGTGCGGCGTGCGACGCGTTCGCCGACGAAGGTGATAACGCGCAGGAGCCAGAGTGGGGCGGTGATGCGTATCCACCAGGGGTTGCCGAGTTCCTTGCGGATGAGGTCGCTGAAGGTGGACGACTGATAGACCTCGCCGTCGGAAAGGAAGTAACGGCGCCCTGTGACACCTTTCTCCAATGCGAGGAATACGGCCTGTACGACGTCGGTGACATAGATGAAGGTGATGTCCTGCTGTTTGAAGCCCACGGCGAAGTCGGTGTGGGCCTTGATGCTCTTCGCCATCATGAAATAGTCGCGTTCGCGAGGACCGTAAACCCCCGTGGGACGGAGGATGACGTAGGGCAGCGGCTGTTGGCCGTTGGCAACGAGGTGGTTGTTGTTGTCTTCCAGCCATTGCTCGGCCTCGAGCTTGCTCTTGCCGTAAGCGGTATTGGGTTGTGGGGTGTCGCTCTCGCGGATCTCAGTGTAGGGTTGCTCCTCGCGAATGGCGCCCATGATGCTGAGACTGCTGATATAGACGAAACGCTCGATGCGCATCTGGAGGGCCATCAGGACGTGAACGAGATGCTGGGTGCCCTCGGTATTGATGCGGTGGAAGTCGGCTTTGTCGAGACATTTGGTGACTCCAGCGGCATGCACGATGTAGTCGAACTGCAGCCCGGGGAGGTGTTCGGTGAGCTGCGTCTCGGACGAGAAGTCGAGTTCGATGAAGTTGATACGCTTGTCAGTAAGGAACTGGCGTGAGCTGCTCTTGCGTACTGCGGCCCACACTTCGAAGCCCCTGCGTAGGGCCTCTTCCACTATGAATGAGCCGATGAAACCACTGGCTCCTGTAATCAGTATCTTTTGATTCATATGCTTCGGACTAAAAAAGGGACTCCGCTGAGTCCCGAACCTTTTGTTAACCTTAAATCTAATACTATGAAAAACACGCTGCAAATTTACGAATTTACGTGAAACCTGAAACGCGAAACCCTAAAAATATGAGGTACGGGAGATTGTTTCTTGACTTAAATCAACTTTTTTTTAAAGTTTTTTGCCGAAAATTTGGTCGGTTGGGAATTAATTGCTATCTTTGCAAACGAAAGAAGACATGATAAGAACTTAGGATTCCGACAGAACGAAGAGTCGGGATTCTTTCTTTTTTACGTCTGAAGACTGAAACATCAAATAAATTAAAATATAAACATTATGGCATACATGTCACAAGAGGGCTATGACAAGCTTATAGCCGAACTGCACCGCCTGGAAGCGGTGGAACGTCCGAAGGCTTCGGCAGCCATTGCTGAGGCCCGTGAGAAGGGCGATTTGAGTGAGAACAGCGAGTATGATGCCGCCAAGGAGGCCCAGGCCCATTTGGAGGATAAGATCAACAAGCTGAAGGCAACGATTTCTGAGGCAAAGATCGTGGATACGTCGCGTCTGAGCACTGATTCGGTGCAGATTCTGACGAAGGTGGAGATGACGAATCTGACGAATAATGCGAAGATGAGCTACACCATTGTCAGCGAGAACGAGGCCGACCTGCGTGCCGGCAAGATCAGTATCAAGACGCCGATAGCGCAGGGACTGCTTGGCAAGAAGGTCGGTGACGAGGTGGAGATTACGATTCCCCGTGGCACCATCAAGCTGCGCATTGAGAACATTTCGATTGCATAATCATCGTAATAACGTAATAACGACACGAACTATGGATATTTTCGCAAAGATTGCTGCCGGTGAGATTCCCAGCTATAAGTGTGCAGAGAACGAGGAGTTCTATGCTTTCCTCGATATCAATCCGTTGGTGAAGGGCCATACACTGGTCATTCCCCGTCGTGAGGTGGACTATTTCTTCGATATGGACGATGCCGAACTCGCTCGTTATCAGCAGTTTGCAAAGCGCGTGGCCGTGGCCATCAAGAAGGCATTCCCCTGTAAGAAGGTCGCTCAGGTCGTGCTCGGACTGGAAGTGGCCCACGCACATATTCACCTCATCCCGATGCAGAGTGAGGCCGATGCCGACTTCCGTCGTGAGAAGCTGAAGCTGAGCGAGGAGGAGTTCAAGGAGATTGCCGCAAAAATCCAGGAGAATTTCTAAATACTTTCGGAGTATTTCAAAATACTTTTGGAGTATTTCAAAATACTTTCGGAGTAATTTTATTTTCTACGTCATTAATTATGATAGGAGTAATTCTTGCAGCGGGTATGGCGAAGCGCCTTCGTCCGCTGACCGATGCGTGTCCGAAGTGCCTGTTGAAGGTGGGCGAGCGCACGTTGCTGGCTCGTACTGTCGATGCGATGATTGCTGCCGGCATCAACGAGTTGGTGGTGGTGACGGGTTATCGCGGAGAGATGTTGCGCGGTTTTCTGACGGAGCATTATCCGCAGTTGGACATCCATTTTATCCATAATGCCGACTACGAGCATAACAACAACATCTTCTCGCTTTGGATGACGCGTCCTTATACCGATGGCAGGGACTTTCTGTTGATGGATAGCGATATCCTGTGTGATCCTGAGGCCGTGCGGCGGATGGTGAACGAGCAGGGGACGGCGCTGGCGCTGAACCGCCATGAGTGTGGTGAGGAAGAGATCAAGATCATTACCGACGAGACCGGGCGTGTCGTGGAACTCAGCAAGACGTGCAGCATTGCCGATGCCATCGGCGAGTCGGTGGGTATCGAGCGTATTGCCGCCGACTATTCGACGGCATTGTTCCGTGAGTTGGAGCAGATGATAGAACGCGAGGGACTCATCGACATCTTCTATGAGCGTGCCTTCGAGCGACTCATTCCCCAGGGACATCATTTCCGTGTGGTGGACACCACCGACCTGTTCTCTATTGAACTAGATACGGTAGAGGATTTTGAGCGTGCCAAGGAATTGATTCCCACTGAGTTATACTAGGATTTACTCGGGTAAGGCATCAGTTTCATTCGCCCTGTTTTCCCGGTCTTTAAACACGAACCGCACCATCACGAAGTTGGTGGGTACGGCGATGGCATATACGGCAAAGGGGGCCACTTCGGGGCTGAGTCCCAGCCACAGGAAGAAGTTGAGCAGTACGATGTGCAAACAATAGTTGACAGCATGGGCTCCACCGAAGCCGATGCCTTTGCGTACCGATGTCTTGGCGTGGAACGTGAAGTAGGCCGAGAGGTAATAGTTGCACAAAAAGCTGAGCGCGTAGCCTATGGTGTAAGCTATGTTGACATTCATCCAGTGTTGCAGTACCCAGTAGATGCCGTAGTGGAGGGCCGTGGAAATCGTGCCTACGATTACAAAGCGGATTAACTCATTGAAAGTCTCACGTTTTATCATATTGTTTTGTGCTTTTGGCTACAAAATTAATAAATAATTATAAATTATCGGTGGTAAATACTTTTTTTTTTGTACTTTTGCACATTGAAACGATAAATTTATGGGGCTGAACATGATTCCATTTAACAAACCATATTGCTCAGGACGAGAACTGAGCTATATTCACGAGGTATGTCACTCGACGACCATGTCGGGTAACGGGCAGTACACAAAACTGTGTCACGGTTTCTTCGAGAAACGCTATGGCTTCCACAAGTGTCTGCTTACCACATCGGGTACTGACGCCTTGGAGATGTGCGCCATGTTGTGTGAACTGAAGCCTGGCGACGAGGTGATAGTGCCATCCTATACCTTTGTCTCGTCGGCCATCGCTTTCCTGCGTGAAGGAGCCAAGGTGGTCTTTGCAGACAGCGGTGCCGATAATCCTAACATCACCGTCGAGCAGATAGAGCCGCTGATTAACGAGAAGACGCGTGTCATTGTCGTGGTTCACTACGCCGGTGTGGCTTGTGATATGGACGCCATCATGGCACTGGCCGAGCAGCACCATCTGCTGGTGGTGGAAGATGCAGCCCATAGCATCGACTCCTTTTATAAAGGTCGCCCGCTGGGTGGTATCGGTCATCTGGGCGCCTTCTCTTTCCACGAGACGAAGAACATCAACTGCGGCGAGGGTGGCATGCTGGTTGTCAACGACGAGCGTTTCATACGCCGTTCGGAAATCCTTTGGGAGAAAGGCACTAACCGAGCCGAGTTCTATCGTGGAATGGTCAACAAATACGGATGGTGTGATATGGGGTCGTCGTTCCTGCCCTCTGAGTTGAATGCGGCCTTTTTATGGGCACAGTTAGAGCAACTGGACGACATACAAGGTCAGCGTCGCCGCATCTGGGAAATCTATGACAAGGCCCTGCGCGGTCATCTGCCGGCAGGATTCTCGTTGCCCGAACTGCCTGACTATGCCAGCAACAATTACCACATGTACTATCTGCTCTGTCCTTCGCTTCAAGCACGGACATCGCTGATGAACTATCTGAAAAACAATGGTGTGCAGGCTACCTTCCATTATCTGCCCCTGCATTCCAGCAAATATTATGAGGACAAGCACGATGGCAGACAGTTGGCAAACTGCGACCGCTATGCCGACACGCTGGTGCGCCTGCCTTTGTATTACGAGTTGACAGATCGTGATGCCTCCACTGTAGCCCGATTGGTGTTGGAAGGTGCTAACCGTTTTTAAATAGATTCTTCTGAATGGGTTATGTCAAAATAGTTTCTTTTTTGTACTTAATCCAATTTCTGATATTTTTTCTGCCAATTATTTGGCTGTTTCATATTTATTCTATACCTTTGCAACGGTTCCCAAACCGAGGCTCTTTTTAGAGAGGGAGTTTGAGGGGAGGGTACCTATATATAAGAAAAGCGTTACTTGACGCTTTGTGCTTGACGCATCGGAATCTGGCAGTTCCAAACTATCAGTCAAGGATCAAAGCAACAACGACGCTCATGGGTATGTTATATCCGGTATTTTGTATTGTGGGGCTCTATTATTGTCTCCTTTACAATCCATACC
>JAEEGI010018484.1_pt1 | contig 14162 bp, 7 predicted proteins | sample 8958751 | NCBI WGS metagenome assembly JAEEGI01 (sample SAMN16246545, study PRJNA631951) | gut metagenome | biome: gut microbiome; feature: rumen; material: KS-attached | host: Bos | place: Iran: Karaj | collected 2018-10
TCATTTCTTTGGGGATTGGGGATTGGGGATTGGGCCCAATCCCCAATCCCCAATCCCCAATCCCCAATCCCCAATCCCCAATTTATTTAAAAAATATTTATCATCACCTATTCAATTTAAACATATAATTAAAATTATGACTATTAAATATAACTTTTTTTTGTTTTTTAATTATAATATATAAAATAAAATAATTGCATCATGGAAAAAAATATTAATGAATTTCAAAATGATTTTAGAAATCAGACTCACGAAGAAAATGATTCGTTGATAAGAAAAACAATTATTGAAGAATATATAAATGATGAAAATTTAACTTCTTCTCTTTGTGAAAGTATAAATAATAGAAAATTTCTTTCTAGTAGAAAAATTAAAGAAATATCAGATGAAGATTTTATGAAATTAAAATCAAATTATAATCTTAAAAAATTAAAAGAAATCATAAATAAATATAAATATAAAAATAAGAATTCTTTTGAAATTATAGGATTAATCATTGATATAAATGAAATGATAGAAAAAAGTTATAACAATGATAAAAATAAAAAAAAAGAAATGGAAGATAAAAGAAAATTATTTGGAGATATAGTATTTCATAGACCTATTAAAAGAGATGAAAATAATTTTTATAGGGCAGTGATTTTTAGATATTTTGAAATAATAATTCTCAATAAAAAAATAGATTTACTTAAATCAGTTATTAATGAGGTAAATGAATGTTATTCTGATGATTTCTTAAAAGATTATATTAATCTTTCAAATGATAAAAATAATATAAATAATCAAATAACAATAAATTATAAGCTAATAATTTCTATTTTAATTTTAATTTATGAAAGTTTAAATGTTGGAGACATTATACAAAGTTATAACATTCTAGTTATTTCAATGAATTTTTGCGAAAAATTTGAGTATGGGTTAATTTTATATTTTAGATATATTTTATATAAATATATTAAAGACAATAAAAATCAAAAAATTAAAGAAAAAGATAATATAAAATTGGAAAGTTTACTTCCTGATAAATTTAAAGATTCTTGTAATAATTTTTTTAAGAATAATTTACTTGTAATAGGTAAAAATGCTGAGACAATCGTAATGAATGTCACCCCTTATGTATTAAATTTAAAATTAAATATTTTTTCGGAAGAAAAACCCGGAGATGATAAAATTATCTCATTTGAATGCCGAGAAGAATCAGATTATTTATGTTATGATAATATTGTAATTTTATTGAATAATAATAATTATAATTTACTTTATTATCAAAATGAAAATAATTATATAATTCAAACATATATTAAACCATATGAACCTCAAATAATTAGTACAAATGAATCAGATTTGTTAAATCAATTTATTTCTTCTGAATCTAGTGAAATATTAAAAAAATTTTGTTCTGAATGTGGAAAGGAAATTCAATCATTCCAAAATTCAACTTCTTTATGTGAAAAATGCTTAAGAACAATTAAAGATGAATACCTTTCAATATATTCCCAATCAATAATTAATAGAACAAAATTTGATTTTAAAAATGTCCGATTGAATTTTAATTTGAATTCAAAAAAATTAATAGATTTAATCATAAATTCAAATTCATTGGATGATTTCATTGTTGAAATTAAAAAAAAATGTTGTATTTGTTGCGGAAATGTAATAGATAATCTTTATTATTCTCTCCCATGTGATTGTTCATTTTGTAGTGAAAATTGTTTCCGTGAATGTTGGAAAAATTTAGTAGATAAATGTATAAATTGTGGATATTATTTCGAATCAAAAGAAATATTAAAAATAAATAATTTTTTGAATCAAGGTAAATGTTGTCAGGATGGGAATTTTTATTCATTAAACTATTCTTTTAGACTAAATAAATCTAACTTATCAAATATTAATAATAGTGAATTGGACCATTATTTATGTAAAGACTGTTATAATAAACTTCAAAAATCTAATGAAAAAGAAATAATTTGTTTAATATGTAAATCAATACACATATATATTCCGCCCAAATAATAAAACCTTTTAAAAATATTGATATATAATATTATTTAAATTAAAATTTCAAAACTATTAAAATAAAAACAATGAAAAACGGAGGAGCATAAATAAATTTGATGAAAAATAGTTTTAGTTTAAAATAATATATCAAATAATAGATAATTGAACTCTATTGATAAAGATTTATTATCATATGATTTGAAATTAAGATATAATTAGAAAATGATAAAAATAAATTATCTCTACATATTATTATTTAAAATATCTTTTACCATAAATACTTTTACTATAAATTAGAATTAAAATAAATATAAAAAAATAATTTAAAATATATTAAACACAATGAAATTTTTAAAAGATCCCAATATAAGACATTTATATATAAAAGATTTTCAAAAAGAAAGAAATGAACAAGATAAAATAGAAAAATATATTAAATCTGAGGGAAGAGCTTTTTCAAAAGAGATTATGTTAGGAAACAAAGAATCTCAATGGAGAGCTTCAAAAAAAGATTTATTAAAAAGTAATAACGGACTTTTAAGTTTTAAAGAAATTGAAAAGAGATTTATTATTGAAATGCAACCAAAAAATAATGGTTATAATAGAAAATTCTTTGATTCTTTTGTTAATTTATTATCAAGATCTAAATCAAGAAATTATATTGAAAAAAGAAAAAAATTAGAAGAATTAAAAAATTTTAATGGACATTTCAGTGACAGAGATAATAATAAAAAATCCTCTCAATTAAATTTAACTTCTGGTCATAATTCTAAAAAAAATATTATTAAAAACCAAAGTTATTTAACTCCTTTATTAAAAAGTAGAATTTTTCAAAAATTAAAAACTTTTAAATATAATTATAAATCTGAAAGTATAGATTTTATTAATCATAATTTATTAAATAAAAATAAAAAATTCGGTGATGAAGTTGAATTAAATGAAATAAATATAAATAATATTGACACCGAAAACGATAAAAAAAAAATAAATTATATTTTTTTTAAGAAAAAAACAAATCATAAATTAATGTTACCAAAATTGAAATTGGAAGATAAAAAAAATAAATTAAATTTAAGCCCTAATTCTTCAAGTTATTATTCTTTATCTGAAAGAGTTCATAATCCTTATCAAAAAGAGTTTTTAAGAACTTTATATTTTAAAAAAAAGAATGAAAGAATATTTAAAAATAAAATTCTTGGATTTTCATAATTATAAATTATTATTCTTTTATTATTTTATTTTGTAAATCATTTTATTGGTAAAAAAAGTAAATAGTTTATTTTTTAATTATTATCTAAATTTAAATTTTATTAAAAAATTCATTGACTTTTTATTTTGAGATGTTTTGGGTTTTAAAAACAAATAATTTAAAATATTTATTACATTTTGATTCAGGAATTCCAATTAATACAGTGAAAAAATTTAATAATACAATAAAATATTCATTATCTACATAATTACATTTATTTTTTTCCTTTGAAAATTAAAAAATTATTTAAAAACATTTTTATTAATGGAAGGTAAAGTGATTATGATAAAAAAGAAAATTATTAGAACAAATCCTATAAATGAAATTTATATTTCTAGAAAAAGAAAAAATAAAGATATAAAAAAATTTTATTATTCAAGAGCAACAAAATTATTTAATGATAAGGGATTTAAAAAATTATATATATGTGGAATCGGAGCTTGTGTTAATGAAGCAATTAAAATATCATTATTTATAACTGAAGCAATGCCTAGTGTTGAAATAGGGGAAATTACTACTGAAACTATAAATCATTTTGATGAATTTATTAATGAAGAAACTAAAGAAAGAATTGAAGTTAAAGAAGATAGAAAGTCAAATAAAATAAAAATTGAATTGTTAAAAAAATAAAATAAAGAATATTTATAATTTAATTGATAAGTTTTATTTATCAAAATATATTTTGATAAAAAACAATTCAATTTATCAATTAGTTATTTATATTAAAGTTTCTATACAATTTTTAATTAATTCTTGTTTGAAAAACCATTTACAAAAATATGTTAATTAATATTAACTCAATAATCATATTAATAGTAAATTTAATTATAACGTGTTTGAAAGTAATAAAACTATGAATTATTAAAAATTGAGTAATGGAAAAATGAAAAATTATTAACTAAAAGTAAATAAAAATGATAAGAAAAAATGACACTTTTTTCAATAAATATTTTATTCATTTGAATTTCATAAAAAAATGAATTTATAATTATATAATTTAATCAAAATCAGATTTAATTTAATTCAAATAATAATTATAATTTTAGTAGAATAATAAAGTAAATTAATAATTTAAAACACAATGAAAAACTTATTTATAAAAAAATTATTTTATTCATAATTTCTCATACATTCTAAAGGAGTAAGTCCTTTTTTATTTATTAATTTTTCATCAGCTCCATGTGCAATAAGTATATTAATTAAATCATTTCTAACATATAAAAAAGCATAATGTAAGGCAGAATTTAATTCCAGATTTTGCATATTAATATTAGCTCCTTTATCTAATAAATATTCTATAATTTGTTTATTATAACATTTAGTAGCCCTAATTAATAAAGTATCTCCTGTATATTTTTCTTGTTGATTAATATCGTGTAATCTTAATTCTCTAAATTGTTCAAAAAATAATTTAGTTTGACCTCTATCTATTAATTGTAGTAAAATTTCAAAAGATTTTGAATTTGAATATATTGATTCTATTTCTTGTGTTTTTAATAATGAACAATGTTTTGAATTCGGATCTCCTCCTAAATTTCTTAAAACTGACATATCTTGTTTCCATTTTGTTTCAAATATTAATTTTTTTTTTTGACGCATTAATTCTTGTTTTAATTTTATATCCATCGTTTTTTTTTTTGGAGCTTTTATTTTGAAAAGAACTTCTTTTTTTAAGGGATTCCATTTATCTAATTGTTTCTGAGTTTCATTAAATTTTTCGATCAACATAACATTTTTTATATCATCTTTTTTTTTATCAAGAGTATCATTTCCTTCTTTTATATTTTTTATAATATTATCAATTGCAGTTTTCTTTTTTACAATTTCATTTTTTTGTAATATACCATGAATAGATATTCTCTTTTTTCTTCTTGTTATTCTTTTTCTTTTTAAAAATGGAAATTCTTGATGATCAAACTTAATATCTTCATCTGATAATTCAAAATTTATATTATCTCTAAAAGCGAATAAATTTAAATAATGAAAATCTTCAGTTTTTAATAATTTATTATATTTATTAGTTGAATTATTTAAAATTTGTACTTTGGGAATTGAAATATCAAATATTTTTAAATTATTCTCTATCATACTACTTTTTCTATGAAAGTTATATTCTTTTTCTTTCAATTTTCCTTCAAAAATATAATATAAAATATGATTATAAAGTTCAAAACAATTATTACATAAATGATGTTTATTTGGATTTGTTTGTTTTATAAGAGTAAAAGAAAAAATATGTTCTACCATAGAAAGTTCTAATTGCTTTAATATATTTTTAGTTATTATTTTTTGATAAAAAGTAGTAAAAACTTGTTTAATTAATTTTTTTATAGTTTCTTCATAAGTAATTTCTTCATCTGATTTAAGTTTTTTAACTTTATCCAGTTTTTCTTTAATACAAAAAAAAACTTTATTATTTAAATAATCTATATTTTTATTTTTAATAGTTTGACTTTTAATAGGAAATATCAATTCCATCTCAGTTTCAAGACTTTTTCTTATTTTAGTAAAATATAATTGATAATTTAAAAAAGTTCTTTGACTTAAAGAATTTTCTCTTTTTCTTCTTCTTTCAATTTTAGGCAAATGAATTAAATGATCTGCGACAATGAAAATTTCATTTATTTGATTTTTTGTTGGTTTAAATGTTTTCCTTCTTTTTTTTATTGGACTATGAGTTAATTGTCTTTTAAATTTTTTTTTTTTAATATTTTCACTATGAATACTATCACTCTCTATATATTCATCACTAATTTCTTGATGATTATTATTTTCATGATTCCCATTAACTTGAAATTTTATACTTTTTATTTTATTATTTGTATTTTTAAAACTATTCATTATTGGTTTTTGTATCACACTTACTTTTCTAATTGATTGTTTTAAAGAAATATTATTTGGTTTTTTTAATACATAAATATTTTGTCCGTTTTTTATTTCATTTGAAATTGTATCATTAAGTTCATTTTCTTTTTTATCTCCTTCAAATAAATCAGAATCAGAATTTAAACTTGAAGAAAAATCTTTTTCACTTTCTTCTTCACTTTCTTCTTCGCTTTCTTCTTCACTTTCTTCTTCTGATGATTCTTCTACATTTATATATGAATATAAATTATTTAATTGAATTTCTGAAAGAGAATTAATTTCTTCATCCTCATCTTTATTATTATATGACAATATAATACTTGTTCTTTTATTTCTTATAGTTTTTGATTTATGATAATCATTTCTTTTTTTTGATAATTTCATTGAATCTTTTTTTTCTCTTATATATTTTGGTGAAGAAAAATTTGGTAAAGTTATAAATTTAATTGAACCACTATTTCTTGATAAACTATCGTTTTCACCTGATAGTGTTTTATAAAAAGTATTTTTTTCTAAACAGTGTATATTATGGAAATCTACTGTTTCTAAACTTTTTTTTTTATATTTTTTTGGTGATTGAACTATAACAAATTTTTTATCTACGAAACTTTTTGTTTTATTTACCATTTTATTAGATAAAGAAAAATCATTCTTTTCTCTATATGAATTTTTCTTATTTTTATTATGATATGATTTTATTCTATTTTCACTATCAGTATTTGTCTTTATTATTGGTAATTTTGGTTTTTTTAAATCAAATCTCATTGGATTTGAATTTATTTTAATTTTTTTATCATTAAGAATGTTTTCCATAAAATTATCTATTCAAATTAATTTACAAATTTAATATATTTCAAAATGTTTTTATAAAGAAATTCTTTAAATGAAATATTTTTTGAAAATAACATTATTTTTATTATAATTATTTGAAATAAATAATAAATTTATATAAATAGGTTTTTATTAAAGAGAAAGATAAACCTAAAGAATTATATTCTAATTTAATCTCAATTTTATTTTAAAAAAAAAAAATAAAAAAAATATTTAATATTTAAAATAACGTTTATATCATAAATAAAACAATATCCTTTACAATAAAATAAATTATAAGATATAAATTATCTAATTTATCAAATTTATAATTATCATTTGATAAAATCCAAAATTGAAAAATATAAAAGTATTTATTGTTCAACTATCATATTGCAACCTTTAATTAAATTATTAACCCAATTTTTCGAAGCTTTAGGAGCAACTTTATTAATCAACCAATTAGGTCCTCCAACGTCAGTTTGAGAAACAATAATTAAATTAGATTTATTTTCTCCTGGTATATCTTCAATATAATAACCACTTATAATAGTATTTGCTCTAATATATTTTTTACTTTTTGGAAATTGAGGAGAATCAATACTTGTAAAATGTAATATATGAGAATTATTATTCGGAAAGTTTTTCCATATTTTTCTTTGTTGAACATTATCTCTATCTTTTGTGATTAATGAAGGAGATTTAATTATCATATATAATAATTCAACGTTTTTATTTTCTTTTTTTTCATTTATTATTTTTAATTCTGAAAATGATAAATCCCATTTTTTTCTTATTTCTAAATTTGCAATTGCTTCATATATTATGTCTTTATTAAATGGAATTTGACATAACGTTTTTATTAATATTACATCATATCCTGGAATTACTTTTTTAAAAATTTTTGTTTCGGATTCATTTATTACTTTTTGATAACCATTTTCTTCTATTGGCTCTTCATTTATTACATCTATTATCTGCTTTAGTTCTTTATCATCTGTTCCATATATTTCTTCCGGTAGTTTTATTAAACTTTTTTGGTTTGTTCTTATATGATATTTATACTTTTTTTTTTTAATTTTCCCTTCTTCTAACGTTGAATTATTAATTTTTTGATAATTTAAATCTTGATTTAATATTTTCCTTTTTAAATTGTATATTTCCTTTTTTGGAATATTTTTATTGCTAATTGGAATTTGATTATCAGTATCTGTTGTTTTTATTGAATTTGTGAAATTGTTAGTTTTATAAATATATTCATTTAATTGTTTTAAATCTCCTAAAAGTTTGGGTTTTTTCATATGTGGTTTATTTGATGATAATTGACTTAAACTATTAATTCTTGGAATAAAAGGGGAAACGCTTGATGAAGTCATTTTTTTATATATTTTTTTTAAAGTAAAAAAATTATATTATATGATTTATATACATTATTAAATAACATACATTAGTGATTAATCAATAAAAGAACTATGCAAAATTTTAATGTAATCAATTAAATAAATTCGGAAACCTAAAAAATTTCTTTTTTTTAAATTCATATCTAATATTAACAATATATATTTAATTTCTTGTCATAAGAATCCAATTTTATTACATTTATTTGTTTCAACAATAACTAAGCCTAAAAAAATCATATTCCTTTCAATTTTCTCTCTTTCAATTAATTGACTTTGAAGATAATTCATTTTAATTATTTTTCCACATAAAGCAATAACAATTTTTCCTTTATTTATAAATTCGTTAACTTTTTCTTTAAAATTTATTGGAATTGAATCAGGTTTACATATATCTTGAATAACTGAAGGATTTCCTTTTGAAAATACTTTATAAAAATTATCGTTTATATCTTTAATAATTACCGTTTTTTTATATGAATTTTCATCACAACCAAAATTTCTAACAACACCTAATTCATAATGTTCTTTTAAAATATTTTCATGATTTTCATCTAACATTTTTTCATTTATTCCTAAATATTTTTGGTTGATACATTCTATCTTTTCAGAAATATCTTTTTCTTGATTTGGTCTTATGAAATTTGCAATAGTATCATTTGAATTTTTTGCAAGATTTTCTTCTGTAATTGTTTGGTCATAAATTTCCCAATTTGTAAATTTAAATAAAAGTGTATCAAGAGGATCTTTCGAAATTAATTTACTATTTACCAAAGAAACTTCATGACAAGATGACAAATTTTCTAAAAACATTTCTTTAAGTTCTTTTATTTTATTTTTATTACAAATACAATTTCTTTTTGATTTATAATAATAATAAACTTCGTTTGATAAACCCGTTATTTTTTCGTAAAAAGAATCAAAATCATATTCTTTTTCATTTTTATTTAATTTAATAGGAATAAATCCTATTACTTGGTTTTTTTTTGTGAAATTATGAGATAATGCAGATACATAATTATTAAATGAAGTTTTTATAAATATATCTTCATTTAATTTTAAATTTTTTTCGATTTTTGTATTCAAAAAAATGGTTGATGACATTTTTACAAGATATATTTAATATATGATTTGATTAAAAAAATAATTTCTAAATTAATAGATTTTTAATAATTTATAATATTAAAAATTTTTAAAAATAGAATTTTCATGAATATAATTCATAAAATAAAAAGAAAATTTTTCTATACTTTAAAAATTGAAAAAGGAGCTTTTTTATTTTAAGAATTTATTCAAAATATTTGTTTGTAAATAAAATAAAATAAATTCAAATGCTTTTAATCTTCATTTTTAGTTTAAAAAAAAGTTATCCATCAATAAATATTTATCATTCTAAATTTTTGTTTCAATTATATGGAAAAAGCTTTATACTCAGCTTTAGAATTTCAAAATATAGAAGGAATAGAACAATCCTCATTTACAGAATATTTTAACTCTGTATTACAAAACTCAATAAATCCAAAAATATTTATAGTAATAGGAAAAACAAGGGAAGGAAAAAGTACTCTTTTCAATCATATTTTATCTGATAAAACATTAAAAACACCTAATTTAAGATTATCAAATCCTTTCAATGCTAAAGGAGGTGAAGAAGCAATAACAAAAGAATTTGTATTTTATGGACCAATTAAAGGAAGTGAAATTTCAAGAAGAAATAATCTTAAATATATAGGAGATGAGTGTGATTGTTTTTTTATTGATACAGAAGGTTCTGGAAATCTTTATCAAATGTCTAAATTTTTATATCATGGTATTTTCTCTTTGGAAAGTATTGCTACTTCAATTTTATTTGTTTCTAAAGGAACTATTGAACAAGAAGCACTTTTATATCTTTCAAGACATATTCAAACTTCAAAATTATTTAATTCAAATGTTAATAATAATTTCCCTGGTTTAGCTATTATAAGTCGAGATGTTGGGTTAAAAGATTATGATATTCCTTTTGAACAACTAGATATTGAAAGAATTAATCAAGATAATAATAAATTAAATGACTTAAAAAAAAGATTAAATGAAAGAACACAAATTATTTTTGATGAAGATAATTTAAAATATATTGCTGAACCTCCTTTAGACATGCCTTATCTTTTTTTAAATTCTATTAAAGATCTTTGGAAATTTTTAATTAAAAATGCTCAAAATCAATCAAGTAAAACACCTGATCAAATAATTAATAAATTTATTTCTCATGAAAAAATAATTAAAAAATATCCAGTTTTATTAGATACTAATGTTCCAATGGAAGAGACTTTTAATAATGTCTTTTCAATTGAACTTCAAGAAGCTTCAAATAAAATAAACAACGAAAATTCAAATTTAATTGTTAATGAAATCAATAATTTTTCTCTTTTGGAATTATCTAATTATAATCCATTAATTTATGAAAATAGGGTTTTAAATGAATTAGAAAATAAATTTCAAAATGAAACAAATTTAAGGTATGATGGAATGAAAGAAATTATTCCAACACAATATAATTTAATATTATTATCTCTTAAAGAACATTTTAAATTATTAATTCAAAATAAAATCAATGAAAAAATGATATATTTTGAAAACCAAATGAAATCTTTCATTGAAACAGCACAAAAAAATTCAGAAATAATTATTAAACAAAAAATTTCTGATGAAATAAATAAATTATCATCTCAACAATTAAGGGAGATTAATATTGATTCATATGTTAATAATAATACTCAAGAAGAAATTGAAATATTTGAAAAAGAGGGAAATAAATTATTTGAAAACCTAAAAAATATATCCCAAACAAAAGATTTCTATAAAGCTAAATCTGAATCATTGGAAAATTTAATAAAATTGTATAGAAAAGAAGAATTATTAAAAAAATTTGAATCTAATCCTCCTTGGCCAAAAAATATAAATGAATTATTAAAAGAACAAAATATTAAAAATCTTATTCCTCAAAATAAATATACTCTTTACTTAAATAAAAGACCTTATATTGTTGTAGCAAGAAATGATGGTAAAATATCACTTCCAAATATTAAAGCTTTAGAAAGTTATATATATGAAGAACTTCCATGTTGGAGAAATACTGGGGGAAAAGTATATGAGAGTTGGAATAATAATATAGATACTTGGTTTGAACCTGAAACTCAAGTTTTATTATTATCAACATGTAATGTATATCAAAATAATTGGTCTGAAGGAGGTCATAAATCTCTTTTTGTAACTAGACCACCTCGTCCTCAGCAAAGAAAAACTACTTTGAATATTAATGTGGATGATCCTTGGAAAATAAAAGAATTTAATAAATCAGGAAGTATTTCTGTTTCTTTATCTAATTACAATCATAATATGTATGTTTCAGGAAGAGGAGGATCTGTCCAAAATATTAAGTTAGAATTTAGTTGAGAATAAATTTTTTTATTTTTTTATTTTAATTTTTAAATTTGATTTTTTTGAGGTTAAATAATATTTATTTTTTTGAAACAAAATAAAAATTTACTTTTTATGGAGGATTGAATATTATTGTATATCTTCTTATTTCAATTAAAAAAAAATATTGTCTTATATTAGGTTATTTAATAAAATGTCGAAGAGAAAACGCTTAATTTTCATACATTTTGTTTTAATTATTTTTTCATAATAATTTTATTTCATTATTCATTAAATATAAATGATTGTTTAAAATTAATATTTTTTTATTTAAATCTACAAATTTTTAATTTTAAAATTCATAGTATATAAACAGAATCTTTTAATTCATAAAATAAAAATTATCAAAAAAAAATATTTAAATTTTTTTCATTATAATTTTAATATAATTAATATAATTAAAAATTGTTAATAAAAAAACATCAAATGTCAAAAAATATTTGGGAAAATTATATTAAAGATAAAATCCTTGGTTCTAACCCTTTTAGCATTGTTTATAAAGCAAAAAACAAAAATACAGGAAATTATGTAGCAATTAAAGAAATAGATCTGCAAAAATATAAAGAATTAACAAAATCAAACTTTAAAAAAGAAGAAATTATCAAAAGATTAAAGTCAAAAGATAGAATATTATTAAGAGAAATAATAGAATCAAATGGATTTTTTTATATTATAATGGAATTGTATTTATCAAATTTAGAAGATTATTTAAAAAGCAGAGAAGAAAATTTATCTATTGAAGAAATAAGAGAAATATTAAATCAATTGAATAAAATTTTTAAAGAAATGAATAAGGAAAATATAACATATAAAGATATAAAACCTGAAAAGATTTTAATTAACCTTAAACCAATTAATAAAACAATAATATCTTTATCAGATTATAATTCATCTAAATTAACAAATATTTCAAAGAGTATTATTGGTAATAATTATTCAACAACTGCACCAGAAATTCTGAAATCAGGTGAAATTTCATTAAAAAGTGATATATGGAGCTTAGGAATATTAATTTATTATATGTTATTTAAAGAATATCCTTATAACGGAAAAACTGAATTCCAAATAATTAAAGATATAGAATCAAATAAGAAATTAAAAAAAACAGATGATAATGACTTAAATGATTTGATTCAGAAAATGTTAAAAATAAATGAAAATGAAAGATTATCTTGGAATGAATATTTTATTCATAATTTTTTTCAAATAAAAAAAGAAAATCAATTTGATTTTCCCTTTTTTGATTTTAAATGTAAATTTCATTCAAATAATGAATTAAATTTCTATTGTTGTGATTGTAAAATAAATTTATGTGAAAATTGTTTAATAAAACATAAATCTCATAAATTATTTTCATTTAATGATATAGGATTAAATGAATCAGAAACAATTAAAATGGATAATATTCTTCAACAGATTGAAAATAATTTAATTAAATTGAATAAATTGAAAGAAAGAATAATTAATTTATTGAATCATATAAAACTTAAAAAAGAGAATTCTTCAATATTTAATAATGATATTCACAATAATTTTAAACAATATTATATTGATTGCCTCAATATTATAAATAATAGATTGAAAATTGATAATATAAATGTAATTAATTTCAACAATTATATGTCATTAATTTATGATGTGAAAGAGAAAGGGAAAAAACAAATTTTAAGTTGTTATGAACAATACCAAAAGGAATACCCGGGAAATTTAGGAAAATCAAATGAAAAAGAAATAAGAGAATGTTGTGAATTATATTTAAATGAAAATAAAATAGATTTTGATTTTGAATATAAATTTCAAAATGAAGGTAAATATTTACTTAAATTAAAATGTAAAAAAAAATTAACAAATTTAAGTTGTTTGTTCAGTTCTTGTTATCTTTTAAGTTCATTAGATTTATCAAATTTTAATTCATATTATGTTACAAATTTGAGTTATATGTTTTCTCATTGCTCTTCATTAACTTCTTTAGATCTTTCTTATTTAAATACAAATAATGTAACTGATATGAAAGATTTATTTTGGGGTTGTTCCAATTTAAAATTTATTGATTTAACTAATTTTAATACTAGTAAAGTTACATCTATGAGATATATGTTTACTTCTTGTAGTTCTTTAACTTCTTTAAATTTATCATATTTTATTACTGATAATGTTACTGATATGTGTTATATGTTCTCTGATTGTTCTTCTTTAACTTCTTTAAATTTATTTAATTTTAATACTAATAATGTTAATAATATGAGTGAGATGTTCTCTTGGTGTTCTTCTTTAACTTCTTTAGATTTATCTAATTTTAATACTAATAATGTTAAGAATATGAGTTCTATGTTCTCCAATTGCTCTTCTTTAACTTCTTTAAATTTATCTAATTTTAATACTAA
>JAEEGI010018487.1_pt1 | contig 14162 bp, 13 predicted proteins | sample 8958751 | NCBI WGS metagenome assembly JAEEGI01 (sample SAMN16246545, study PRJNA631951) | gut metagenome | biome: gut microbiome; feature: rumen; material: KS-attached | host: Bos | place: Iran: Karaj | collected 2018-10
TTTGGCTTGAGCTATTCAGACTATGCCATTGAAGATGTAAAGGTCGTTAAGGAAGACTACGCATTGCGTGTGACTGCCCAGATGACCAATAAAGGCACTATGGATGGTGCAGATGTGCTGCAAGTCTATGTGGGAAGCAGTGGCGCCTCAGACGGCGCAGATCGCCCCATAAAGCAGCTGAAAGGCTTCAAGCGTGTGGAACTGAGGGCAGGGGAGAGCAAACCTGTAGAACTGACTATCCCGCTTCAGAACCTCCGCTTCTGGACCCCTGGCGGTTGGGTGCTCGATCACAGCTATAACGTGTACGTGGGCGACGACAGCCAGAATGCGATGCAATCTATACACCAAATAATGATAAGTTAATTAACAAATCTGAGAAAAATGAACAGAAGAAAATTCTTTGGAATGGGTGCCGCTGCCCTCACAGGCATGGCCCTGATGCCTTCACTGACTTCTTGTGCTGGTGAAGAAGCCAAACCAGCTGCAAAGGCTGCCGATGGCAAGTTGAATTCAAATTTCGGTGGCGTACACATGGGCGTCATCACCTACAGCTGGCGTGACATGCCAGGTGGTTTGGAGAATCTCTTGGACTACTGCCGTCGTGCAGGTGTGAGCAATCTGGAACTCATGGGAGATGATCTGGAACGTGCTTTAGGAGCCCCGGATAGTCCTATGATGAACATCTACATGGCTGCTTTCGCACGCCTCACAGAGGAGCAGCGCAACAAGGCCATGGCCGATCCTTCTGGCATCATGAGCGTCTTGACAGATGATGAGAAGAAGCAGATGGCCGACTATCAGAAAGCTGTTGCCGACTTCCGTAGCAATCTGGATGATACCAAGTTAGCTGATGTACGCAAGCGTTTCGAAGACTTAGGCATCGATATTCATATCGTGAAGACACAGCCAGGTGCCACCTCTTCTGATGAGGACATCGACTACGCCTTCAAGTTGGCCAAGGCCATGGGCGCCAAGGGTGTCACTTCAGAGATGTCTTTGGAGAATGCCCAGCGTTGCGCTCCATTCGCAGAGAAGTACGACATGTACTACTGCATGCACAATCACTTCCAGTATGCCACTCCTGAGTTCGCCGCTGGTCCTGATCAGGTATTAGCCGTATCACCAAATGTGATGCTCAACTTCGACTTTGCACATTACTTTGGCTCTACGGGCAAGAATCCTTGCGATTTCATCGAGAAGTACCACGACCGCATCTTCTCTATGCACACCAAGGACAAGACTGGTCCAGACGCCGCTTCTCCTAACGAGAATCAGGTATGGGGACAGGGCCAGACACCATTGGAGGATGTGCTGAAGCTCGTGCAGAGCAAGTACCCACAGATCTACTGCGACATCGAGCTCGAATACCCAGTAGCACCTTGGAGTGACTCTGTAAAGGAGGTTGGCACTTGCATCAAGTTCGCCCGTCGCGTGCTGGAACTGGGATGATCATCCACCATGTTTCAAAACACAGAAGAGGATATGTCGCTTAGGCATATCCTCTTTTTTTTTTATCCTTCTGCGTTTTTGGTAGAATCATTTTCCAAAGAAATCCGTAGGAGAAACGCTTTATCCGTAAGTCTCAATGAGGCGCTTAACGAACTGCATATCAGAGAAGTTGATGAAGCCCGTGTCACTCTGATTGAGGGTGGCTATCTGCTTCATATCCTCGGCAGTGAGACTGAAGTCGAAAATATCCAGATTCTGCGCCATGCGCTCCTTATGACTGCTCTTTGGAATGGCCACGATGCCCCGCTGTGTCAGCCAACGGAGAGCCACTTGTGCAGCATTCTTGCCATACTTAGCGCCAATGCTTGCCAGTAACTCGCTCTTAATTACGCCCTCTGCGCCTTGACCTCCCAGAGGACCCCATGCCATCATACGGGTGCCAAAATCGTTCAGCACACCCTGAATGCCATTCTGCTGCGCCAGTGTGTTGCATTGCAACTGGTTCACCATAGGTTTCACGTCCACATAGTGTGCAAAGTCGAAGAAGCGAGCCTCCTGAAAGTTGCTCACGCCAATGGCTCTTACCTTACCAGCACGATAAGCCTTCTCCATGGCACGCCAACTGCCAAACACATCGCCATACGCCTGATGGATAAGCAGTAGGTCTATGTAGTCCGTCTTCAGCTTTCTGAGGCTCTCGTCAATAGACTTGGCCGCCTTCTCTTCGCCAGCATTGCTGATCCACACTTTGGTAGTGAGGAAGATATCCTCACGCTTGATGCCACTCTTAGCGATGGCTTCACCCACGCCCTCCTCATTGGCGTATGCCTGAGCAGTGTCTATCAGTCTGTAGCCAACGCTCAAAGCATCGCTCACGCAGCGTTCACACTCCTGGGGGCTTACCAGAAATACCCCATATCCCAACAATGGCATTTCTACGCCATTCGATAATTTGATTGTCTCCATGATCATTTATTTCATTATATTATTTGTCATTCATTTACGCAGACAAAATTACTACGTTTGCTTCAAACAGCATTTATACTTATTACTGATAATCTTATAGAAAAGTCCGATTCCTTACTTCTTTGGGAAAAAGAAGGGGAGTGCATGGTAACAGAATTCCCATACAGCATTGAAGTCATGGTGTCCGCCTTTCTTTTGGTGATAGGAAAAATTAGTACTATTGAATGTGTCCGTGAGGGCACCCATAGCCAATGCTTGATTATGCGTCTGAGCCAGTCGGACATCCTCATCTCCAACGGCATACCACACGTAGAACCCATTACCCTTATAAGGAGAAGCATTCACATGCTCACGTAGGAAAGCAGCCGTTTCCTGAGGGTGAGAAGCACCGCCAAACATTGTAATGTGCCAGTTGTCACCACTCATGGGGAGGTAGTATTTCTGCACTTCTAAAGCTTGCTCGAAAATGTACCACGTGGTGATGCTTCCAAGGGAGAAGCCGCCAAACGCCCGATGGTCACGACTGGCAATGATGCCTGCCATATCTGTGCTTTCAGCGTAGGTGCTATACTTGCCTTCCACTGCAGGAATCAAGTCGTTCTTCAGTTCTTGAGAGAATACGGCTGCCTCAGCACAAGATTCTCCCCATGCTTTACTACGATTGTCCTTGTCCCACGTGGGAGAAACAGCGATGAATGGCTTGCTCAGTCCTTGCTCTATCAAATTATCAAAAATGTTTACCAGAGGAGTACGACCGTTTCCACCACGTCCTAAAAAATACTCTTGCGCAGTGCCTCCCCATCCATGCACCAGGTAGATGATGTCATATTTCTGATCTGGATCGTAACCGTATGGCAGATAGACGTATGCTGGCTTATGCGTAGTCTGCATGGAACCTGTGTAGTCTTTAGACTCATACTCCACCAACTCTATCTTTCCTTGCTGATTTGCAGCACGTAAGAAAGCCGATGGTACATCTGTGGTATATTGGATGCTGAAGCTAGGAGTAGGCTCCGAAGTGGTGTTCTGCTCCACTGGAGTACCCTCTATTTCTGTCATGGCGCTCACTTTCTCAGAGCAAGCCGTCCATCCTATGGCTGCTAATGCCAAGGCTGTCAAAGTCTTTATTTTTGTTTTCATAACTTTATCAATTTACAAATTATGTTCCTTCAGCCATGCTTCTACCACATCTGCGATTTCTGCATTATTCAACTCTTGGAACATAAAGTGACTGTTACCAGTGATACCCATATCTGGCAAATGAATCACTATGGCATCGCCACCGTCCTGATTGTAATGGTCGGCAAAGTCACGGCATTGCTGCAGCACTCCTTGCCAGAAGCCTGTGGACATGATGTTTTCGGGACCATTGAAGATGTAGTCGCCAAAGAGGAACAGCATAGGTATCTTGGCGTTAAGGAACTTCTGGTAGGTCTCAGAGCCTACCTGTGGGGCGCCTCCTGGCTCTACAGCTACGATAGCAGCGATATTTGTGGCATCAGTCTGCCATCCCACACGTCCGCCTTGGGAGTGGGTTACATATACACTCTTTTGGCCTGTCATCTGCTTCACGTCGTTAAGCACGGCACTGAGGGCAGCTCCGAAGAGAGGTTCGTTATAGCCACCTGTATTCACTGTCATCTGACTGAAGAATTGATTCTGAGCTTCACTGCCAGCAGGGAATTGCGAACCCTCATAGCGATCTGGAGCCACTAAACCAATGCGAAAATGCGTGTACCATGCCTGATCGCCTGGTTTATATTTCATGCTGTCAATATCAAGAGCATCGGCAGTCACCATCTCTGTAGAACCAGCAGCACCACGGCGTGGCTGATCAACTACAAATGTAGAATAACCTTTCTTCAGGAATATGTCGCTCCAGCCTTCACGCCCATCGGGTGTGGATTGCCAACCTATGCGAGATTGGCCGTAGCCGTGGAGGAACACCATTGGGATGCCATTTCCTGCCACTGGAATCTGATAGAATGTATTGGCATGATCTACATGAGCTGTATTCCCCTTACGGGTGGCATCCATCCAGCTGACGGCTGGATCATACTCACCTTCAACGGGGTCTGTAACACGGCCACCTGATGAGAATACACCTTGTTTCTGTATAACTATACCTTGAGGCTTCTGACTTGAACAAGCATAGATGCCAACGGCTACTATTGCCAGTGTGCCTATATAAAAAAACTTCTTCATAATAATTGGTTATGTTAAAAATGATACATTTTACCGTTGCTGAATAATTCTACCAGAACCCCAAGCCTGACCAACACTGTCTGTCACCATGCGATAGATGTAGGCAGAAGAATCATAAACCACCGGCTGCAGTTTCTCCAAATCTACACGACCATTCTCACCCAGAATGCTCTCATCAGCACTCATGTTCACCACTTCACCCACGATGGTAGCCCCACCATCGCCAGTCTCTGTGAAAGAATAGAGACGGCACTCCAACGTCAGTGGATATTGGTCTATGATAGGAGCATCTACATTCGGACTTGGGGTTGCTGTGAATCCTGCACGAGCCACTTTGTCAGGAACATCGTTTCCGCTTACCAATCCGAAGTAGTCGCTTTCATTCAATGTCTTCACGGTAGCGAAGCTGATAGTAAATGCCTGCTTCAGTCGGATGTTGTCTGTGGTCTTGTGGGATGAAAGATTGAGCACCACCTTATTATAATCACTCTGCACCGCCCAAGCAGCCATCATCACATCAGGGTTCTGATTGGCATCATAGGTAGCTATCATGACGGCTGGCAGTGGGGTGAATACCATGCCTCTGCTGCCGAAATTCTTTCGTCCAGCCACTTGCTCCGCTCTTGCCTGCTGATTGGTGGCAGGGGCAGCATTCTTTTCCTGACTACATGCCATGAATGTCAGCAGCAACATAACTGCTGACATCTGGCTCCATCTACATACCATTTCTCCAAAAACAATCTTTTTCATAAACTTAAAAACAACTAATTATTTATCCTGTTGCAAAGATAAGGCAAACAACTGAGGTGAGCGTTTCCTATTTTTCTTGGTTTTGTCACACTATTTCGGTTATTCATTGATTTTCCCAGAATCGGATAGCGTCATTGATCCATCCTTCTGCCACAGTGCCAGTGCCTAACCCGAAACCATGCCCTAATCCTGGATAGACATGAAACTCTGTGGGAATGCCCAGCGCTGCCATACCTTGCAGTCGGCGTTGCATAGTACGCCAGTTGGCAATGCCGTCACTGTCGCCAACACAGACATAGGTAGGGGCATCATCAGCAGAGAATTCGCTCAAGCCTGTATATTGCATCACCACCGTCCCTGCTTTCTGGGAAGTAGCTCCTCCAAAGGCCATAGGCCCATAACCGCCTACCCATGCTGCCATACGGGCACCTGCAGAGCCACCCCAGAGGGAGTAACCATCAGTGTTGATGCCCCATTCCTCGGCATGGGCAAAGACGAAGTCGATGGCACGTGCCAAATCTTCACAAGCCGTCTGTGCTCCAGGGCGATAAATCAAGGCAAAGGCGTGATAGCCTTGCTTTGACAATTCCAATGCATGTGGAAAACTATCGTGCATGGCACCCACATAAGAGAAGCCGCCTCCTGCATTGCAAATGGCAAAACGTGCGCCAGGTTCTCCTTGGAAGAAAAACAACCCCGTGTCTCGTTTACGAGGATCGGCGAGCTTCTCTGCCTCCGTGTAGATATCGAAGAAGATGGTTTCTCCCCGTTCAGCACGTGTCTTCAGCGAATTGACTATCTCTACCGTCTTATCAGGGTCAATGTGTGTGTACCACGTCAGACGCAGTTGTTCCAGCTTTTCTCCGCTCCAATAGCTTGTATTGACAGGGAAAAGCAGACGTCCCGCTTCTCCGAAAGCAGGATCGGCAATCACCTCACGGATGCTACTATTACGAGTAAAGTAAGAAGCAGTCGCAGTGCCCTCTTTTTCTGTATGTGATACAATAGGCTCTGAAGGCGTATTTGCCTGCACGTGTTCATTGCTACATCCTGTCAGGATAGTCATAGACAGCATACTTATCATCAGCATTTTCGTCATACCTTATTTATTATATATTATTTTGATTGGGACAAAGGTAAGGCTTATTTTGAGAAGCATTGTTTTCATTTTTCCAGTGGATTATCACCTTTTCCCCGTTTATCTGAAAGCCATAAATCACTTACCGAATTTTCAGCATTTTCTACGGAAAAAATCGTAACATCTGCTACATTCAGATGCTCTATCTTTGCATCATGGAAATTAGTCCGATTATTATTAAATTAAACCAAGGTATAGTTATGAAAAGAAGAGATTTTATCAGGACATTGTCTATGGCACTGGCTGCCACGGCAACAGGAAGAATGAGTGCCCAAGTGCTGAACCTAAAGAATGCTTCAGAGGCAGGTGTGCCTATCGCTACGCTGAACAACGGTGTGATGATGCCACGTCTGGGTATAGGTACTTTCCTTCAGCCTAACAATGACGTTTGTCGTGCGTCTGTATTGGCTGCTTTGCAGAATGGCTTCCGCCATATTGATACCGCACATGCCTATAATGATGAGGAAGGTTGTGGACTGGCAGTGAAAGACAGCGGACTGAAGCGTGAAGACGTATGGGTGACCAGCAAACTGTGGGTGAACGACTATGGTACTGACATCACTCCACGCGCTATTGATGAGATGCTGGGACGCTTGCAGGTAGATTATATCGATTTACTCTATGTGCATCAGCCAGTGGGTAGGGTAGTAGAAGCCTATCGTGCCATGGAAGATGCCTATAAGGCTGGCAAGATCCGTGCCATTGGTATCAGCAACTACGACTATCCTGATGAGCGCTGCGAAGCCATCTTCAATGAGATCATGACTACTTCTGAGATCAAGCCTCAGGTACTTCAAGTAGAGTGCCATCCATACGCTCAGCGCTTGGATGTGGTGGAGAAGAAGATTAAGCCTTACAACCTGCAATTGGAATGCTGGTATCCACTGGGAGGTCAGTGGAGCAACGGTGCCTTGCTGAAAGATGAAACACTCATCCGTATCGGTCAGGCCCATGGCAAGAGCGCTGCGCAGGTCATCCTCCGTTGGCACATGCAGGAGGGCCACTCTGCCATACCAGGCTCCAAGAATCCTGATCACATCAAGGAGAACATAAGCATCTTCGACTTTGAACTTTCCGATCAAGAGATGGCTACTATCCGTGGCTTGAACAAGGAGGAGCGTTTCTACAATGCTACTTATGAGCAGACCATGGGCTTTGCAAATGGGGGACCAAGACGATGAAAAAGGTAGCGTTAGGCAATAGTGGATTAGAGGTCTCTGCCTTAGGTTTGGGCTGCATGGGACTGAGTCATGCCTATGGCGAGGCCATGAACCTCACTGAAATCAGGGAGGTGATCATGGCGGCTGTAGATCTGGGTTACACGTTCTTCGACACGGCAGAGGTCTATGGCTCCGAGCACGATCCTCACCACAACGAGCGCATGCTGGGAGAGATCATAGGCCCTATTCGCGACAAGATCGTATTGGCCACTAAGTTTGGCGTACACTTTGAAGACACGGATGATGGTAATGCCACTCATCCTCTTATCACAGACTCCAGTCCTGAGACCATCCGCCGTTCTGTAGATAATTCGCTCCGTCGCTTACAGACAGACCGTATCGACCTCTACTACCAGCATCGCATCGACCCTAAAGTAGAGCCTGAAGTGGTGGCAGAGGTGATGGCGGAGCTTATTCGTGAGGGGAAGATATTGCACTGGGGTATTTCAGAGGCCAATGAAGCCTATCTGCGTCGTGCGCATGCTGTGTGTCCTGTGGCAGCCATCGAAAACCGCTACTCCATGATGGCACGCTGGCATGAAGCCTTGTTCCCTGTGCTCGAGGAACTTGGTGTGGGTTTCGTAGCATTCTCACCCATGGCCAACGGACTGCTTACGGGCTGTTACAACACCCAGTCGCACTTCGATCGCAAGACGGACTTCCGCGCTGCCATGCCACAATACAGTGAGGAGAGCTTCGCCAAGAATCAAGCCCTCTTCGACCTTATTAATGGTTTGGCAGCGAAGCACCAAGCCACTCCTGCGCAGATTTCATTGGCTTGGATGATCAATAAGGGCATCGTTCCTATTCCTGGCACTCGCAAGATCTCCCGACTGGAAGAGAACGCTGGCGCTGCAAAGATCGAGATGTCTGCCGAGGAACTGAAGCGCATTGACACAGCCCTTGATGGCATGGAGATGAGCGCCGTCTTCGGAGGCTCGAAGATTGTGAAATAGTTTAGAGTTTAGGGTTAAGAGTTGTTTAGGTATGAAAAAGCAATTTGTAATACTGATGATGCTACTCGTGGCTTTGGGCATCAGTGCTCAGAGCACGGTGGTAACATTGACCAACGGCCAAGCTGAGGGCAGCCTGAGTAATGGCATCTATGTCTATAAAGGTATCCCATACGCCAAAGCCGAACGATTCATGATTCCTGTATCCCCAGATAGTTGGGAGGGCGTGAAGAAGTTCAACGAATACGGACAGATGAGTTCTCAAGCAGTGATGGGATTTGCTCAGCAACAGCCTAATATGGGCGACGACTGCCAGAACCTCAATGTATGGACACCTGCCATCAACGATGGAGGAAAACGTCCCATCATGGTGTGGCTGCATGGTGGTGGTTTCCAGAGCGGCTCTGCCAATGAGGACCAGACCAATGGCGAGAACCTCAGTAAGAAGGGAGATGTGGTGGTGTTCTCCATCAATCATCGCCTGAACATCTTGGGGCACTTGGACCTCTCAGCCTATGGTGAGAAATACAGGTATTCTGGAAATGTGGGCATTTTCGACATCATGGCTGCCCTGCGATGGATTAAGCGCAATGCAGCCGCTTTTGGAGGTGATCCTGATAATATCACACTCTTCGGAGAGTCGGGTGGAGGTGCCAAGATTATCGTGCTCAATGCTGCACCAGCTGCCCATGGCCTATTCCAGAAGGGTATCATAGAGAGCGGTGCCGTAGAAAGCTTAGGCATGAAGGTGACTGAACAGAGTATAGCCCGCGAGGTGGCTGAGACATTGCTGCGCCTGCTGGAAATCACTCCTGATAGGGTGGATGAGTTGCAAAACTACAACTATCAACAGCTGAATGCAGCGGGCGACGAAGCCCTCCGCGAAGTGGCTGTGAAGCATGGACTGAAGGACGGCTTCAACAATCCAGGCAACATGTCTTGGGCACCTGTATTCGATGGCGAGTTCTTGGTTCAGCAACCATTGGAAAGTCATTCATTACCAGTCTCAAGAGACGTATCTTTAATCTTAGGTACTAACCTCACGGAGATGAATTCCATGATGATGATGTTCAGTCCAGACTTCCAGAACAGCAACAAGAGCACATGGACCGAAGCTGAGAAACAGGAGCGTTTGAAAGCGCAATATGGAGACAAGACAGATGCTGTAGTGGCTGCCTTCAAGAAAGCCTATCCAGACCGTGACCCTGTAGATGCCCTCTACGTGGACAGCTGGATCAGAAGCAACTCCCTGAAATACTTGGGCGTACGAGCCAATGAGGGTGGGGCTCCGGTCTATAGCTATATGTTTGAACTGGATAATCCTATGAATCCACTGATGATGGCTCCCCATACGGCTGAGATCCCTTATGTCTTCAACAATCTGGGTAAGGGCATGATGGCTCCGCCGTCCAATGAGGTCAGCCAGCCAGTAGCCGATGCCATGAGCCAGGCATGGATCAACTTTGCCCGTATGGGAGACCCTAGTACACCAACGCTGACATGGGGTGCATTTGCCAAAGAAAGACGTGCTACAATGGTCTTCGGAAAGAAGAACGAAGAGCGCATAGCTTTCGATGATGACCTTATGAAGTTGCTCGTACCCGACTATAATTTTATGCCATAGGATGAGAATCCGAAAAAATGGCTTGATGAAGCGAATTATTCGTAAGCATAGGTGGGCGGAAACACACTATCTTTGCACCAGTAAAACCAATTAAATTGTCAAGAGTATGAAAAAAAGATTATTCAAGTCGCTGCTCGTTGCAGCCGTTATGCTGGTGGCTATGGCTACCCCAAGTTTTGCACAGTTCCAGAACTTTGAGAACAAGACCCACACTCCAGAGGCTCAGCCATTTGCTGACCTTAGCCAGAAGATTTGGGACTTGATGGCTCAGAAAGACGCCACCTCTCTGAAGGAGATCTTCCATCCCAATGCCATGTTCGTACACATGGGTGGCTATTGGGGCACAGAGCAGGAACTCGCTACCATCGGTGGCGGCTTCATCTACTACAAGCAGGCTGATGTCTATGGTGTGGATGTGAAGCAGATCAATGAAGACAACTGGGCGGTTTACAGCACCATTGTCCTCACTGCAGAGCTGGGCGGCAATGACGTGATCACACCGTTCTTTGTGACGCAGACCTTCACACGCGAGAATGGCAAGTGGCTGCTCACGGCCTTTGTATTCACCACTCGCATGGGTGGTCCTGGTGCCGACCGTGCCAATCATTAATATAAAGTTAGTGTATTGAAGAAGGGCTTCGCTGTGAAAGCGAAGCCCTTTATTTTATCCCTCTGAATCAGGCGTTAACCACGCTGGTGGTTAGCCCTGACAATCTCCTGCAGTGTGATCTTCGGATGGCGATAGCGGGCATTCGGATTGGCCTCACGCACCAGCTTGATGGCCTTCTGCGGACAGTTGTTGGCACATGCCAGGCAGTAGGCGCAGTCACCATTGTTGGTGATACCGTTATTGCCAAAACTATAGCACTTTTTAGGACAAATATCCACACACGTTCCGCAGCCTACACAGAGGTCTCTGTCCACGCGCAACAGTGCCTGACTGGTGATAGGATAGATTGGATTGCGTGACACCATGTTCATCAGCATCTCGCCACGCTGGTGCTGCTCAGGTGTAAACTCATAGATCCACTTACGCTGGGTGTTGATGTCTTCCACCACCTGGGCTATTTGCCCCTCTTCGTTCTTCTGCTCATAGAGCGCACGTTGTTGGTCTTGATCGAACATCGTGAGATACACATCCTGCATCAGCACCACGTTGATGTAGTCGAACTTGATGCCATACTGGGCAGCATACTGCTCCCAAAGTTCCGTCACCAGACAGTTGTCCAAACCATAGGTGATAACCGTAAACATATAGTTAGCTTTCAACTTAACTTTCTGTGCGAATTCCTGCACGATGGAAGGAGCTCTGCCTTGATAGTCTGGGAACACGAAGCCTATCTCGTCGGCCTCAAACTCAAACTGGTCGCCCTGCAGCACCTGTGGGATGCTGAGAGGTTTTTCGCTGAGGTGCTTGGCCACATAGAGGCTGTTGCCCGATCCCGTGAAATAAAAAACGATGCGCTTCTTGCCATTGTCACTGGAGCATGAAGTCAGCACATTACTGCTTCCCAAGAGGAAAGCCCCCGTTGCCAGTAAGCCCAGATTCTTCAAGGCTTCACGGCGCGTCATTCGCTTGATGGTAGTCATAATCTTTACGTTTATAGTTCGTTTTCTGCAAAGATACGCATCAGTGTGTGTTTAAACTTTATGAATAATTCTGCAAAAAACCTCATTTTTTCCTTTCATTCCGAAAAAATGCTTATCTTCGCTACAAAAAGGAAAGATTTATGGAATTTGATGCCACCAATGTCATTATCGAGAAGGGAGTCAGTGGATTAGCCACAGACTCCATGATGGACTATGTAGCCCATGTGTATGTCTATCAAGGCAGTTGCCAGATGAAGTACCACGGAGAGCCACAGACCCTTGAGTCAGGACAGTGCATGATTGTCCGTGTGCAGCGCCTCCTTAGCGATGTGCAGCCATCGGCAGATTTCATTGGCACCACCATCTTCATCCGCCCCAGCTTCATAGAGATGTCCACTCCTCGAAACAACTATGGCATCCGTGGCTCCCTGATGCTTTTCATCAATCCCGTGATGAAGCTCGATGCGCAAGAACAGCAGCGTTGCCGTCGCAATTTCGAAGAGGTGGAAGAACGTCTCACCAGCGACCATCCATTCAAGCACGATGCCGTGAGCTGCGCCTGTCAGCTCATGTTCCTCGACTTCTTCCAGTTCCACAAGCGCCTCTATCCAGGCGACGATGTGCCGTTCCAGAGCGCTCAACTCATGTCAGATTTCTTCCAGATGCTCTTTAGGGGAGACTACAGGCAGAGTAGGGAAGTGGGCTACTATGCCGATAAGCTTTGTGTCACGCCCAAATACCTCTCCGAAGTATGTAAGAAAGTGAGTGGGCATGGCGCCAACTATTGGATCAATCGCTTCACCATCATTGAGATTCAGCGATTGCTGCGAAACCGCACCGTCTCACTGGTTCAGATGGCCGATGACTTCAACTTCTCATCCCAAGCCTATTTCAGCCGCTTCGTGCAAAACTATCTCGGCACCAGTCCTAGCGCCTACAGAGATTAGGCTGCATTTATCATTTATTGGTGTCTAATATCCTCTATCAAGGCAGAGCTTTCGCCCTGCCCAAGGATAAGACTGGTCCAGATCCTTCTGCGTTTTTGGTAGGGATTATTTGCCCAGGAAATCCGTAGGAGAAACACCCGCCAACCGCTTGAACAGACGCGTGAAGTGCTGCGAATAGTCGAAACCTAGGAGGTGAGCCGTCTCACTCACATTATACCCGTTCATAAGCAGGCTCTTAGCCTTATTGAGGATGAACGTATGGATGTAGCTGATGGCCGTGCCGCCCGTTGCCTGATGCACCAAGTCGCCAAAGTAGTGAGGCGAGTAAGCCAGCTCCGTAGCCAGATAGCGCACCGAGGGCAGTCCGTTGTCATATTGTTTCCCTTCAAGGAAATACTGTTCCAGCAGTCTGTGCATGCGCTTCAGCAGATCATCGCCCCCTCTGTCCTCCTGCGAGAGCTGGCGCAGATAGCTACGCTGGCAATACTCCAGAATCAAGTGCAGATAGCCCAGCAGAATGTCGCGAAGCACAGGAGAATCCGCATGCCCCTGCAGCTCCTCCCGCATCAGTGTCAGCAGGCGCTCTATGCTGTCCCATTCCGCAGGCTCCAGAAGCAGAGACTCCGTGGCAAAGTAAGAGAAGTACTGGTAGCTGCCCATCTTGGCCTCCAACTCCGTGCCATGCAGCAAATCAGGGCTCCACAGCAGCACCCATCCACTCAGGCGGAGCTCTTCCCCTGTATCCTCCATGCCGCCTATCTGTCCAGGCGCCACCGCTATGACAGACGCATCGCTCGCCTGGATGGTCTTCATGCCATAAGAGAGGTTCTTCGGAAACTCCTTCTGGATGAAAAGCCCATACACGCCATAGTTGTTCAGGCTGCTGTGTATAGGCGGCAGCTCATCAAAGTGGATGATGCTCACCAGCGGATGCAGCTCTGGCGCAAGCATCTGGCGGGCAAACACATTGGGGGTGTCAACTTTCAGAATCTTCTTCATAGCTGCGTCAAAGTTAGGCATTTCTTTTGGAATAACCACACCATTTTCTGCAAAATTGGTAGATATTTACCCCAAATTTCTACATCCCACCATCCATATTCTCCCTACCTTTGCACCAGATTAAATGATTAAATATAACATACCCTTATGAACAAAGCTTTTTTCGCCACCTGCCTTATGGCTGGCACACTGACCGCCTGCAGCATGCAGCAAGACGTAAAACCTGTAAATGATAACAATATGAGTCAAGAATTGAGTTTAGTGACAGAGTGGGACAAGACCTTCCCATTGAGTGACAAGGTGGAGCACCGCAAGGTGACC
>JAEEGI010018491.1_pt1 | contig 14160 bp, 11 predicted proteins | sample 8958751 | NCBI WGS metagenome assembly JAEEGI01 (sample SAMN16246545, study PRJNA631951) | gut metagenome | biome: gut microbiome; feature: rumen; material: KS-attached | host: Bos | place: Iran: Karaj | collected 2018-10
AAAACGACCGGTGGGCGTGGTTTGGGCCATTGTCGTGGCCGTCATGTTCAGCACTGCGATGAGTGCCAGGATGATTTTTGTGGTCTTCATTTTTATTGTTTGTTTCTGATTGAATCAAATTCTTCTACGTCGTCGACTATCTGGTCCCAGGCGGCATCTTTCGACTCCTCGTTTGCGGGCTCGAAAATGCAGATGCGGTGATAGTGGGGTTGCAGATAGACCGTCACGTCGTCGGGACGGCCATCGAACCAGGAGGCGATTCTCCTTTCCGGCGTCTCGCGATGGGCTGTGAATGTGCTCACGAAGTTGTCATCCAGATACATTGCCCGAACGTCATCGGGGAGATCGGGGTTGTTCAGCACTGCGTTGATATGCTTTGAATATCCGAAGATGCTGTCGAGCTGCTCCCAGCCACGGTCAGTCTCGGCCTCGAGGAGGGTGACGGGCACACGCACTGAGTCGCCCACCAGCTTATCCTTGATATAGGTGACGCGCACACCCTCCATCTGCATGTCGGCAAAATGGCGATAGACCGGGCTGCACTCGTCGTAGGACAGTGTGCGCGGCATGTAGCGCCAGATTGCCAGACACCCCAGTAGCACTAGGGCCATCTGCAGGGATATGAGCGTACTTTTTCTCATAGTATGGACATGCTTATTTCGTTGATTGCTTCGATAGCTTCGCTGCGGTGCGAGAGGTTGCTGGCATAGAGCCCGTCGGGTTGGGACACTTTGGTCATCAGCAATGCGGTGACGGCGGCAATGGCGACCACGGAGGCAGCGATGCTACGCACCCAGCGGCGGGGCGTCTCGGGCAGATGCCAACGTACCACGCGCACATGGCTCTGCTCTGCTATCTCGTCCACACGCTCCCAACTCTGCTCCAGGACATCCAGTATATTGTCATTATCCTTCATAGTCATCATTCATATTTCTTAGTTTTTCTTTGGTTCTCTGCATACGGTGCTTGACGGCATCCTCGGTGAGACCCATAATCTCGGCTACCTCCTTCAGTGGCACCTTACCAATTGCGTAGGTCATCAGTTGCCGCTCATCGTCGTCCAAACGGTCGATACGACGGTAAAGGCGCTCCACGGTATCGTTGCCGGTTTCTGACTCCAACCGGTCGAGCGTTGTCTCGTCAACCAATACGATGCGGCGTGTGGCAAAGCGTCGCAAGTTGCTGATGGCGACATTGGAGGCCACGCGGTAAACCCATGTGCTCTCAGAACATTTCCCACGGTATTGCGGCCAACTTTCGCAAAGGTTGAGAGCAATTTCCTGGAATAGGTCGCGTACCTCCTCACGCCACTCCTCACTATGCGAGCGCCCGTATGGAACATACATAGCACACACCTTCAGGATTATTCCAGTGTGTTCCTTCAGCAGCGATTCGATGCTGCGTTCCCTATGTATGTGCAACTTGACCATTTTGTCCGTTTGCCTATATTAGTCGCAAAGATACGCCAAAAGTGCCAAAAGTATGAAAAAAAAATTGTACAGGCTTTCGTCCTTGACCGCATTGAGAATTTAGGATGCCCGAGGCCATGGACCGCGCCCGCAACATGATTATGGAGATGGACGAGCTCGGCTTCGGCGGCTGCACCAACACCTACGCCTGCGAGGCCGAGTGCCCCAAGCAGATCAAGCGCCAGAACATCGCCCGCCTCAACCGCGCCTGGATTGGTCAGGCCTTCGGCCGCGACCGCAACGAATAAACACACACTCTTGTTATCAGCAAGCCGCCACTCCCGTGGCGGCTTGCTTTGTGTCTTCAGTCGTGACGAGGAACGAGTTGTCGATTGAGGCCGGAGTGAAGATTGAAGGCGAATTCTGTCGCCTTGGATGCTCCCTTATAGGGAGGGGGAGGCACGAAATCGGGATGATGAATCTGTTTATTCTCAGTATATTTACGGTGCTTTCTTCGGTATTTCTTCGATAATTATCGAAGAAATACCGAAGAAGTACCGAAGAAATGAGGACGAAAAGAGGGGCCGCGCGAAGCGCGGCCCCTCTCGTTTTAGGGTGTCGTCAGGGGTCAGCCAAGGGCTTCGATCTGGGCCTTGAGGGCGGCAATCTTGGTCTCGGCGTCGCGCTGTTTGTTGCGCTCCTTCTCGATGACGGCTGCGGGGGCGCCATTGACGAACTTCTCGTTACTGAGTTTCTTCAGCACGCTGGCGAGGAATCCTTCGGCGTACTTCAGGTCCTCCTGCAGTTTCTTCAGTTCCTCGTCCTTGTTGACGTTCTCGGGCATGGGCACGAAGCACTCCATGGTGCCCACCATGAAGCTCAGGGCACCGGCAGGCTTCTCCTTCACCTCGCTGATGGCGCTGACATTGGCCAGTTTGCGCACGATGCCGTCGAAACGGGCAAAGCGGTAGCGGTCGTCGGCTGCGATGAACGAGACCTCCAGTGCTTCCTTGGGCGAGAGGTTGCGGGTGTTGCGTATGTTGCGCACGCCGGCGATGACTTCGCGGGCACTGTCGAACTCGTCGAGCATCCGCTGGTCGTAGAAGACGCTGGTGGGCATGTGCTGGTTCATGATGCTGTAGTTTTGGGTCAAAAAGTCTGAAGGTCTAATAGTCGAAGAGTCTTTGCCTTCGGCCTCTTTGTCTTTTTGACTCATTGACTTTTCGACTTTTAGACTCATTAGAGCGTGCCAAATCTCTTCGGTGACGAAGGGCATGAAGGGGTGCAGCAGGAGCATCAGACGGGTGAAGATGCTGACGGTGGCGTCGTAGGTCTCGCGGTCGATGGGTGTGCCGTAAGCGGGCTTCACCATCTCGAGGTACCACGAGCAGAAGTCGTCCCAAGCCAGCTTGTAGGTGGTCATGAGGGCTTCGCTGAGGCGATACTGGTCGAAGTCCTTCTCTATCTCCTCAAGCACCTGGGCCATGCGCTGCTCCATCCACTGGACGGCCACGGCGTTCTCCTGGCTTTGCTGGATGTCGCCCACCTGCCAGCCGCTGACGAGGCGCAGGGCGTTCCACAGCTTATTGCTGAAGTTGCGGCCTTGCTCGCAGATGCTTTCGTCGAAGGGCAGGTCGTTGCCGGCGGGAGCGGTGAGGAGCATGCCCATGCGGACACCGTCGGCGCCGTATTTCTCGATGAGCTCGATGGGGTCGGGGCTGTTGCCGAGCTGCTTGCTCATCTTGCGGCCCAGCTTGTCGCGCACGATACCGGTGAAGTAGACGTTGTGGAAAGGTACGTCCTTGCGGTATTCCTCGCCGGCCATAATCATACGGGCCACCCAGAAGAAGATGATATCGGGGGCGGTGATGAGGTCGGCGGTGGGGTAATAGTATTTAATCTCGGGATTGTCGGGGTTGCGGATGCCGTCGAAGAGGGAGATGGGCCAGAGCCAGCTGCTGAACCAGGTGTCGAGCACGTCCTCGTCCTGACGCAGGGCGCCGGTGTAGTTGTACTTCTCGGCGGCAATCTTCTTGGCTTCCTCTTCGTTGAGGGCCACGATGGTCTCCACGCGGCCGTTCACGTCAAGATACCAAGCCGGGATACGGTGGCCCCACCAGAGCTGACGGCTGATGCACCAGTCTTTGATGTTCTCGAGCCAGTGGCGGTAGGTGTTCTTGAATTTGGCGGGGTGGAACTTTATCGTGTCGTCTTCGACCACTTCGAGGGCCTTCTTTGCCAAGCCATCCATCTTAAGGAACCACTGGGCGCTGAGCTTGGGCTCGATGACGGCGTCGGTGCGCTCCGAGTGCCCCACCTTGTTGGTGTAGTCCTCTATCTTTTCGACGAGGCCGGCCTCCTCGAGGTCTTTCATGATGGCCTTGCGGCAGGCGAAGCGGTCCATGCCACAGTACTTGCCGCCATGCTCGTTGAGAGTGCCGTTGTCGTTGAAGATGTCGATGCTCTCGAGGCCGTACTTCATGCCGAGGTTGTAGTCGTTGATGTCGTGGGCCGGGGTGATCTTTAGGGCGCCGGTGCCGAACTCGCGGTCGACATACTCGTCCATGATGATGGGCACCACGCGGCCTACGCCGGGCACGATGACACGCTTGCCCTTGAGCCACTGGTAGCGCTCGTCCTCGGGGTGCACGCAGACGGCGGTGTCGCCCATGATGGTCTCGGGACGGGTGGTGGCCACGACGATGTACTTGTCCTCACCTTCGACATAGTAGCGCAGGTAGAACAGCTTGCCGTGGCTTTCCTTGTAGACCACCTCCTCGTCGCTGACGGCGGTGAGGGCCTGGGGATCCCAGTTGACCATGCGCACGCCGCGGTAGATGAGGCCTTTGTTGTAGAGGTCGTTGAAGACTCGGATGACGCTCTCGTAGCGGATGTCGTCCATGGTGAAGGCAGTGCGGTCCCAGTCGCACGAGGCGCCCAGTTTGCGGAGCTGCTTGAGAATGATGCCGCCATATTGCTCTTTCCATTCCCACGCGTATTTGAGGAACTCCTCACGGGAGAGGGAACGCTTGTCGATGCCTTTCTCGGCGAGCATCTTCACCACTTTGGCCTCGGTGGCGATGGAGGCGTGGTCGGTGCCGGGCACCCAGCAGGCGTTCTTGCCCTGCATGCGGGCACGGCGCACGAGCACGTCCTGGATGGTATTGTTAAGCATGTGGCCCATGTGCAGCACACCGGTCACGTTGGGCGGCGGGATGACGATGGTATAGGGTACACGGTTGTCGGGTTCGGAGTGGAATAGTTTCTTGTCAAGCCAGAACTGATACCATTTCTCCTCGATGGCACGAGGGTCGTATTTCGATGCTAATTCCATATTATTGTTTATGTGTTGTTGTACCTTGCATAGTGGCCGGCTTGCTGGATTTGAGCGGGATGGAGAAGCCGGCGCCGAAGTTGATGCCGTTAAGCTCTTTGAAGCGTGGGACAAATTCATAGCCCACGAAGAAGTTGAACATATAGACGTTCACTGCCAGCGACGGGGCGAAGGTGAAGTAGGTCTTGGTTTCGGAGTCCCAACCCGAGGCGGACATGGTGTAGTGCTTCATGAAGTCCATACCCATGTTCACAAAGGGACGGAAGGTAATGGCGCCCCATCCGGTGACGCTTTCGTCAAAAGAGTAGCCTACCATGCCGAAGCGCAACGACCAGGTGGTCTGGTAGTAATCGGTCGCGGTTTCCTTGTATCTTGTTTCTCCGTCGCTGAAACCAAACGACATAAACGATCCACCTGCCAAGCCGAAGCCATAGTGATAGCCGGGCTGATAGGTGTAGGCAAGCATCTTGTCCCAGTTGTAGTGGATGTCGAAGACATTGTTCTTTTGAGCGAACGAGGTGGCCAGCAGTGAGAGCATGGCGACTAATAATAGACTTTTTTTCATGATGTTATTGAGTTTTGTTTATATTCTAGAAAAGGGGTGTTTGCGCCAATAGAGGATGAGAAGGAATCCGATGAGCATGCCGCCGAGGTGGGCGAAGTGGGCCACGCCATCGTAGCTGCGGAAGATGCCCTCGAAGAGTTCGATGGCTATCATGCCTATGATGAACCACTTGGTCTTGATGGGTACGAGGAAGTAGAGGTAGATGTATTCGTTAGGCCACATCATGCCGAAGGCCAGCAGGAGGGCGTAGACGGCTCCCGAGGCACCCACACTGACGTGTATTCCTGGCACCAGCAGGTTGAGCAGTCCTGCGCCGATGCCGCAGACGAGGTAGTAGAAGAGGAACCGCCGTGTGCCCCAGAAGCGTTCCAGCACCGCACCGAACATCCAAAGGGAGAACATGTTGAAGAAGAGATGGTCAAACGAGCCGTGCATGAACATGTAGGTCAGCGGCTGCCACAGACGGAAGTTTCCGGAGGCGGGTGTCCAGATGCCGAGCCAGTAGTTGAGGTCGATGATATGTTGGCGGGCCATCACATAGTAGGCCAGATAGCAGAGCACATTGATGATGAGCAGGTGCTTCACTGCCGGTGGCAGCAGACGGTATCCTTGTGGTTGGTATTGGGCCATGGTGAAGTTTACAGTTTACGGTTTACAGTTTACGGTTTACAGTTTATGGTTTACAGTTTACGGTTTACAGTTTACGGTTTACAGTTTATGGTTTACAGTTTACGGTTTACAGTTTATAGTTTATAGTTTATAGTTTACTTCAATAGTTCTTCGGGTTTGACGATGGTGATGATGCGTTTGCCCGAGGGCGACAATTCGGCCATGGGGCAGGCAAAGAGGTCGGCCATCAGTTGTTGCATCTCTTCCTGCGAGAGGATGGTGCCGGCTTTGACGGCCATCTGGCGTGCCAACGAGAGGCAGAGGCTCTCGCTTCGGTGGCTGAATTTCTGCATGGTGGAGCCTTTGTAGTCGGTGAGCATCTGGTCCAGCAGTGCCTGCAGGTCGCCCTCCTTGAGGTCGGCCGGCGTGGCGCTGACCACGAAGGTGGTTTGGTTCAGCGGCGACAGGTCGAAGCCATACTGCTTGAGGTCGGGCAGCAGCTCACCCAGCATCTCGGCATCGGCTGCCGAGAAACGGCACTGCAGCGGGAACATGAGCGTCTGTGACGACGGCTGGCCGCCGCTGCAACGCGTCAGCCGGTCGTAGAGCACCCGCTCGTGGGCGCGTTGCTGGTCGATGAGGGCCATGCCCGACGAGAGGGTGGTGACGATATAACGGCCCTGCACCTGCAGGCAGGCGCCTGCAGCAGGCGCCACGGGGCGTTCGGGTTTTTCGGGAGGGACTAAAGGCTCTGGATTTTCTGGATTTTCTATTTTCTCCAGTCTTTCCAGATTGTCTAGTTTTATCTTGGTCTGGCTTCCGCTGGCGCGGAAGGGGTTGTAGTCGGGGTCGAATTTGAGGTGCGGCGCCGGCGGCACATACCCTTTGGGTGCCGGCGGCAGGTTGAACTCCTCCGGCGTGTCGAAGCTGAGCTCGGTGGCCAGGCTGAACTGGCCCAGCGACCGCTTGACGGCCGACCGCAGGATGGCGAACAGGGCGTGTTCGTCCACAAACTTCACCTCGGTCTTGGTGGGGTGTATGTTGATGTCGATCTTCGACGGGTCGACGGTGAGTCCGATGAAGTAGCTGGGGTAGCAGTGGTCGGGCAGCAGGTCGCCATAGGCGCGCTCCACGGCGGCGCTGAGGGCGGCGTGTTTGATGTAGCGCCCGTTGACGAAGATGTACTGTTCGCCACGGGTGCGGCGGCTGAACTCCGGCCGGCTCACGAAGCCACGTATCTTCACCAGATCGGTCTCTTCCTCGACGCCGAACATGCGCTCCTTGTAGGCATTGCCGTAGAGGCCGGCGATGCGCTGCAGCAGGGTGCCGGCTTTGAGGTCGTAGACCACCTTGCCGTTGTGCGAAAGTGTGAATCCGAGGTCGTAATGTATCAATGTGACGCGGCGGAACACCTCTTCGATATGGCTGAACTCGACGCTGTCCTTCTTCAGGAAGTTGCGGCGGGCCGGCACGTTGAAGAAGAGGTTCTTCACCGACAGTGAGGTGCCGGCGGGACATACCGTGGGTTGCTGGCTGACGATGTGCGAGCCTTCAATCACCACCTGCGTGCCCAGCTCGCTGTCGTGCTGCCGCGTGCGCAGCTCCACTTGGGCGATGGCAGCGATGGAGGCCAGCGCCTCGCCACGGAAGCCCATGGTGTGGATGGCGAAGAGGTCGTCGGCACGGTGTATCTTGCTGGTGGCGTGCCGTTCGAAGCAGAGGCGTGCGTCGCTGTCGCTCATTCCGCTGCCGTTGTCGACCACCTGTATCAACGTACGGCCCGCGTCCTTCACCACCAGATCAATCTGGGTGGCACCGGCATCCATCGAGTTCTCCAGCAACTCCTTCACGGCACCGGCGGGACGGTCCACCACCTCGCCGGCCGCTATCTGGTTGGCAACACTGTCGGGCAATATGTTGATAATATCCATTCTCCTTTTTTACTCCTATACTTTTTTACTTCCTCACTCTTCCACTCATTTACTCCTCTACTCCTTTACTCCTTTACTCCTTTACTCCTTTACTCCTCTTCTCATAGTTGTCAAGGAACTGCAGCAGGCTCTTCACCGGCAGCACCTTGTTCATTATGATGTCGCGATGCTCGTTGAGGATAATCATCGTCGGGGCGCCGTGTACGTTGTAGGCCTCCTGGTAGTCGATGTTGACATGAGGGCCGCCCACGTTAATCCAGCGGAACTCGTGTTCCTTGACATAGCGTTTCCATTTCTCCACGTCGCTGTCGTAGCCCACGGCGTAGACCTCGAAGCGGCGGTCGGGGGCTGTCTGCAGCGAGTCGTAGAGCACCTTCAGTTCGGCGCTCTGCTCCTGGCAGTGGTGGCAGTCGGGGTCCCAGAACCACAGGATGACGTAGCGTGCCGGCTGGCGGTGCGACGAATGCCAGTGCTCGGGAGCGTCGATCTGGGTGGTGTCGAGCATCCACAGTTCCTGCCCGTGGGCGCCGATGATACTCTTGCTGATGCGGTTGTAGTTCTGGCGTGCCAGGTAGAGCTCGCTCTCGCGCATCCACGGGCAGCGTTCCTTGAGGATGTATTCGCTGGCGATATGGCACCATACGGCGTCCCATCCGATATTGCGGGTGGAGCGGTAGTAGCGGGGCTCGATGAACTGCAGCACGTAGCGCGCCATGGCCGTGTCGTCGCCGATATGTGCCATCAGGCGGTCAATCTCTTTGGTGATGGTGTCGGCGTCGGCGCGGTAGAGCATGCCGAAGAAGAAGTAGTTCATCTTGTTGAACAGCTGGGAGCTGTAGATGAGGTCGGAGGTCAGAGGTCGGAGGTCGGAATTATTTGATGCGTCAGCTACCTCTGACTTCCGACTTCCGACTTCCGAACTAAACAGCGGCTCCCAGAAATGGGTGCGGTAGTAGTAGGCTTTGTCTTCCACGCTATCGGGCACCTCCGGTGGGTCACACATGTTCAGGAGCTTCAGGTATAAGTTGTCTTTCCCGATGCGTTCGGTTTGCTCTATGTATGCCTGCATGCGGGCCACCAGTGCATCCATCGCTTCCTGGTCGTTGATCTTGCGCAGGCTGTCTTGCTCGTGGCGCGCGGCCTGGTCGGTGGCCATGTATTCAAACATCAGCTGGTTGGCTTTGCTGCCCTTCACCTTGATGCTGGCGGCCGACATGGAAGCGTCGCCCGAGAGGGTGAACGAGCGGCTGTCGTCGATGAGAAAGTCGGTGAGCACCGTCTTGCGGTCTTGCCTGACGAGGGCGTAGATGCCACGCGGAGAGGTCTGATTGCCACGGAAGAGATACCCCTTGGAGGTATGGCGCGTCGAGTCGAGTAGTTGCACCTCGTCACGGTAATGACGTCCAATATACAGCATCGTGTCGTCCAGTCCCGCGGGTTGCACAACAATTTTGTACTGCTGCGCATTGCTGATGCTGTAGATTGATAGCAGTGTTAGTATTATCAAGATGCGCTTCATGGCATTTTTAAATTATAAATTGTAATAACGAGTCCTCTTTCTCTTTATTGTGCCTGCAATAAAAAAAACTCAAAAGATGGTTTCAAGGTGAACTAATTATCAGTTGTATATAAAGCGTTCGACTCACCTTCTTCTCGATTTCGAGAAGAAGGTGAGTCGAACGTGATAGTAAAGTCTTAAGAAAGAGGCGCTTCGATACTACCAGAGCACGACGCGTTTCTCGGGGGCGAGCCACATGCCGTCACCTTCCTTGATGCCGAAGGCGTCGATGAACTCGGTCACCTGCGGCAGGGCTACGTTCACGCGGTTGCGGCCCAGCGAGTGCACATCCATCTGGGTGAGCTGCAGGGCAGCGGCGGGACGGATGTTCGAGGCCCACACGGCGGCATAGGCCAGGAAGAAGCGCTGCTCGGGGGTGAAGCCGTCCATCTCGTTCTTGTTGACCTGCTTCTTGGCCATGGCATTCTGCATGGCGAGGTAGCTCACGTGGAGACCGCCGTTGTCGGCGATATTCTCACCGAGGGTGAGCTCACCGTTGCCGTTGAGTTTGCCCAGCTCGGGGTCGTCGAGGGCGATGCAGTTGTTGAAGGCGTCGATGAGGGTCTGCTTGTTGTTGTCGAAGTTCTTGGCATCCTCTTCGGTCCACCAGTCGTTCAGGTTGCCCTGTTCGTCGTACTGACGGCCCTGGTCGTCGAAGCCGTGGGTCAGCTCGTGGCCGATGACCACGCCGATGGCACCGTAGTTGGCGGCCTCGTCGGCGTCAAACTGGAAGAACGGGGGCTGCAGGATGGCGGCGGGGAAGCAGATTTCGTTGGTGGTGGGGTTGTAGTAGGCGTTGACAGTCTGCGGGGTCATGAGCCACTCGTCCTTGTCGACGGGCTTGTTGATCTTGCTGAACATGTAGGCCATGTCGAACTCGTTGCTGCGGATGACGTTGGCATAGTAGCTGTCGTCCTTGATTTCAAGGCCGCTGTAGTCGCGCCATTTGTTGGGGTAGCCAATCTTCACATAGATGGTGGAGAGCTTCTTGTGGGCGTTGGCCTTGGTGGCGTCGGTCATCCAGGTGGCCATGTCGATGCGCTGGCCGAGGGCCTCGATGAGGTTCTGCACGAGGGTCTCCATGCGAGTCTTGGCCTCGGCGGGGAAGAAGCGCTCGACATAGAGTTTGCCAAGGGCCTCGCCCATGGCGCCCTCGACGGTGGAGGTGACGCGTTTCCAGCGCGGACGGTTCTGCTCGCGGCCGCTCATGAGTTTGCCGTAGAACTCGAAGTTGGCGTTGACGAAGTCGTCGCTCAGGTAGCTGGCGGCGCTGCTGATCTCATGCCAGGCGAAGTAGGCCTTCAGGGTCTCCACGTCGGTGTCGGCCAGCACCTTGTTCACCTCGGTGAAGTATTTGGGCTGGGCGATGTTGAAGCTCTTCATGCCGTCCATGATGTTCATGGTTTCGAAGTAGCCCTTCCAGTCGATATTGGGGGCGAAGGCGGCGGCCTCTTCCACAGTGTAGCGGTTGAAGGTGCCCTGCGGGTCGCGGTTCTCAAGCTTGGTGTTCATGGCTTTGGCCAGACGGGTCTCGAAGGTCATCACCATCTGGGCCAGCTTGTCGGCCTTCTTGCCGCTGAGCTTGTCGTAACCGGCCATGGCGAATTCCTTGGTCATCAGGGAGACGTAGCCGGCGCGGATATTCTTGTTGTTACCCTCGTCGAGGAGGTAGTAGTCGCGGTCGCCCAGACCGAGGCCACTCTGGTAGGCCCAGGCGATGCACATCTTGGCGTCGTCCTTGTCGGCTTCGCCGAAGATGCCGAAGAGCACGGTGTTGCCACGCTTGTGCATGCGGAGCAGCTCGGCCCACACGTCCTCGCGGGTCTTCACGCTGTTGATTTCCTCAAGGTAGGGCATCAGCGGGGCGGCGCCCTGCTCCTGCAGCTTCACGCTGTCCATGCCGATGTTGTAGAGGGTGGCGATCTTGTCGGCCAGCGAGCCGGCCTCGTTCTCGTTCTTGGAGACCGAGTCGATGATTTCGTTGACGTTCTTCAGAGCGTTCTCGGACAGCACGTCGAAGGCGCCGTAGCGCGAGTGCTCGGCATCGAGAGGATTGTTGGCCATCCAGCCGCCGCAGGCAAACTGGTAAAAGTCGTCCTCCAGACGGGCCGTGGTGTCGAAATTGTCAGTGTTGATGCCCGAGGTGAGCTGGGCCTTGTGCTGACAACCGGTAGCGATAACTGCCATAGTAGCAATGCTTAAAAGGGTTTTCTTCATATTGTTTGTTATTAATAATAATTTTCCAAAACAAGATGCAAAGATACACACTTTCCCCGACATGGCAAAAAAGATTATTTTCGCCCTCTTTTATATTGTTGATATACAGGTGTTTGTCTTCTGTTCTTTTACTTTTCTAAAAGAACAGTAAAAGAACAGCAATGGAAAGTGGTGATTCTGTGCTTTCTACTGTCCGCTGGCGTTGAAGTTGGCCACGATGTCGAGTATCTCTTTGCCGTAGCGTTCAATGGTGACGGGGCCGACACCGTTCATCGTGGCCAGCTCTTTGGGCGTGACGGGACGGTGGGCAGCGATGGCCAGCAGCGCCTTCTGCTGCAGCACCATATAGATGGGCAGCCCCAGTTCCTTGGCCTTGGCCGAGCGCCAACGGCGCAGCAGGGTCTCGAGGTCGGCGTCGCTCGAGGTGAGGTCGTAGGGGATGTCCTTCTTTTTCCGACTTTTCTCCTTTTTGCCCTTCCCGTTATCTTCTTTCACCATTGCGGCTGCCTTGGCGCGCTGCACGGCGGCGACGCTGTAGCCCTCTTTGACGACGGCGGCGAGGCAGGCGAGTTTGAGGTCGAGTGCTTCGAGCAGGGCGTCGCCTCTCTCCTTGATTTGTTTGGCGGTCTCTTGGTTGTCGACCTCCACGTCGAGCAGTGCGGCATAGGCGCTCCGTGCAGCCTGCAGCTGCGTGCGGTAGTAGTCGGCACCTTTGCGGGCACGCTCGTTCTGCACCGTTTCGTCGAGGCTCATAAGTTGGGTTTTGAACTTCTCGCTGACCCCTTGCAGGGTCGACAGCGACTGCTCCAGCTGCAGCATGCGCTCCACCTTGTCGGGGAAGAGGTTGCGGAGTTTGCCGTAGTGCTCCTGCAGACGCTCGGAGAGGCGCGCGAGGTCGTCGATGCCGAAGAGTTCCATCAGTTTCTCCAGACGGTATTGCTGTTCGTAGCTGGCGGCGGCCTGGGTGGTTTGTTCGAAGGTGGGCTGCGTGCTGACGAACTGGCTGACGGAGCGGTCGTTGAAGGCTACGCCGGCGTTGAGGGGTGTGGTGAGGGTGAGCCCCTCGAGGGTGCGGCAGCGGCTGAGGGCCACGTAGACCTGGCCGAAGGCGAAGGCGTCGGCGGCGTCGATGGCTACACGGTCGAAGGTGAGGCCCTGTGCCTTGTGGATGGTGACGGCCCAGGCGGCCTGCAGAGGATACTGGCTGAAGGTGCCCTCCACCTCCTGTTCTATCTCGTTGGTCTTCTCGTTGAGCTTGTATTTCAGGCTCTCCCACGTCTCGCGCCCCACCTGGATGACGTCGCCGTCGTCGCTGACGACCTCGATACTCCCCTCTCCAATCGGAGAGGGGTTGGGGGTGAGGCTGGTGAGGCTTGTCACCGTCCCCAGCATCCCGTTGTAGTAGCGATGTCCGCCGGAGCTGTCGTTCTTCACAAACATCACCCTTTCGCCGACTTTGAGTTCGAGACTCTGGTCGCAGGGGAGCGACTTCTCGGGGTAGTTGCCTTTGAGGATGGCTTCGAAGACACGCCGCTCACCCTTCAGCGCTTCCATGTGGCGCCGGTTGATGGCGTCGGCCTGCCGGTTGTGGGTGGTGAGTACTATTGGGGTGTTTAGTGTTAAGTGTTTAGTGTTAAGTGGGCTGGCGCTATACTGCGTAGCATCACTGACCGCTGACCACTGACCACTGACCACTCGGGCGTTTAACGCATGCAACGTCTCGGCGTCCAGCCGATTGTCGCGCACATGGTTCAGCAGGTCGACGAAAGCTTGGTCCTGCTGGCGGTAGACGGTGGTGAGTTCGATGGTGACGTAGTTGATCTGCTGCAGTGCCTTGCTGGCGAAGAAGTAGGGGGTGGGGTAGACCTTCTCCATGAAGGGGCGTTCGGTCTCTGTCACCACGGGCGCGAGCTGGTGCACGTCGCCAATCATCAGCAGTTGTACGCCGCCGAAGGGCCGGCTCGAGCGGCGGTAGCGCCGCAGGGTCATGTCGATGGCGTCGAGCAGGTCGGCACGTACCATCGATATCTCGTCGATGATGAGCAGTTCGAGGGTGCGTATGATGTTGAGCTTGGTCTTGCTGAGCGACTTGTATCGGTCGGGCATCTGGTATTCCGTCACCAGTTCCTTCACGTCGGGCAGGTAGGGGTCGAAGGGCAGTTGGAAGAAGCTGTGGATGGTGACGCCGCCGGCGTTGATGGCCGCCACGCCGGTGGGGGCCAGCACCACGTGGCGTTTGGCGGTAGTGGCCACAATGTCGTGCAGGAAGGTCGTCTTGCCGGTGCCCGCCTTGCCGGTCAGGAACACCGACACGCCGGTCTGCTCCACATAGCGCCGCGCCAGTTCTAGTTGAGGATTTGTCTCCATAATCGGCTGCAAAGATACGACTATTTTGCCATACGGCAAAATATAATCACCTATCTCCCGTTATATCAACATGGAAACACCAGTATTGAATGCACATAACAAGCTTGAGTACCCTCCGATGCATATAGATGGAACAAACACACTCTTAAAGAATAAGGCTCTTCAAAAAT
>JAEEGI010018493.1_pt1 | contig 14159 bp, 27 predicted proteins | sample 8958751 | NCBI WGS metagenome assembly JAEEGI01 (sample SAMN16246545, study PRJNA631951) | gut metagenome | biome: gut microbiome; feature: rumen; material: KS-attached | host: Bos | place: Iran: Karaj | collected 2018-10
TTCTTTTCTCATTTGGTATATCAATCCCTTTAATTCTTGCCATTCTATATTTTCCTCCTAAAATTAACCTTGTTTTTGTTTGTGTTTTGGATTTTCACAAATAACCATTAACTTTCCTTTACGTTTAATTACTTTGCATTTTTCGCAAATAGGTTTAACTGAAGCTCTAACTTTCATTTTTAATCCTCCTAATTCTTATTACTTTTTATTGTAAACTATACGCCCATGTGTTAAATCGTATGGTGATAATTCTACAACAACAGTATCACCTGGTAGAATACGTATATTGTTAACGCGCATTTTACCAGAAACATGGGCCTCTACTATATGTCCACCTTCAAGCTCTACTTTGAAGAATCCACCCTTAACTAAGTCTATGACTTTGCCTTGGGCTTCAATAATATTGCTCTTACTCAAAATTATCATCTCCCGTTAGTATTTGGTAACCATCTTTTGTCACTACGACGCTATGTTCATAATGAGCTGATGGCAATCCATCTCTTGTAATAATTGTCCAATCATCATCTAATATATATATTTTGTGTGTACCTAAATTAAGCATTGGTTCAACAGCAATACACATACCTTCTTTTAAAACTGGTCCAGTACCTCTTTTTCCGTAATTTGGAACATCTGGGTCTTCATGGACATTGTTGCCAATACCATGACCTACTAATTCTCTAACAACACCTAAGTTGTGAGCATTAGCATATTCCTCGATAGCTGCTCCAATATCACCGATATGAGCACCTGGTTTTACTTCATTAAGACCAACAAATAAAGCCTTCTCGGTATGTTCCATTAGATATTTAATTTTATCATCGACTTTGCCTACAGCATAGCTCCAAGCAGAATCTCCATGATATCCTTTATAGCAAGCCCCAATATCAAGTTTAACGATGTCACCATTTTTTAGTTTTCTATTTGATGGAATACCGTGAACTACTTCATCATTAATTGATGTGCATATTGTTCCTGGAAAGCCATCATAATTAAGAAATGATGGTGTAGCATCTTGACTCAATATGAAGTCATATGCTAACTTATCTAATTCTTTGGTAGTAATACCTGCTTTTACATATGGTTTTAAATACTGATGTGTTTTATATACGATATTACCAGCTTTTTTCATAAGTGATATTTCATAATCAGACTTAATACTAATCATTTAATACCTTCTTCACTTCTTCAAATATTGTATTAGCACTTTTTTCTAATACTTCAATTTTAGTTAACACACCTAAATCTTGATAATAATCCATTAACTCTTTTGTACTATTTAAATAAGTATCGAATCGGTGTAAAAACACTTCACGAGTATCGTCGTCTCTAGTTGTAAGTTCATGATTACAACGATCACAGATATTATCTTTTTTAGGTTTTAAATCTTCGACAAGAAGATTATAAGATGAGCCACAATTTGGGCAAACTATTCTACTCAATGTTCTTTCAAGAGCTAAATCTCTATCGATATCAAAGAAGATAACATTGATTTTACCATAATTTAATTCACGTACTAAATCATCTAAGATTTTAGCTTGTGTAATATTTCTTGGGTAACCGTCTAATATATATCCCTCTTTACAATCTGGCATGGTAATTCTATTTTTTAGAAGTTTTGTAATTATCTCATCACTGACAAGATTACCTTTATCAATAACTTCTTTTATTTCATTACCAAAAGCTGTACCTTTAGCGATTTCTTCTCTTAAAAGATCACCAGTTGATATATGAGGAATATTATATTCAGCACTCAATAATTTGGCTTGTGTGCCCTTACCAGCAGCTGGAGGGGCAATTAATATAATATTCTTCATTCTATCTAACTCCTTTGTAATTTCTATTTAATAAACTACTTTCTAATCCACTATAAGTTTCTAGGGCTACACCGATAACGATTAACATACCGGTTCCACCGATTGAAACACTAGTTGGAAGTCCTGTATTTATAAAACTACTGAAAATAATTGGGATACCTGCAATAAGTGCAATTGATAAAGCACCAATTAAAGTAATTCTACCAATAACAGTACTAATATATTCTTTTGTTTCTGTTCCAGGTCTTACACCAGGAATATATCCACCTTGTTTATTAAGGTTCTTTGATAATTCTTCTGGATTGATTTGTAAGAATGTATAGAAGAAACAGAATAATATAATTATTATCATATAAGCTGCGAAGCCTATAGGTGTTGTATAATTTACATATTTTGAAACAAATACCGCAAATGGTTTTTCACTATCCATAAGTCCAGCAATAAATGATGGAATAGTAAATACTACTGATGCAAATATTACTGGCATAACGCTAGCGCTATTTAACTTAAATGGAATATAGTTTTGTCTAGCACCATATGCAGATAATGTTTGATTAGCATATTGAATTGGAATTCTTCTTTCGGATTTTTCAATATAGACTATTCCAACAATTATAGCAATATATACAAGTACAAATATTACATACTTGATTATACCGATAAATAATGCTGTATCAGCATTTAATATAAATGTTTGGAATGTTTCTATAAACATATTTGGAATACTTGATATAATACCAGCCATAATTAGTAAGGAAATACCATTTCCTACACCTTTCTGAGTCATTTGATCACCCATCCATAATAGGAATGCTGTACCACCTGTTAAAATTATAGCAATTCTTAAATAATCAAGTGTTGTACCATTGTTAACAAAAGCAAAAGCCATTCCAAATCCTTGTAAGAATGCAATAGCTAAACCTAAATAACGATTTATTCGGTTTATCTTTTGTCTTCCAACAGCGCCTTCTTCTTTTAATTCACTAAAGTATGGAATAATATCCATTTGAAGTATTCCAGTAATGATAGATGCAGAGATATATGGCATAACGCCTAAAGAGAATATTGAAAATCTCTCTAATGCTCCACCAGATATAGCATCTAATAATTCCCATACTGATAGATTAGATACGGCTCCTTGTGTTCCAGGAACAGGTATCGTTCTACCAATAATGAATACAAATAAACATGCTAATGTAAATAATACTCTTTTTCTAATATCTTTATTTTTTTTGTTAAATAATAACTTAAGTGTTTTAAACATATTAAATCACCTCAGTTTTTCCACCAACATTTTCTATTTTTTCTTTGGCAGTATTAGAAAACTTGTTAGCTTTAACTGTTAATTTCTTAGTTAATTCACCATTACCTAAGATTTTAACCCCGTCTAATTCTTTATTAACTAATCCTGCTTCTTTAAGCATTTTAGTATCTACGACAGTACCGTCATTAAATCTTTCTAAATCTGATACATTAACTGTAGCATATACTGTTCTGAATTCGTAATTGTTGAATCCTCTTTTTGATAATCTTCTATATAATGGTAATTGTCCACCTTCAAAGCCAGGTCTTACGCCACCACCACTTCTAGCGTTTTGTCCTTTTTGACCCTTACCACTAGTTTTACCAGTTCCAGAACCAGGTCCACGACCGATTCTCTTACGATTTTTTGCTAAATCATTATTAAGTTCATTAAGTTTCATTAGTTTAAAATCTCCTCAACTGTTTTTCCTCTTAAAGCTGCAACATGTGATGGTGATTTTTGAGCTTTAAGAGCATTTAATGTAGCTCTAGCCATATTTACTTTTGTACTAGATCCTAAGCTCTTAGATAATACATCTTTAACTCCTGCAAGTTCAAGTACGTCTCTAACTGGTCCACCAGCTTTAACTCCAGTACCTTCTGCAGCAGGTTTAAGCATTACTCTAACTGCTCCTTCTTTAACAATAATTTCATGTGAAATTGTACGATTATCAATTAATTCAACGTTTATTAAATTCTTGCTTGCGGCTTGTGTAGCCTTCTTAACAGCATCTGGCATTTCCTTAGCTTTACCAAGACCAATACCAACTTTGCCTTTTCTATTACCAACTACAACTGTAGCGGCGAAACGAAATTGACGACCACCTTTAACTACTTTAGTTACACGATTAATAAATATTACTTTTTCTTCTAAGTCGCTTTTTGGTTTATCGAATGTTTTTCTTCTAGGGCGGTTATTATTCTTCTTGTTATCATTTCTTCTTACTGATTTTTCATCTTTTGCGACTTTTTTAGTTTCTTCAACTTTTTCAGTAGTTTCAGTTGGTTCTTTAACTTCTTCGTTCATAAGTTTTCCTCCTTATTAGAATTCTAATCCATTTTCACGTGCTGCTTCAGCTAAAGCTTTAACACGTCCATGATATAGGTATCCACCTCTATCGAATACTACTTTTGTAATTTTTGCCTTCTTAGCTCTTTTTGCAATTTCAGCACCAACAAGTTTTGCTCCTTCAACGTTTCCACCATTCTTGATGTTAAGTTCTTTTTCTAATGATGAAGCGCTAACAAGAGTTACTCCTTTTTCATCATCGATGATTTGAGCTGTAATGTTTGCGTTAGATCTGAATACATTCAATCTTGGCTTATCAGCAGTTCCTGATAAACTTTCTCTGATTCTTTTATGTCTTTCAGTACGCATTTCATTTCTTGAAACTTTCTTTATCATAGATTCTCACTCCTCTATTATTTAGATGCTTTCTTTCCTTCTTTGTGACGAACATGTTCACCTTTATAACGGATACCTTTTCCCTTATAAGGTTCTGGTTCTCTTACTTTACGGATATTAGCTGCAAATTCACCAACTACTTGCTTATCTGCTCCAGATACTTCAAGTTCAGTAGCACTAATTAGTTTTACTGATAATCCTTTAGGAATTTCTAATTTTACTGGATGAGAATATCCTGCTTGAATAGTAAGTGTATTACCACTTGTAGCAAAACGATATCCAACACCAATTATTTCTAATTCCTTTTTGTATCCTTCACTAACACCAATTAACATGTTATTGATATTAGCATTTGTAGTTCCATGAATTTGATTTGTAAATTTATCTTCTTTTACTCTTTCTACTGTTAAAGAAGTTCCATCAACTTTAACACTTAATAATCTATTAACTGTTGTTGTAAGTTCTCCCTTTGGTCCTTTAACAGTAACTGTATTATCTGTAACATCAACATTAACACCAGCAGGTATAGTTAAAACTCTTTTTCCAATACGACTCATAACTATCCTCCTTACCAAATGTAAGCAATTACTTCTCCACCAACGTTATTCTTACGAGCTAACTTGTCAGTCATAACGCCCTTTGGAGTAGAAATAATAGCTATTCCTAAACCATTAAGTACTTGTGGTATTTCATCGATACCAGCATATACTCTTAGTCCTGGTTTAGAAATTCTCTTAAGTCCAGTAATTACTCTTTCTTTGTTTTGGCCATATTTTAAAGTTAATGTTAATGTGTTATCTTTTACAGTATATTCTTCAATAAATCCTTCTTCATGTAAGATTCTAGCTATTTCAGCTTTGATCTTTGAAGTAGGCATAGATACTTCTTTATTGCGCATTTGATTTGCATTACGTATTCTTGTAAGCATATCTGCAATTGGATCTGTCATTTTAAAATCCCTCCTTCTTAATTTCTGGTATTACCAACTTGATTTCTTAATACCTGGTATTTGTCCTTTATATGCTAATTCTCTAAAACAAATACGGCAAATACCAAATTTGCTCATAACAGCATGAGGTCTTCCGCAAATACTGCAACGAGTATATTCTCTAACTTTAAATTTAGGTTTTCTTTGTGATTTTACAATCATTGATTTCTTTGCCATTGTTTCCTCCTTATTTCCTAAAAGGAACTCCAAGTTCTTTTAATAGATCTAATGCTTCTTCATTAGATTTAGCAGTTGTTACTATAACAATGTCCATTCCTCTAACTTTTTCTACTTCATCAAAGTTAATTTCTGGGAAAATCAATTGTTCTTTAATACCGATTGTATAATTTCCTCTACCATCAAAACTCTTAGGTGAAAGTCCTCTAAAATCTCTTACTCTTGGTAATGAGATAGAAATAAGTTTATCTAAGAATGTATACATATTTTCACCTCTTAGGGTTACTTTACATCCAATCTTATGTCCTTCTCTTACTTTGAATGAAGCGATTGATTTCTTTGCCTTTGTTTCTACTGGTTTAAGTCCTGTAATCTTTTCTAGATCAGCTACAGCAGCTTCAAGATTTTTTGAATTAGCTACAGCATCTCCAACACCCATATTAACAACGATTTTTTCAATTTTTGGAACTAACATTATTGTTTTATAGTTATGTTTTTCCATTAAACTTGGAACAACTTCGTTTCTATATTTTTCTTCTAGGCGGTTCATATAAACGCCCTCCTTCCAAACTAGTCAATCTTTTCATTAGATTTCTTTGAAACTCTAATTTTTTTACCATTTTTGTCAAATTCAAATTTAACTTTTGTTGGTTTCTTTGTCTTTGTATCTACCAACATAACATTAGAAATGTGGATTGGTCTTTCAACATCGACAATTTCACCAGTTCCATTATTGTTTTTTGGTTTTAAATGTTTTTTACAAACGTTTACACCTTCGACAATAACTTTATCATCTAACACTTTCGTAATTTTGCCTTCTTTGCCTTTGCTAGAACCAGCAATAACTACTACTTTGTCTCCTTTTTTTAATTTCATGAACTTTTCCTCCTTATATTATCGGACTAAAGAACTTCCTTCGCTAAACTTACGATTTTTGCGAATCCTGCATCACGAAGTTCACGTGCAACAGGTCCCAAAACACGAGTTCCTACTGGAGTTTTATCATCTTTAATGATTACGCAAGCGTTGTCATCAAATTTAATATAGCTTCCATCTTCTCTTCTTACTCCGAATTTACTCCTAACGACTACGGCTTTAACAACCTTACCTTTTCTAACAGTACCATTAGGAGTTGCTTTTTTAACTGTTGCAACAACGATATCACCGATATTGCCAGTTTTTACTTTACTACCGCCAAGAACTCTGATTATTGAAACTTCACGAGCTCCGCAGTTATCTGCCACTTTTAAACGGCTTTCTTGTTGTACCATACTTTATTCTCCTTCCCTACTAAAGAACGATAGCCTTTTCAATTACTTCAACTAATTCGTATCTTTTAGTTTTAGATAATGGTCTTGTTGCTACTAAGCGAACTTTGTCGCCAACTTTAGCTTTATTTTCTTCGTCATGAGCACAATATTTCTTGGAATATTTAACTCTTTTCTTATATATTGGGTCTTTTTTGTAAGTTTCAACTTTAACAGTGATAGTTTTATCTGCTTTGTCGCTTACAACAACGCCAATCAATTCACGTTTTACATTTTCATTCATTTTGACGTCCTCCCTTACCCTTCTAATTCTCTTTCTCTAAGGATTGTCTTGAATCTAGCAACTTCTTTTCTTAGTTCTCTAAGTCTCTTTGGATTCTCAAGTGAACCTGTTGCTTGTTTCATTCTTAAGTTAAATAATTCTTCTTTTGCTTCGGCAATCTTCTTAGTTATTTCTTCAGTGGATAATTTTCTAATTTCATTAGTTTTCATTATTTTTCACCACTTTCTTTCTTAACAAATTTTGTCTTAATTGGTAACTTGTGAGATGCAAGTCTTAATGCTTCTCTTGCTGTTTCTTCATCAACTTCACCAATTTCAAACATAATTTTTCCTTGTTTTACAACTGCAACCCAAACTTCTGGATTACCTTTACCTTTACCTTGTCTTGTTTCAAGAGGTTTTTTAGTAAGTGATAAATTAGGGAATATATTGATCCATACTTTACCACCACGTTTCATATATCTTGTCATGGCAATTCTGGCAGCTTCGATTTGTTGTGATGTAATCCAAGCACCTTCCATAGCCATTAAACCATATTCTCCGAAACTAATCTTGGTATTTCCTTTTGATTTTCCTTCATATTTAATACGGAAAGTTTTTCTATGCTTTGTTCTTTTTGGCATCAACATGAGAATTACCTCCCTTATCTTCTAGGATTTCTCCTTTGTAAATCCATACTTTTACGCCAATCTTACCATATGTAGTATCAGCTTCGCTCATTGCATAATCAATGTTAGCTCTTAAAGTATGTAATGGAGTAGTTCCTTCAGAGTATCCTTCGCCTCTAGCGATATCAGCACCACCTAAACGACCAGATACTAAAGTTTTAACTCCTTTTGCTCCAGCTTTCATTGTATTTCTAATTGCTTTCTTTTGAGCAACTCTGAAAGATACACGATTTTCAATGCTACGAGCAATATTATCTGCAACTAGTTGTGCAACTAAATCAGGGTTTTTAACTTCAACAACTGAAATGTTTACATTTTCGCCAACTAATTTTGATACTTCTTTTTTAACATTTTCAATTTCAGTACCACTTTGTCCGATTATTAATCCTGGACGAGATGCATTGATAAATACTTCTGTTCTCTTAGAATTTCTTTCGATAACAACATTGCTTACGCCAGCATTCTTAAATTTCTTTAATAAATACTTACGAATCTTATTATCGTTTAGTAAATACTTTGAGAATTCTTTCTTATCTGCATACCATTTAGATTCCCAATCTTTATTGATACCGATTCTAAGTCCGACTGGACTAACTTTTTGTCCCATGCGTCTTCCTCCTAATCTCTCTCACTTACAATCACTGTAATGTGACTTGTTTTATGATCGTTTCTTCCTACATGTCCACGTGAATCCATTTTTGCTCTTTTCATTACAATTCCTTCATCTACGAAACATGTTTTAACATATAATTTTTCTTCGTTTAATTTTAAATTATTAACAGCATTACTTGTAGCTGATTTTAAAACTTTTTCAATAACTCTAGCAGCTCTTTGAGGTTGATTTCTAAGTATTGCATAAGCTTCGCTTACATTTTTACCTCTTATTAAGTCGATTATTAATCTTGTTCTTCTAGGAGCTATTCTAATTGTTTTAGCTACTGCTTTAGCTTCTTTATTTTCCATCATAGTTCCTCCCTAGTTACTATTTCTCTTTTTCTGCGCCGTGTCCACCAAATTTACGAGTTAATGAGAATTCACCAAGTTTATGTCCTACCATATCTTCGGTAACATATACTGGAATAAATTCTTTACCATTATGTACTGCAAATGTGTGACCAATAAAATCAGGATAAATAGTTGAACGACGAGACCAAGTTTTAATAACTTCTTTCTTTCCTGTTTCATTAAGTGTTTGAACTTTCTTTAATAGTCTATCAAAGACATAAGGTCCTTTTTTTAAACTTCTTGCCATTATTTAATCATCCTTTCTTCTTATTTACGACGAGTCACAATGTACTTGTTACTTTCTTTCTTATTTTTTCTAGTTTTCTTTCCTAGAGCAGGTTTACCCCAAGGAGTCATTGGTCCAGAACGTCCAACAGGAGCACGACCTTCACCACCACCATGTGGGTGATCATTAGGGTTCATAACAGAACCACGAACTGTAGGTCTAAATCCAGTGTATCTTGTTCTACCAGCTTTTCCTACTTTTACTAGATTGTAGTCTTCATTTCCTACAACACCAATTGTTGCACGACATGTTCCTAAAATCTTTCTTGTTTCACCACTAGATAGTCTGATAAGAACATACTTATCTTCTCTACCTAATATTTGAGCACTGTTACCAGCACTTCTTGCAAGTTGTCCACCTTTACCAGGTTTTAATTCGATGTTGTGAATAAATGTACCAACTGGAATATTTTCGATTGGTAATGTGTTACCAACTTTAATATCAGCATTTGCACCTGATTCAACAATATCTCCAACTTTTAAATCTTTTGGTGCTAAAATGTAAGTTTTTTCTCCATCCTTATAGCTAATTAAGGCAATGTTTGCACTTCTATTTGGATCGTATTCAATACTTACAACTCTAGCAGTAATTCCATCTTTTATTCTCTTAAAATCAACTAAACGGTATTTTCTTTTCACTCCGCCGCCACGGTGTCTAACTGTAATCTTTCCTTGATTATTTCTTCCATCTGTTTTATTTTTAGTAACTAATAGACTTTTTTCAGGAGTAGTTTTAGTAATTTCATCGCTCTTTAAGACACTTCTTTGACGTGTTCCGTTAGTTGTTGGTTTATAAACTCTTATAGCCATTCTTATTTCCTCCTATTTTAGTCAAAATTAATTGAATTGCCTTCAGCTAATTTAACAATAGCTTTCTTATACTTATTAGTCATACCAGTATATTTTCCAACTCTTCTCTTTTTAGGATGAGAATTAGTTGTGTTAATACTTACAACTTTTACATTGAAAATGCTTTCAATTGCTTGTTTAATTTCAGTCTTATTTGCTTTAGGACTAACTTTAAATGTATATTTATTATCATTAGCCATTAAAGCTGACTTTTCAGTAACGATTGGTGCATAAATAATATCAAAATTCTTATTCATTCTTAAGCACCTCCTCTAAATTTTTAAGAGCTGCTTCAGTTAATACCATTTTATCTGAGTTAAGTACATCATATGTATTTACTTCAGTTGGTAATACAACTTTAACATTTCCTAAGTTTCTTGAAGATAAACAAATATTATCATCAAGTTCAGTAACTACTAATAAAACTTTAGCATATTCAAGTTCTAACTTATTTAGTAAGTTAACCATTTCTTTTGTCTTATTAGTTTCGAATTTAATAGCATCTAATACTACTACTTCGTTTTCTTTTGCTTTATAAGATAATGCACTTAGAAGTGCTAATCTTCTTTCCTTCTTATTCTGTTTCTTTGAGTAATCTCTTGGTTTTGGTCCAAAGGCAATTCCACCTTTACGCCATTGAACTGCTCTAATACTACCTTGTCTAGCATTACCAGTTCCTTTTTGTCTCCAAGGCTTTCTTCCACCACCAGATACTTCAGCTCTAGTTTTAGTAGAATGTGTTCCTTGTCTAACGTTTGCCATAGCTAACACTACAGCATCATGTAGTACAGTATCATTTGGTTCTATTCCAAATACGTTATCGTTTAATTTAATATCCTTAACCTTTTCACCATTTTGGTTTAATAGTTCTAATTTAGACATATTATCCTCCTCTTCAAAGACTATTCAGATACTTCAGTATCTTCTGACTTTGACTCCTCACTAGTTTCTTCAGCTGGAGCTTCAGTAGTTTCAGAAACTACTTCTTCTTCAGTTACTTCTTCAACAGGTTCTTCTGAAGCAACTTCTACTGGTTCAGCACTACCTTCTTCATAAGTAACTAATTCAACTGGAGTATTAACTACGCCGGTATGTTTTACTGAAGATTTAACTAACACTAATGACTTTTTAGGTCCTGGGACATTTCCTTTAACTAAGATAACGTTATTTTCTAAATCGATTTGTACTATTTCTAGGTTTTGAATTGTAACCTTTTCATTACCCATGTGTCCAGGCATTTTCTTTCCTGGGATAACTCTCATTGGAAGAAGTGTTCCTAGAGAACCAACACCACGATGATATTGGCTACCGTGTCCCATTGGTCCACGTGATTGATTCCAACGTTTAATAACGCCTTGGAATCCTTTTCCTTTAGAAGTGCCGGTTACATCAACCATTTCTCCTTCAGTAAAAATATCTGCTTTTACTTCACTACCAAGTGAATAATTTGCAACATCTACACCTCTAATTTCTTTTAAGAAGCGCTTAGGGGTAGTGTTTGCTTTCTTTAAATGACCAGTTTCTGGTTTGTTAGCTAACTTTTCACGTTTTTCGAATGCAGCTAATTGAACAGCGTCATAACCATCTTTTTCTTTAGTCTTAATTTGGCTAACGATATTTGGTTCAACTTCAATTACTGTTACAGGTACTAAACGTCCGTCTTTTCCAAACACAGAAGTCATTCCGATCTTACGACCTAAGATTCCTTTCATTTTTTCCTCCTAATATTAATTTAATTTGATTTGGATATCAACTCCGCTAGGTAAATCTAGATGTTGTAATGCATCTACGGTCTCCTTGCTTGGATTATTGATATCAATAAGTCTTTTATGTGTGCGCATTTCGAATTGCTCACGAGAATCTTTATACTTATGAACAGCTCTAAGTATTGTGTACTTTTCTACTTCCGTTGGAAGTGGAACAGGACCGCTAATATTTCCACCAGTACGCTTAACAGTTTCAACAATTTTAGCTGCAGCTTTGTCTAGTGTTCTGTGTTCATATGCCTTTAATTTGATTCTCACTTTTGTATTTGACATATTGTATCCTCCCTTCGCCTATATCTAGTATAGACTTGCTCCGAACAAATTACCTGACGACACCAAGTAATATTTTATCAACTCTTCCTGGTGTATCAGCAACTTTGCACATCTAAGCCAGTCACACATTTATTAATTATACAAGAAAATATTATGAAAATCAAGCCTTTTTTATGCTTTTTTTACACTTTTTTTAGATTATAAAAAAAACGAATAAAATTCGTTATTTTTCTAGGTTTTTCTACTGCAATCCCCCATATACTGCATCATATAAAAGTTTACCTAAAAATATTCCTAAAGCAATAGAAACAATTAGGACAACAATTGTAATAATAATCTCTTTTTGCTTTGATGTTAGTTTCTTTTTTTCTTTATTCTTTTCTTCCATATCTCTCGCCTTCTTATCCTATACTATAAAATCTTAGGAGCCACTTACCATCTTTTTTGACATATTCACTTAAATAACCCATTTCACGTTCTTCATATTTTAACATCATGTCAGCTAAAATACGATCATTTTCAACTATAGCATATCTATAATCTATTGACTTTGGTTTTTCTGTTTCTTTATCACTATGCTTTAGGCAATATAACTTGCCTCCTTTTTCAAGATAGTTTTCTTGGTTAAGAGTTATGATATCCGGATATACATATTCTTCAAAAGATTGTTTTAATTCTTTATACTTTTTAAACTCTGTCGATAAATAATATACAAAATCTCCTTTATTGATAGTTGTCAAATAATCAGGATTCTTTCCACAATATGGATTTGGCGAATCAACTATTTCAAAAGCTTTGTTGGTTATCTTCTTAACCTCGGCAATAGTATCAGCATTTTTAGGGTCATCTAAATCATTATTTTCAGCACTTGGATATACATCATAGTAGATATCTGCCATGTCAATTAATAATACTGGTATATCATCAATTGCCTTTTGGATACGATTAGCATTGTTTTTTATTACTATGAAAACAATTAATGCAATAACTAGGATTACTGCTAATACAATAAAAAGTATTTTTTTATTTGTTTTTGGATCTTTTTCCATTTACTATCACCTACGATAAAAGTATAACACACTAAGGGGGTAAAAGCAATAAATTTGGGCATAAAAAAAATACCAGCAACTACCTATTTTTGCGAATGCTATCGTCGGCGTTTAGGTGCTTAACTTCTGTGTTCGGTATGGGTACAGGTGAACCACCTAGCAATTATCACTGGTATACTTTTTTCATATTTTTAATAGTTCTCTGAAAACAAGATAATGTGTTCATCAAATTATTGGGATTAAATCCTCAATCTATTAGTACTAGTCCGCTCAATGTATCGCTACACTTCCACTCCTAGCCTATCTACCAAATAGTCTATTTGGGATCTTACTTACTTTCGTAATGGGAAAACTCATCTTAGAGGGGGCTTCACGCTTAGATGCTTTCAGCGTTTATCCCTTCCGCACATAGCTACTCTGCACTGCCACTGGCATGACAACAGATACACCAGAGGTGCGTCCATCCCGGTCCTCTCGTACTAAGGATAGCTCTCTTCAATTTTCCTACGCCCACGACGGATAGGGACCGAACTGTCTCACGACGTTCTGAACCCAGCTCGCGTGCCACTTTAATGGGCGAACAGCCCAACCCTTGGAAGCAACTCCACCTCCAGGATGTGACGAGCCGACATCGAGGTGCCAAACACCACCGTCTATGTGAACTATTGGGTGGTATCAGCCTGTTATCCCCGGGGTAACTTTTATCCGTTAAGCGACGACCATTCCATTCTGAATCGCCTGATCACTAAGTCCTGCTTTCGCACCTGCTCGACTTGTTGGTCTCACAGTCAAACTCCCTTTATACCTTTACGCTCTTTGAATGATTTCCAACCATTCTGAGGGAATCTTTGAACGCCTCCGTTACTCTTTAGGAGGCGACCGCCCCAGTCAAACTGCCCACCAGACACTGTCCCCAATCCGGTTCACGGATCTAGGTTAGAAATCAATTAAATCAAGGGTGGTATTCCAACGTCGGCTCCATATATACTGACGTATATACTTCTTAGCCTCCCACCTATTCTCTA
>JAEEGI010018494.1_pt1 | contig 14159 bp, 5 predicted proteins | sample 8958751 | NCBI WGS metagenome assembly JAEEGI01 (sample SAMN16246545, study PRJNA631951) | gut metagenome | biome: gut microbiome; feature: rumen; material: KS-attached | host: Bos | place: Iran: Karaj | collected 2018-10
CTTCGGGTGTAAGGAACGCTCTCCTCTCCCGCGACAACAAAGTCCGGTCTTTCTCTCACAAACTCAAAGCCTGTGCCGCTTCGGCGTATCAGCGGCTTGCAGTGACCCGCGTTTATATACGACACTAATCCCTTATCGGTGTCGAGAATACCGAACCACAGGGTCACAAACATATCGGCTTCGTTATCCTCGCACAGCGCGTTGTTGGCGATGCTAATAATCTCATCGGCGCTGCGGTTTGCCTGAGCAAGAGATTTGATGATGGTCTTAGCCTTCATCATGAACATCGCGGCAGGAATACCCTTGTCGGACACGTCCGCGACAAGGAAAGCAAAGTGTGTGCTGTCTATGAAAAAGAAGTCATAGAAATCGCCGCCGACTTGCTTTGCGGGGTTCATTGAAGCGTAAACGTCAATATCGTGCCTGTTGGGATATGGCGGAAAAACATTCGGCAGAGCTGAGGTCTGGATCGCCCGCGCGAGCTCAAGCTCCTTGTTGAAGCGTTCGGATTCTCTGGCTATGTACCCCTTAAGCGAGGATACGGTGGTGTTGATGCCGTCTGAGAGCTGCCTGAACTCCAGGTTATCCTTTACGTCGATCTCAACGTCCAGGTTTCCGCCCGTAATCTCTGAAAGCTCGCTGTTTATTTTCCCGATGTTGTCAACGATCAGCCGCTTTGTAAGGCCATTGACGCGCAGGAAAACGATTACCAGCAGCAAAAGCATCAGGAACATTGAAACCAAAATGATGATGTACAGACTCAGCATGACCTCGTTCTTCGAGATTATCGACACGGCGTAGTAGCCGTCAGCCTGCTGATAAATCGCGCAGTATTCGGTTCCCTGCAGATTGACCTGGAGCAGGCTGTTTTCGGGCGCGGCTGAGAGCAGTTTTTTAATATCCGACTGCGTCAGCTTATTATTTTTTTCCGTCCTTATCTTCTCCGGAGGACTGATAATTGTACCGTCCTGGTGTACGATCAGGTCGCAGCCGTTCTTTCCCACGGTCTTGAAGCTGCAGACGCTTTCCATTATACCGTCAGTCTGCGGATAATACGTAGAGGAATCGAATATGACCACCATCACCGCTCCGTTACCCAGTGAAGCGGCTACGTACTTTTCCCAGTTTCCGGATTGAAAATCCTCCGAAGGGATATCCGAGATGCGGCAGCTGCCCTTTTGCGTATCCGAAAGCTCTCTGTGGTACCCGCCAATTACAGAATCCTCCGGAACGGTGGTATTTATCTTGCTTTTGTCATCAGACATTATAACAGTGCCGTTTTCGTCGATAACATACCACTGCGGAGATCCCCAATACTCCAAAGTGGAGGTAATAAATTCTTCGTCGGGCAGTTTGGAGTCATACATGAACATACTCTTCACCGCGTCAAATATGAAATCGGAATTATATACGACCTCTTCCTTGATCTCCGAAAGCTGCGGCGAGAGAATATCCAGCACCGACAGATTCTTGAGAAGCGGCGTAATCAAGGCGATAAAAGCCATTGAAAACAGCATTATAAACGCCGTGACCGTGAGCAGCTTCCGTCTGAATACAATAGGCAGTCTTTTTTCTTTATTACCTGTTCTGACCGTTTTTTCTCTCTTCATATCAGATTCAGGAATGCGGAAAAGCCTGTGGATTCAAAAATATCGAGAACCGTTCCCGTCGCGTGGCTGATGAGCATGGTTTTGCTTGCTCTGACGCGCTTGTGCGTCGAGTGCATTACGCGAAGTCCCGCGGATGAGATATACACCAGTTTTTCCATATTGATTTCAACCGTATCGTATTCCTCAAAGGCGGCTTTCAGTTCCGCGTCGAGCTGAGGAGCCGTAACTGTGTCGAGCTTTCCGTCAAGAAATAATATCAGTTTGTTTCCGTCGGCTTGTTTTGTAATATTCATAACACTTCCTCCGATTATCCTATTGTATTTATCACGTTGACGAACTCGTCAGCCGTTATATTTTTGCTGTCCCAAAATACGCCGTCTATGATTCCGCTCTCAAAATACGACGCGAGCTTTTCGGTGCTCAGCATACCGCCGTAGAACAGCGGCATCTCGATCGGGAAGCCCGGAAGAGCTTCCGTTACCGCCCTGCGAATTGTTCTGAACATAGAGAGCGTGTAGTCCCCGTCAGCGGTATAGCCGCCCGTGAAATCCCAAAGCGGGCGGTAGATAGTGCCGATCCTGTAGTGCGCCTCGTAGGGTATCCTCGAGTAGCCTGTCTTGATCTGACGGGCGATTTTCTCTGCCGCTGTGCCGTTCTCCGCCATTTCGCGTGTTTCGCCGACGCAGAGCATGGATTTGAAGCCGAGGTTGAGAATGGTTTCGAGGTTATCGCGTGTCATTTCGTCGGTTTCGCCGAGGAAATAACGACGGTCTGCAAGTCCCGTAATCGCCATATCAGCGCCGATTTCCTTTAGCTTTCCGGGCGTCAGCTCATTTGACACGGGAGTTACAGAAAAGCTCTGAGAGGAAATCTTGACGAGCTTTCTATCGGGGATTGCCGCACACACCGCCTCAAGCGAAACAGCGGGCACAAATACGAAGAGCATGATCTCCTCTTCCCTCTCAAACTGCTTTGTGCGCTCACAGAGATAATTTATTTCCTCGATGATCTGCGGAGTGGTTTTTTCCTGTGTGAAGTTATAGCAATAAAACTTAAGCATCATTTCCTCCCAATCTTAATCAGCATATTATTCAGTCCCAGCGCGCGGGTGTAGCTCACCTTGTCCGCCAGGGTTTTTATCATTTTCAGGTTCGTGAATTCTTCCTCTGTATCCTCAACCGTTGCAGGATCGAAGGCCTCTCCGTCGTCCCTCACAGAAAGAATGATTTCCGCGTCTGTGATACGGCAGATCAGATCGATCCGCGGCTGCTTTTCGCCGCCGTTGAACAGCCTGATGTGCTCAACGGTCTCCTCAGCGAGAATGCCCGCGTAGTCGGCTGATTTGCCCGTTACGCCGTTCTCGCCGCAGAAGGCTATAATCATGTCCGCGATACCGGCAGCCTGTTCCTCGTTCGGGCGAAGGCTCGCATCGAAGAGCACGCTGTGTTCGGTCTGCCTTTCGTGCAGAAGGATACCTGTATACTTGTCCTTTTTGACGCGGTAAACGATAAAGCAAACCAGGAAGGTAATCGCCGCCGTCAGCGCTTCGGAGAACACAAACGCCCAGCTTGTGCCCGAAATACCGAAGCTGTAGGAGAGAAAGTATGCGAGCGGAACGGTAATGACGATTCCGCGCAGAAAGGTAGTGATTACGGAAATCGCCTTTTGCTTTGTAGCCTGCAGGTAGTTCATCGTAACGTAGCACACACCCATTCCTATCAGGCTGAGCGAGAATATCCGCACCGCGGGAATTCCCATTGCCACGCGCTCGGCGCTCGTGACCGAGAACATCGCGAGCAACAGATTCGGAAACAGCAGGATAAATGCGATAATCACCGCGCATGCCGCGCTGACAAACAAAAATGTTTTCCGCAGTACGATATCAATACCCTTGTAGTCGCGCTCACCGTAGAGCAGGCTGACGATCGGAGTCATCGTGTCGCTGCCGCCCGAAACAAACATCGAGATAAAGGTTACGGTGAAGTTGCACACCGAGAACACAGCCATTCCGTCGGCGCCCGTTGCTCCCAGTACAATGCGGTTGAGCAGGATCGCCTTGACGAAAAGCAAAATTGTGTTGACGACCGACGCGATGCCGCTGGTACTCAGCTCGCCGAGATACCCGAAATCCTTTCCCTTGACCGCGACAAATTTCAGCGTCCGCTTTTTGAAGAAAATCAGATAATACAGCTCCATTATAAAGCCGACCACATAGCCCGTTACCGTCGCCAGCGCCGCGCCCGAGGTGTCCATCTTGAATACTCCCATGTAAACCAAGTCCATCAGGAGGTTGACGGCGTTGGAAACAAGCAGAATATTTGCTGAAAACTTCGGCATTCCGTCCACGCGGATAATAAACACGAGGTACGGCACCACGATCATAAACACCGAACCGAAGATATTGAACAGAGCGTAGTGCTTTACGTAGTCATACAGCGCCGCGTTGCTGCAGAGCACCGAGGTTATCGGATCAATCAGAAGTATTCCCAATATCGTAACTATTACCGAAACCAGCACCGACGCCGCGAAGGACAGCGTAAACAGAGCGTTCGCCTTGCGGTTGTCGCGCTGTCCCTTCGCGATGGAAATGCTTATCGCGCCGCCGATCCCGAACAGGAAGAAGAGCGCCTGCATAAAAAGCACAACAGGCTCGGCGAGATTTATCGCTGAAAACGCGTCGTCACCGACAAGCGCCGAGACGATGATTCCGTCCACGAACGAGGCGAGCAGAATCGACATTGAGCTTATGATGGTGGGAAAAAGGTATTCATTGAACTTCTTCCCGAGCAGCGCAGAGTTTCTGCGGAGGTTCATATTTCATCACCGTCCGTTTCAAAGAAGCCCAGTCCGTCAAGCGCGTTCAGGAAGCTGTTCATGTAATCGCGCGAGGTCATCGACCAGCTGAAGCCCATGCGGTACAGCGCCTGAGTGGTATATTCGTTGTCCGTGCCGATCATCTCCACCTTCTTGGAGCTGTCCTTGTTGTCGTACGCGAGCAGAGTCGTCAGCTTCGCCGCCTTTTCGGGGTCGTTCTGAGCGTCGCTGAGCATCGCCGCGAACTCGTCGTCCTCCGCGAGCTTTATGTTCATTCCCATGCGCTTCATTTGCAGAATAATGTCGCCCAAGGGCACGTAGTGGTTGTTGTACGGGTGGAAAATACAGCACTTTTCGGGAGTGGAGCAAAGTCTGACGATAGCCTCGGCGGTTTCATCGATCGGCGCCATTTCAACGGGATAATTCATCATGCTGTAGGGGTACGCGCCGATTACAAGATACGCCCTGAGCCTGCCCATAAAGCCGTTGGAAACGAAGTTGACCTGAAACTCGCCGTCGCTGTCACGCGCTGCAAGGTTGCCGACGCGCATGATCTTGCCCTTGAGGCCGTCCCTTATCGCCTCGAGCACATAGCGCTCCGCGAGGAACTTGCTGTGAACATACTGGTTGTCGATAACCTGTCCGAAATACAGCTTCTGCTCGGTCAGAACCTCGTCGCGCGGCGGATAGTCGTTGACTCTGTCACCCGCTACGCTTCCCGTGGACACCTGAACGATCATGCTGTTGTGTTTCTTGCAGAAATCAATCAGATTTTTGACACCGCCCGCGTTGACGCGCTCGATGTCGTCTGTTTCGGAAAAGTGCTTTACCAGAGCGGCGCAGTTGATAACGGTGTCAACCTGTTTGCCGTCGAGCTGAGTGAACCAGTTTTGATCGGTAATGCTGCCCTCGACGACCGATATTCTGTTTTCAAAGTACCTCTCGAAATCGTCCTCAAAGTAGTAGTACAGCTGACCTCTTAGCCTCTGCTCCGCCGTGGCGCGTCTGGAGCCTCTGAGCAGGCAGTAAACGTTACCGCTGTAGTTGTCGAGGAAGAATTTGAGAATATGTATGCCCAAAAATCCCGTAGCACCCGTAAGCAGCAGATTGCCCACGCGGGATTTTTGTTCTTTAAGAGAATTAAGATTATTGGAAGCGAGAATGCCGTCAAATACGGTATAGTCGTAATCCGAAAGTCCGTCTGAGAACTCTCCCTTGTCGGAGAACTTCGCCGCGATCTTGCGCGGAGTCTTTAGGGCGAAGATATCGCCGTAGGAAACCTCAAGACCCTGCTCGTTCGCTTCAACAAGCACGCTCGTAGCCGTCAGCGAGGTGCCGCCCAGATCGAAGAAGCTGCTGTCCGCGCTGACCCTGTCGAGCGAGAGCACATTCTGGAAGATTTCGCAGAGAACCTTTTCCTCACGGGTAACAGGCTCGCTGTACTCCGCCTCAAAGCTGAGCGCCGGCTGCGGCAGCGCCTTAACGTCGGTTTTTCCGTTCGGAGTCTGGGGCATTTTATCAAGCCGCATAATCGCAGAGGGAACCATGTAGGCTGTCAGCCGCTTTGAGATATGCTCGCGCACAAGCTCCTCGGTGACGGAGCTGTCGGCGCTGTAGTAGGCGCAGAGATTGTCGACTCCGCTGATCGGGCGGATCATCGCGACAGCCTGGTTCACTCCATCGCAGGAGAGAATAGCGCGTTCGACCTCGCCGAGCTCGATACGCAGACCTCTGAGCTTGACCTGATTGTCGCATCTGCCCAAGATGACAACGTCTCCGTCGTCTGTCCAGCGCGCATAGTCGCCCGTCCTGTAAATTCTCTCGCCGTTGTAAAGCCTGAAGCTCTTTTCGGTCAGCTCGGGATTATTGAGATAGCCGTCGGCAACACCCGCGCCGCCGACATACAGCTCGCCCACAATACCCGCGGGCAGCGGATTTCCGTCCGCGTCGACGATATACTCCCTGACATTCAGCAGCGGTCTGCCTACGCAAACCTCGTCGGCATGCGTAAGCTCCTTGGCATTGCAGGAAACTGTGATTTCCGTTGGGCCGTAGGTATTGAAGATACGCGCCTTGGTGATTTTTTTCAGGTTTTCGAGCAGCTTTGGCGAATACTTTTCGCCGCCGCACATGATTATTCTGCACTTCGAGAGCACCGCCTTGAATGCGTCGAGCAGCATATACTGCTCAATGCGCGACGGCGTAGCATTTATCACGTCGCCACCCGTGCGCTCAAACAGTGCGCAGAGCTTCATCGGGTCCTTGGTTTCGTCCTCGTCGGCGAGTACGAGCGTCAGACCGTTGCACAGCGACGCGGCGGTTTCCTTAAGCGACATATCGAAGGACACGGTGGTTACCGAAACATAGACGCTTCCTTCGTTCTTCAGCGCGTATATATGCGTGTTTTCGGGGAACGGAGTGAGGTAATTCGCGATGCCCGAGTGTCTGATGACAACGCCCTTCGGTCTGCCCGTGGAGCCTGAGGTGTAGATAAGATATGCTGTATCCTCGGGGCTGATATCGACCTGAGGCTTTTCCGTATTGCCGTTTGTCAGGAGCTGTTCGATATCCAGCTCGTCGTCAAAGCCGCGTTTTTTATCTGTGAGAATGTACTTTGCTTCGCTGTTCTCAAGAATGTATTTTATTCTTTCATCCGGATATTCGGGGTCGCACGGAATATACGCCGCGCCTGTCTTAAGAACGGCATACATCGCGATAATCTGACGGCTTGTACGCGGCAACAGGAAGGCTACTCTGTCTCCCTTCTGCACGCCCTTTTCTATCAGCGCGTTTGCAAGGCGGTTGCACTCCTTATCAAGCTGCGAGTAGGTAAAGCTGCCGTCGCAGGCAACAAGAGCTGTCCTGTCGGGATCAGCTGCCGCCTGCTCCTCAAACAGAGCGTGGTAGAGCTTCACTCCGATCTCGCGTTCCTCAACGTGGGAGAAGCCGCTCAGCTTTTCTCTGTCCTTATCGGAGAGCATACTCAGCGAGCAGAGCTTCTGAGAGCCGTCGGAAATGATCGACTCGGCGGTACGCGCAATAGATGCGGAAATGATTCTTGCGAGCTTCTCGCTGTAGAGCGCGGAATTATACTGAACGTTTACCGCGATCCTGCCTTCGCCGCCCTCCTCGATATGGACTGACAGGCTGAACTTTGGCAGAGGATTGGTAATGACGTTTTCAATTATCGTTTCGTTTTCCAGAACGGCTGTCTCGTCGACGCCGAGCTGGCAGGCGTAGTTTATTTTTGAAACAAAGCCGTATTGGTCAAACAGCTTTATGAAGGGATATGCGCTGTTCTTCTGAGCCGCGCGCATTGCCGCCGCTGAGTCGGAAACAAATTCAAGCGCGGTTCTTTCTGTATCAATAAATGCGTGCAGAGGCAGGCTCTTGACGAACATACCCAGAGAATCTATGTAACGGATATCCTCTCTGCCACCCGAAATCATCGAGATATACACATGGCGGTCAGCGGTGCAGCGGCTGACGGCGTATTCGGTTGCCGCAAGGAACAGAGCCGCAGGCGTGAGAGAGTTTTCGCGGCAGAACGAGTCCGCGGCGGTCTTGTCGACATATGTTACCGCCTCGCGCAGATCGCCTTCCTCGGCGTTGCGGTTTAGGTCAGCGGAAATATCGGACGCGTTCTCGAAGTCGGCGAAAAGCTCCTTGTAATACTCAAGCGCCTGTTTGCCCTTTTCGCTTTGCTCAAGCTGAGCTTCCTCCGCGATATAGCTGTAATACGAAGCGTCGGTTTCGGGTTCGGTGCCGTTTGTGTAGATATCGGCGAGCCGCTTGATAAACGCGGAAAGCGAGAGTCCGTCAAAGATGATATGGTGCGCGTCAAATAGCAGCAGCACGTTCTTTTCAGTGCTTATAATCTCGCAGCGGAACAGCGGGCCGCGCGCGAGGTTGAAGGGTCGTACAAACTCCGCTTCCTCGGCGGCAGCGTCATTTGAGTTCATGGTGAGTACGGGAATGTCGCAGATAAAGTCGTCCATCTGACGCTGAACGATTTCCTTGCCATCAAGCGCGATGACCGAGGTGAGAACGGGATTTGTGTTGATCAGCTTTTCAAGCGCTGATTTGAGTCTGTCAACGTCAGTCCTCTTGGAAAGCGTATATTTCATCGGAATGTTATAAATCAGCGCCTCGGGGCGTTTTACGCTGTCGTAGTAAACCCCGAGCTGCTCAGCGCAGAGCGGAATATTTTCGGTCGGCGCATCGGCGGTCTTGGCTGTATCAGCAGCTTTGCCGCTCCACATCTCCTCGAGGATCATGTTCTCGACCGTCAGCAGCGAGCAGTCGTCGTCCATCAGCTCGGTAACTCCGGCTTTCACGCCGAAGTTTTCGTACAGCTTCGCGGAGAACATAATTGTAGTCAGCGAGGTAAGTCCGAGGAAAACAAGGCTGTCGGTGATATTTTTGCTCTCAAAGCCCGTGATCTCGCTAACCATTGCGCACAGACGCTCCTCAAGCACATTGAGAGCCTTGCCGCTCTGCTGTTCATCTCCGCTCCGGATCGAAGGCTCGGGAAGCTTGCGCTTGTCGACCTTGCCGTTGGGGTTGAGCGGAATCTTGTCTATCTGCATCGTGACGGACGGAACCATGTATTTCGGCAGCTCGTCCGCAATAAAGTTATTCAGCGCGGGAACATCTACCGCCGCGTCGGAAACCACATAGGCAACGACCGCCTTACCTCCGCCGGGCAAATCCTTGGCGATGACCGCAGCGTCCTTGACTGTTTCAAACTCGCGGATACGGCGCTCGATTTCGGTCAGCTCAATGCGGAAGCCGCGGATCTTGACCTGCTCGTCGCGTCTGCCGACAAACTGAACGTTTCCGTCGGGCAGGTAGCGGCATACATCTCCCGTGAGGTACATTCTCTCATAGCCCTCAATGTCAAAGAAAGGATTCGGAATGAATTTCTCCGCGGTCAGATCTTCGCGGTTAAGGTAGCCTCTGGTCACGGGATACCCCGAGATAACAAGCTCTCCGACCGCGCCCGGGGGCAGCAGGCGGTTATACTTGTCGACAATATAAATATCGCAGTTGCCGAAGGACTTTCCTATCGGCACGGAGGTATACTCCTTGTCAAGCACGTAGTCGGTAACGTAGATAGTACACTCCGTGGGACCGTAGGTGTTGGCAAACGTGAAATGCGGCGGCGGACACGGCACGAGCTTCTCTCCTCCGACCGTGAACACCTTCATATACGGGCTGTCGGGGTATGCGGTGATATACTGTCTTCCGAGCTGTGTGGTGCAGTCCATCATCGTGATCTTGTTTCCGATAACAAACTCGTTCAGCCCGACAAGATCAAGCCTTGTTTCCTCGGGCACGATATATACAGACGCGCCTGCCGTTAGCGCGGGATAGAGATCCTGCATCGACGCGTCAAAGCCGAACGCTCCGTAGGCGGCAAAGTGATCCTTTTCGGAAATGTCGAACCGCTCGCAGAAAGCAAGACAGAAGTTGACGAGGTTGCGGTGCTCGAGCATACAGCCCTTAGGCTTGCCTGTCGAGCCCGAGGTGTATATAAGCGCAAACAGCGAATCGGCATTCGGTGCGGTCAGCTCTGTATAGCCGTCGTCGGGAAGATCATAAATCTTATTGGCGGAAATGATTACGCCGTTCCAGCCGTCTATGATAGGAGCGAGCTCGTCGTCGGCGATAACAACGGGAGCCTTTGAGTCCTCAAGCATGTACATCAGTCTGTCCTGAGGATAGTTGCTGTCGAGCGGCTGGCAGCCGCCTCCCGCTTTGAGAACGGCGAGAGTGCATACCGGGAACAGCTCACAGCGCTTTACCATGATTCCGACGGGCACCTCATGGGTAACGCCGTTTTTGGCGAGCAGCTTCGCGAGATTCCCGGAATAGCGGTCAAGCTCGGCGTAGGTCAGGGTTTTGTCCTTGAAGCCTATCGCTATGTTGTCGGGATGCAGCTGTACCTGTCTGCGGAACAAATCTATTAGAGTGAGCGAACGGTCAAACTCAAGGCGGTTGTCGTTTGCCGCGCGGTAGAATTCGAGTTCTCTCTCCTTACAGAAGGTGATCTGACTGAGCGAATCGCACCCGAGCAGACCCTCGATGATGTTTATATAAAGATGAGCAAAATTCTCAATTGTTTCTTTCAGGTACAAATCGGCGCGGTATTCAAACGAAAGCGTGTAGTCGTTCTCTCTTTTGAGCACGTCGAGCGAGAGCTTCGACATCGCGTCGCCCGATTTGTGAATGTGATACGGGATAAAGCTGCCGTCCAGAGTTACGCCGTTGAGCATTTCTCCCTGATACACAAAGATGATATCGGAGTTGACCTCATACTCATTGGCAAGCTGCACGATAGATACGATATCGTGATTAAGGCTGTCGAACAGCAGCTCCTGAACCTTGGCAAGATACGCGGCAACCTGCGCGTTCTCGTCGATATTAACGCACAAGGGCAGAGTGTGAACCAGCATGCCGTAGGTGTTTTGCAGCTCGGGAATATGTCTGCCGTTTTCAACGGTGCAGAACAGCGACTGCTCCTGCCCGCCCTGTTTTGCGAGAGCGTAGGCAAAGGCGCCGAGGAAGAGCGTATTCTCGGTAATTTTCAGCCTTCTGCAGCTCTCGGCAACAGCGGACGCGGACAGATAATCGCCGAGGTTGAGCGCAAAGTGCGCGCCGGTAATCCCGGGCGGATCGTCGATCTGATCGGGGATAATATTCGAGTCTGTCTCAACGCCGGCGAGCATTTTATCGTAAAACTCTTTGCATTCCTCAAAACGCTTGCTCTGCTTGAGCTTCTGCTCGTAGGAGCTGAGCATAAAGCCGTTTACTTCCTCGCGGTCAGGCTCCTCTCCCATATAAATCTTCGCGAGATTGTGAGTGAATACGGAGGTGGAGGTACCGTCTGTGATAAGGTGATGTACGTCGTTAAAGAAATACAGTCCGTCGGGTGTAATAAATATCTTGAAGCGGAAAAGCGGCCCGTGCTCAAAGTCAAACGGCTTTACAAAGGAAGTACACAGCTTGTCCGCGTCGGTTTCGTCGGTGGATTCGATGTCAACCCTGATTTTCATATCCTTTACGGGAACAACGCACGGAACACCGTCAATGACCTTCGCGCACACCTTCATAAAGGGATACAGCGCGGCGGTTTCCTTTACGGCTTTCGCAAGGCGCTCCGCGTCCACACCGAGAGAATTTGGGAAGAACATAGACGCGGGGTTGTTGTACTCAAGGCTCTGTGGCTCCTGAATGTTTGCAAGATATATTCCGAGCTGGGCGTCCGTCATGGGATAGGCGGACTTTTCCTCATATTCAAAGGAAATCTGTTCTCCGTCGCAGACGCTCGCGGCAATCGCCTTCGGAGTCCTCAGCGAGAATATCTGAGCGGACGAAAGCTTGAAATCTCCAAGCTCCTCCTGGAGCATGACGACCTTGATCGAATCGCCGCCGAGCGAGAAGAAGTCGTCGTTCACGCCTACCCTTTCGAGTTTCAGAAGCTTTTCAAAGGCGGCGCAGACCTGTTTTTCGCCCTCGGTGACGGGAGCCTCGTACTCGCTGCGGAAATCCGACGCGTCAGGCTCCCTGAGCGCCTTGCGATCGAGCTTTCCGTTCGGAGTGAGCGGAAATTCATCGATCTGAACCAAAAAGCGCGGAACCATATACGGAGGAAATTTCTTCAGCAGGCTCTTGCGGATATCCGCGTCGGAAATCTTGCTGTCGGCAGTAAAATAACCGCAGATATATGTCTGGCCGTTATCGTCGGTGAACGCCTGAACAACGGCGGTTTTTATGCCCTTGATCTTCCCGAGCTGAACCTCGACCTCGCCCATCTCAACGCGCTGACCGTTGATCTTCACCATCCAGTCCTTGCGGTTGACATAAACCACGCTACCGTCGGGCAGGCGCTTGCAGATATCGCGCGTATGCAGCAGCCGCTTGTCGGTTTCGTCCACAGAATAGGGGTTCTCGGTAAAGACCTCGGCGGTCAGCTCGGGAAGATTGATATAGCCGCGCGCCATTGTACCCGCTATGCACAGCTCGCCCTCTTCGCCGTCGGGAACAATTCTGCCCTCGTCGTCGAGCAGCAGCGCCTTAAAGCCGCTCAGAGGTCTGCCGATAGGAGTGTTGTCATAAGCCTTGTCAAGCTCGAAGGTCATGGCGATGCTCAGCAGCTCGCTGAGTCCGTAGGCGTTTTTGATGCGCGCGTACGGGCTGTAGATGCCGCTGATACGCTCGCCGCCCGAATTGATGAGCTTGAGCGTGCTTTCTCTCACGGGAAGCTGTTTGAGCATCTGCGGACTGATGACCGAGGCCGTGATGCCGTGCTTGTCGATATACGAGTCGATAAACAGAATATCCTTGCGCTGTTCCTCGGTGAGAATATGGATCTCGGCGCCTGCCCAAAGCGAAGTGAGGATATCGTGGGACGAAATCGCGAAGTTAAACGGCGTAACGCTCATTTCGATATCGTCAGCCGTCGCGCCTACCTCAAGCTGCCTGACAATCGCGTTTGTAAACGACCAGTGGTCGTGGATAATACCCTTTGGATTGCCCGTTGAACCCGAGGTGTAAATAGCGATCGCTGCGTCCTCCATGTGGATTTCGGGGAACTCCGAGAGGATTTTTTCATCTTCAATATTCTCCAAAAAACTGTCGTCAATAGCAAAATCAGCGCCGCTGTCCTTGATAATAAACGCCACTCTGTCCTTGGGATATTCGGTCGAGAGCGGAGAATAAGCCGCTCCCGCGCGGAGGATTCCGATGATGGAAGCGATATACTCCATGCTTCTCTCCAGCACGATAGGATAGATTTTTTCTTTTCGTGCTCCGCTTCTGAGCAGACGCGAGGCGATTTTCGCGCTCAGCTGTTCAAGCTGCGCGTAGGTCATTTTCTCCTCGTTACAAACCAGAGCGGTTTTTTCGGGATACAACGCCGATGTTTGCAAAAAACGTTCAATAAAATTTTGCATGTCCGTGCCCCTTTCAAATTAATAGCTTTTGGTAATTCGCAGAAGAAAATTTGCATAAATATTTTATTTAATTATACATTTTTTCGCACAGTACGTCAAGAAAATTCACAACACGGCACAGATTAAAAGCAATTTCTTTACGAAGCTCAGACCATTGACAGAGTGTTTTTGTTATGGACAAACGGCTGATTATCTGTTATCATTATGTTTGAGGACTAAGAAATAAACAGACGGTTATCAGGGTATTAAAGATGTTCAAGGTAAAAAAGAGAGCGCTGTTATTGATAGCGGGCATCGTATGGCTCATCGCAGGTTTTAACGTCGCGAGATTAGGGATAATCTCCTATTTCGAAATCGAACAGCAATGGTACTGGTATGTCTTATCTGTCGTTATTTTCCTGCTGTTCGGAACGATGTTTTACAAAATGAGCGTAAAACACACAAAAAGAATTATGGGCTACAGCGAAGAACGCCAGCCGTTCTGGCGGTTTTTCGACCTTAAGGCATATATCATTATGGCGGTGATGATGGGCGGAGGAATCGGTCTGCGCGCCGCGGGAGTATTCCCGAACCAATTTGTCGCGTTTTTCTATTCGGGACTCGGATCCGCGCTTGCGCTGGCGGGTATCCTGTTTATCAGAAATTTCATATCGTCACGTAACGGATAAATCAGAACTGAAAGGACAGGACAGCAATGAACAAAAAGAAGGTTCTCCTCCGACCGTTACAGGCAGAGGACAGAGAACAGTTTATTCTCAACAAACACCATCACCCCCAA
>JAEEGI010018498.1_pt1 | contig 14157 bp, 11 predicted proteins | sample 8958751 | NCBI WGS metagenome assembly JAEEGI01 (sample SAMN16246545, study PRJNA631951) | gut metagenome | biome: gut microbiome; feature: rumen; material: KS-attached | host: Bos | place: Iran: Karaj | collected 2018-10
AAAAGATCAAGACCGTCTACAGGCTGTCCCTCAAGGCCAAAGCACCCATCGTGGGATTCCTGGATTCCACCGGTTTCCCGGTAGACGAAGGGGCGGAGGCGCTGTACGCTTTCTCTGACCTCTACAGAGTAGTCTCCGACGCCAGGGAAGAGATACTTCAGATCATGATCGCGGGAGACAACTGCCGCGGACAGGTGGAGGGACTCTGCACGCTGGCAGACTTCTTCTTCAGAGGAATGCCCGTTGACGAGGCTGTGACCCTGGCGAAGGACATCATCCTGAGGATGCCGGCTTCCTACGGAATGCTTCCTGACCAGTTCGAGACAGATGACGATCTGAACAGAAGGATCGAAAACGCCTTGAGTTTGAGATCTGACGGAGCGGCACTGCTCAGGGCAGTGTCTGACAACGGCGCGTTCCTCGAGATCGGCGGCGGTAAGGCCCAGTGTCTCACCACCGGATTCATCAGGATAAACGGCCTCATGGTTGCAGCCATGGCGGTTAACGGAGAGCCCGGAGACGACAGACTTTGCGCAGAGGCCTTCGTAAAAGCCAGAGATCTGCTGCTCCTTGCCGACAAGTTCGGACTGGGATTCGTGGAGTTCATTCACAGCTGCGGACTCAAAGAGGGTGGAGACTGCTGCTCAGTCTTAAGAAGCGCAGCGGAGTTCGCCGGAACTCTGACCGGTACCGATATCCCCAAGGTCTGTATCATCACAGGTGAAGTGGTGGGAGGCGCCTACAGCGTACTGGCAGGCCCGGCCTTCGACCTGACCTTCATGTGGGAAGGTTCCAAGGTCAACATCATCAATCCCAGACAGGCTGCTGAACTGGTAAGCGGACCTCAGGCGGTGGAGAACATCGCAGGCGAGGCCGAGAAGTACGAGGAGAGCCACTCCACAGCTGAAGTTCTGGAGGCAAAGGGACTCTGCCACAGGATCATCGATCCTGCCGACACCAGGAAGTTCCTGGCTGGAGCTCTGGAATCCTACGCCAACGTATACTAGGAGGGTGCCATGGCTCTTAAAGAGATATTGATAAAAGCCCTGATGGACACATTGATGGGCATGGGGACGGTGTTCTCGATACTGATCCTCATAAGTTTCATCATCTATCTGTTCAAGGTGTTTTTCTACAACAAAAAACCTCAGCCTGAGCCGGCTCCGGCCGCGCTGGTCCCGGAGACTGTTCCCGAAGAGGATGACGGCGAGTTGATAGCGGTGATCACGGCTGCCATAGCCGCATTCGAGGCGGGGGCGGCGCCTGTTACAGGCATGCCGGTATCCCTGGCGGATCAGCAGTACGTAGTAAGATCAATTAAGAGAAGAAGATAGATCAGGAGTATATTCATGGAAAAGTACATCATTCATGTTAACGGAAAAGAATACGAAGTAGAAGTCGAGAAGGTGGGAGGAGAGGCACCCGCGGCCGCACCCAAGGCACCGGCAGCAGCTCCCGCACCCGCAGCACCTGCACCGGCTCCCAAGGCTCCTCAGGCCGCATCACAGGACGGAGTGAAACTTGAAGCCGGCGCCGCAGGCAAGGTCTGGAAGATCGTCAAGAAGGCAGGGGATTCTGTAGCCAAGGGAGACACCGTAGTCATCCTGGAAGCCATGAAGATGGAGATCCCCATGGTAGCAACCGCTGACGGAGTGGTAAAGGAGATCACGGTCGCAGAAGGACAGCCTGTTGAGGCAGGAGATCTGCTGGCTATTATCGGCTGATAGAGAAAAAGGATACCAATATGGACTATATTTCTGAAACGCTGAGCAATCTCTTAGGCCAGACGGCCTTTGCGAATCTCACCATAGGTAACCTTGTGATGGTGGCGGTGGCGTGTTTTTTCCTCTATCTGGCCATAGCCAAGGAGTATGAACCGCTTCTGCTTCTTCCCATCTCCTTCGGGATGCTTCTGGTGAACATTTATCCGCCCATCATGCAGGAGGGGGGATTGCTCAATTATTTCTTCAAACTGGACGAGTGGACCATACTTCCGTCCCTGATTTTCATGGGAGTGGGGGCACTGACGGACTTCGGACCGCTGATCGCCAATCCCAAGAGTTTCCTTCTGGGTGCTGCAGCTCAGTTCGGAGTCTTCGGAGCCTATCTCATGGCCATGCTCCTTGGATTCAGTTCCGAGTCAGCTGCGGCCATCGGCATCATCGGAGGAGCGGACGGCCCCACATCCATATATCTTGCCATGAAGCTGGGACAGGCTGAGATCATGGGACCCATCGCCGTAGCTGCGTATTCATACATGGCTCTGGTACCCATAATACAGCCGCCCATCATGAAGCTGCTTACCACTAAAGAAGAACGTTCCATCAAGATGGATCAGCTGAGACCCGTATCCAAGAAGGAGAGGATCCTGTTCCCCATCGTGGTGACCATCGTGGTATGCAGCATACTGCCTTCGACGGCGCCCCTCATCGGAATGCTGATGCTGGGCAACCTGTTCAGGGAGTCCGGCGTGGTGAGGCAGCTGCAGGAGACAGCGTCCAACGCACTTATGTACATCGTCGTGATCTTCCTGGGAACATCAGTGGGAGCCACGGCTTCCGCAGAGGCTTTCCTTAAGCTAACGACCATAAAGATCATCGGTCTGGGACTGGTGGCCTTCGCTATCGGTACCGCTGCGGGAGTCATATTCGGCAAGATCATGTGCCACGCCACCCACGGCAAGATCAATCCGCTCATCGGTGCTGCGGGAGTCAGCGCTGTGCCCATGGCTGCCCGTGTGGCCCAGAAGGTGGGTGCGGAGGAGGATCCCACAAACTTCCTTCTCATGCACGCCATGGGACCCAACGTGGCAGGAGTTATCGGTACAGCAGTTGCCGCCGGATTGTTCATGGCGATATTCGGCGTATAGATAAAGGAGACATTTCATGGCTGACAAAAAATTTAAGGTTATGGAAACAGTGCTGAGAGACGCTCATCAGTCTCTGGCAGCAACCAGAATGAGAACAGAGGAGATGCTCCCCATCCTGGACAAAATAGATGACGTAGGCTACTACTCAGTGGAATGCTGGGGAGGAGCCACCTTTGACGCGTGCCTCAGGTTCCTGGACGAGGATCCCTGGGACAGGCTGAGGAAACTGAGAAACGGCATGCCCAAGACCAAGCTTCAGATGCTCTTAAGAGGTCAGAACCTTCTGGGCTACAGACATTACGCCGATGACGTGGTGGAGTACTTCGTGCAGAGATCCATCGCAAACGGCATAGACATCATCAGGATCTTCGACGCGCTCAACGACCTGAGGAACCTGGAGACTTCAGTGAAGGCCGCCAAGAAAGAGGGAGGAGAGGTTCAGATAGCCTTCTCGTACACCCTGGGAAACGGATACACCATGGAATACTGGGAGAAGCTTGCCAAGGACATGGAGTCCATGGGAGCGGATTCCATCTGCCTGAAGGACATGTCCGGCATCCTGACCCCACAGGCTTCCGCAGAGATCATACCGGTCCTCAAGAAAGCCGTTAAGATCCCTGTACAGCTTCACAGCCACTGCACATCCGGCGTGGCTCTCATGTCCTACATGAAGGCCATCGAGGCGGGCTGCGACATAGTGGATACGGCCATCTCGCCCTGGTCCATGGGAACCTCTCAGCCTGCAACCGAAGTCATCTGCAAAGCCTTCGAAGGAACGGAATACGATCCGGGCCTGGATCAGAACCTTCTGGCGGAGATCGCGGATTACTTCAGACCCCTTCAGGAGAAATATATCAAAGAGGGAAGGATAGACCCCAAGGTACTGGGAGTGAACATCAAAACACTTCTCTACCAGGTTCCCGGCGGAATGCTTTCCAATCTGGTGTCACAGCTCAAGGACCAGAACGCTTCCGATAAATTCTACGAAGTGCTTCAGGAAGTGCCCAACGTCAGAAACGACCTGGGGCAGCCGCCGCTGGTAACACCTTCATCCCAGATCGTAGGCACCCAGGCGGTGCTCAACGTGCTCATGGGAGAGAGGTACAAGATCATCTCCAAGGAGACTAAGGCCATCCTCAAGGGCGAATACGGCAAGACCATCATGCCCTTCAACGAAGAGGTGCAGAAGAAGGCTCTCGGAGATGAGAAACCCATCACCTGCAGGCCGGCGGATCTAATTCAGCCGGAGCTGGAAGAACTCAGGGAGAAGGTGAAAGCTTACTCCATCCAGGACGAGGATGTTTTGAGCTATGCACTGTTCCCGGAGGTGGCAACGGAGTTTTTCAGGAAGAGAGACGCCAGACTCCACGGACTGGATCCGGAACTTCTTGACAAGGAAAATAAAGCATATCCGGTGTAGATAAAGACCGGACCTTGTGATATAATAAATCTTTGGACAGAGCATTTTTGCGTTCAAAAAAGGAAGTACAGACATGGAAGAAAAGAATTACTACATAGACGATACGGTCCAGGTAGGTGAGGGAACCTTCATCGGACCGGGCTGCGTCATCAAGGGCAATACGGTGATCGGCAAGAACTGCGTTCTGGATCAGAACTGCAGGATCGAGGACAGCATCATCGGAGACGGCGTCAAGATCATGAGCTCATACATCCTGAAGTCCGAAGTGGGCGACGAGACCGAGGTGGGTCCTTTCGCTTACATGAGACCGGGCTCCAAGGTGGGCAAGAACTGCAAGGTAGGAGACTTCGTAGAGGTCAAGAATGCAGTTCTGGGCGACAATACCAAGGCATCCCACCTGACTTACATCGGTGATGCGGATCTGGGCAGAGGCATCAATCTGGGCTGCGGAGTGGTATTCGTCAACTACGACGGTACCAACAAGCACCGCTCCACAGTGGATGACAACGCCTTCATCGGATGCAACTCCAACCTGGTGTCTCCAGTCCACGTGGGAGAGGGCAGTTACATAGCTGCAGGTTCCACGGTCACAGAGGACGTAGAGCCGGATTCGCTGTACATCGCGCGCTCCAGGGCTTACGTCAAGAAGAACTGGGTGGCCAAGAGAGGTCTTTGGAAGGGTAAGTATCAGAAATAAGTCTGATGCTCTCAAATAAATAATTATCGATCTGGTTACAAGAAAGGCAAGGTAGATCAAATTGAACAGTCAGGCATTCACGGATTACAAGATCTTTACATGTAATTCAAATGTAGGTCTCGCTGAAGAGATCAGCGGCATCATGGGCAAGCCCCTGGGAAAAGCTACGGTAACGAAGTTCAGCGACGGAGAGATCTCCGTGAATATTTGGGAGACGGTGAGAGGAGTCGACTGCTATATCATCCAGTCCACCTGCAACCCGGTGAACGATAACCTCATGGAGCTTCTGATCATGATAGACGCCATGAAGAGGGCATCCGCCGGAAGGATCAACGCTGTAATCCCGTACTATGGATATGCACGTCAGGACAGAAAGGCCAAGGCCAGAGACCCCATCACATCCAAGCTGGTGGCGGATCTGATCGTTGCAGCCGGCGCTGACAGAGTCATCACCATGGACCTTCACGCCAATCAGATCCAGGGATATTTCAACATTCCCGTGGACCATCTTCTGGGAATGCCGATCCTGGCGGATTACTTCAAGAAGAAGGAACTGCCGGATATGTGCGTAGTATCTCCAGACCACGGCTCTGTGACCAGGGCAAGGTCTGTGGCTGAGCTTCTCAACTGCCCCATCGCCATCATCGACAAGAGACGTCCTGAGCCCAACAAGTCCGAGATCATGAACATCATCGGAGACATCGAGGGCAAGAACTGCATCATCATCGATGACATGATCGATACTGCAGGAACCATCTGCAACGCCGCAAAGGCCATCAAGGATCTGGGAGCCAAGAGCGTTTATGCAGGCGCCACACACGCCGTGCTCTCCGGCCCCGCCATCGAGAGGATCGAGAATTCAGTGTTCGAGGAGATGGTGCTCCTGAACACCATCCCGCTTACCGAGGAGAAGACTCTGGACAATATGACGGTGCTTTCCGTTGCTCCGCTTTTCGCAGAGGCCATGACCAGAGTTCACACCAACGGCTCCGTTTCGGCTCTCTTTGACTGATATTGATAAGAATGTTTTGATTCATGCTCCCGCCCAACCGCGGGAGCGTGAGCGTATATTGAGATGTATATAATAGTGGGCCTGGGCAACCCGGGCAAAAAATACGAGCGCACTCGTCATAATATGGGATTCCTGGCCCTGGATCTGATCGCCGACAAGTACGGCATAGACATCGGGAAACTGAAGTTCAGAGCCCTTCTGGGCGAGGGCAGGATAGGGGATGAGAAGGTGCTTCTCGTGAAGCCTCAGACCTACATGAACCTTTCCGGGGAAGCGGTGAGAGAAGTGATGAACTTCTACAAGGTACCCATGGATCACCTGATCGTCATCTATGATGATCTGGACCTTCCCCAGGGAACCATAAGGATAAGGGCTTCCGGCTCCTCCGGCACCCATAACGGCATGAGGAACGTGATCTACTGCCTGGGAGACGAAGGCTTCCCAAGGATCAGAGTAGGTATCGGCGGCAATGACCGTGACGACCTCATAGACTACGTTACGGGCCGTATCACGGAGAAGGAAGCTGATCCCCTCTGGAACGCTTTGAACAAGGCGGCGGAAGCCGCTCCTGACATAGTCCTGAACGGCGTGGGTCACGCAATGCAGGAATTCAACATCAAACCCAGAAGGCTCAGGAAGCTTTCTGAAGAGGAAGAAGAACAGGCGAAATGATAAATTACGCCGGGCTGAGTGACAGCCGCGTTTCTCCCTATCTGGCGGACATCCTGAGGGACCGCAGCCAGGCTCTGGTCATCGTTTCCACAGATCAGAGAGCCAAAGACCTGGCCCAGGACCTGGGATTCTTCCTTCCGGACAGGGAGATCCAGACTCTCTACGGTGAAGATGGTTTCTTCACCTGGTCGGAGGCTGAGAACCGCGACATCATCGTAAACAGAACAAGAGTGCTTCAGGCGCTGTCAAGGGGGGTACCCCTCGTGGTGGTGGCGCCTGTTTCGTGTGCCATAAAGAAGCTTCCGCCGCACTCGGAGTACGAGGAAAAGAACCTGACCTTCCGGGTGGGGGAGGAGATGACCTTCAGCGACATAGCTTCTGCCCTGACGGATATAGGCTATGAGCGCTATGCTCTGGTGGAAGGACCCGGCCAGTTCAGCGTAAGAGGCGGACTGGTGGATGTTTTCCCGCCGGACATGGACGACCCGGTGAGGATCGAATTTTTTGGAGACGAGGTGGACTCCGTAAGGACCTTCGACAGCGAGACCCAGAGATCCCTTGAGAACCTGCGGTCGGTCACCGTCTGCCCTGCAGAGGAGCTCACGGGAGACCGGGACTTCCTCAGGGCCGGAGTGGCTGAGCTGAAGAAGGAGTATCTGAAGCGCGCAGCCGAAGTGGAGAGACAGGAAAAAGACCCCGACATGGCTGTGATCCTCCCTGACAAGATCAGGCAGACTGCTGCTGAGATCGAAGAGAGGATAATGGAGAAGGGGGAGACCTCGGTGCTCAGACATTATCTTCAGTACTTCTATCCCGAGCCGGAATATATCTGGGATTACCTGGGAAGCGACGGGCTGATAGCTGTGGACGATCCGGACAGGATACTGGAGACTCTGGAACTCACCGACCGCGAGAAGGCTTCGGACTTCACCCTGAATCTGGAGAGGGGCACTGCTGTCCCCAGAGACAGGGAATCCCTGTCCGGCACAGAGGACCTCCTGAAGCTTTTCAGAGAGAGGGATCTCACCGTGTTCACACCCTTCCCCAAACGGGTCAGGGGCATCGAAAACTTCGACAAGGTCTATGACATCCGTTCCCGCCAGCCCATGAGCTTCGAGGGAAAGATGAACGTCCTGTCCGCGGAGATATCTTCCTATATAAAGAGAGGGTATCGGGTCAACATCGTATCCGCTTCGGAAGAAAGACTGGCAAACCTCAGAGAGTTCGCCGAAAGGGAGGACCTTAAGGGAATCAATTTTTTGAGCGGGAGCCTGACCAGAGGCATAGAACTTGGCAGCGACAAGAAGGTATGGCTCACGGACACGGATATTTTCGGCCACCAGAGGAAGAGCAAAAAACGCAAGCCCCGCACCAGGAACCAGATGCTCAGCTCTTTCTCGGGGCTGTCCATCGGCGATTACGTGGTCCACGAGAACCATGGTATCGGCAAGTTCGACGGAATACACAAGCTTAAAGTCGAGGGCGAGATCAAGGATTACATCAAGATCCGCTATCAGGGCAAGGACCTGCTCTACGTTCCCGTGGAGCAGATGGACCTGGTCCAGAAATACATAGGAAACGAAGACGGAGAGCCCAGGATCAACAAGCTTTCCGGAGGAGAATGGAAGGCCACCAAGCAGAAGGCAAGGCAGGCCATCGCTGTCATGGCGGAGGATCTGATAGAACTCTACGCCAGAAGACAGGTGAAGCCGGGCTATGCTTTCCCGGAGGACACCCCCTGGCAGAGAGAGTTCGAAGAGGACTTTCCCTTCGAGGAGACCGACGATCAGCTCAAGGCCACCGAAGAGATCAAGCAGGACATGGAGAGCCATCTCAGCATGGACAGACTGCTTCTCGGGGACGTAGGCTTCGGCAAGACCGAGGTTGCTGCCAGGGCGATCTTCAAGTGCCTCGCGGGAGGCAAGCAGGCCGCGCTTCTGGTGCCCACCACAATACTGGCCAACCAGCACTACTATACATTGAAGGAAAGATTCGAGAAGTATCCCTTCAAGGTGGATGTTTTGTCCAGATTCAGGACGGCTTCCCAGCAGAAAGTCACCGTGGAGAAGCTGGCCAGGGGAGAGGTGGACCTGGTCATAGGCACCCACAGACTTCTCTCACAGGATATCAGGTTCAAGGACCTGGGACTTCTGGTGGTGGACGAGGAGCAGCGCTTCGGAGTGGACCACAAGGAGGCTCTCAAAAAACTCAAGGCCAACGTGGACGTGCTGACCCTGTCAGCCACACCCATACCCAGGACCCTCAACATGTCCCTGACGGGCATCAAGGACGTCAGCTTCATCGAGGAGCCGCCGGAGGAGAGATATCCGGTGAGGACCTACGTCATGGAAGAGGATGACAGCGTGGTGAGGGAAGTCATCGAGAGGGAGATGGGCCGCGGCGGTCAGGTGTTTTGCGTATATAACAGGGTGAGGGGGCTTTCCAGAGTCGCCGACAAGATCAGAGAACTGGTGCCCGAGGCCAGAGTACTCACTGCTCACGGGCAGATGAACGAGACCGCCCTGGAGGACGTGATGATGAAGTTCATCGACCGGGAGGCTGACGTTCTGGTATCTACGTCCATAATCGAGTCCGGCCTGGACATACCCAACGCCAACACCATGCTGATACTTGACTCTGAGAGATACGGACTATCCCAGCTCTACCAGATGAGAGGAAGGGTGGGGAGATCCACCAGGCTTGCCTACTGCTACCTCATGTACAAGAAAGACAAGTCCCTGACGGAGTCTCAGGAGAAGAGGCTCAGGGCCATCAGGGAGTTCACCGAATTCGGTGCAGGCTTCAAGGTGGCCATGAAGGACCTGGAGATAAGAGGAGCCGGCAACATGCTGGGCACCGCTCAGTCGGGGCACATCGCCAGCATCGGATACGAGCTTTACTGCAAGATGGTGGACAACGCCGTGAGGGCCCTGAAGGGCGAGATCGTAACAGACGACCGCGAGGAGTCCACCATGGAGTTCCCCGTGTCCGCCTACATTCCCGACACGTACATATCCGACGAGAATCTGAAGCTGGAGATGTACAAGAAGATTTCCGGAGTGACCTCCAGGGAGGACATCGAGGATCTTACCGACGAGTTCACCGACCGCTTCGGGGATATGCCCAGACAGGCTTCGGACCTGATGATGATATCATATATAAGGTATATGTCCGAGATCATGGGTATCGAAAAGATCCGCGTGGACAAGAACGATCCCAGAGATCTGAAGCTTTCGCCCATGGCCCTGAAGAAACTGAACGGCGCAAAAAACACCAGGAAATACATCCTGGACTTCAGAGATGTGAACAACATCACCGCCTACGGCATACTGAACGCCCAGGACCGTTTCAAAGAGAAATTCTTTGCGCACATGGGTACTCACCCGTTCATACGTCTTACCACTCAGATAGGCACAGATATTGAGAGCGTGGCAGAGCTTCTGGAAATACTCGTGGAAAACAAAAAGACCGTATGATATAATATATTGGTTATAAAGGGAGAAGATATGCTTTTCAGAGATGTTACTATCCTAAATGAATATTTTGAGGTGGAGGAGCACAGGTACGTCGGAACCAGGGGCTCCAGGATCACTTACATCGGAGCCGAGGAACCTGCTGAGGACTACGGCAGGGTGGTGGAAGGAAAGGGACGGCTTCTCATGTCCGCCTTCTTCAACGCCCACGGGCATTCGCCCATGACCCTCCTCAGAGGCTACGGCGAGAACATGCTTCTCCAGGACTGGCTCAACAAGAAGATCTTTCCTTTCGAGGACAAACTGAACGGCAGGGCAGTGTACTGGGGAACCCTCCTCAATATGGCTGAAGGCCTGAAGTTCGGCATAGTATCGCACTCAGACATGTATTTCTTCGTGGACGACATGGTGGAAGCTGTGGTGACCGCGGGCTGCAAGGCCAACATCTCAAGAGCCATAGCCCACTTCGATGATTCGGATCCGTGGCAGTCTCCCAGATTCAAGGAGGTGAAGAGGACCTTCACCGCATATGACGGCATCGAGGAGGGCAGGATCAGGATCGATACAGGTATCCACGCGGAGTACACCGCGACCCCCGTGGCCGTCAAAGCCATATCGGAGTTTGCGGCGGAGCACGACGCCATCATGCACATCCATATCTCTGAGACAAAGAAAGAGCATGAGGAGTGCAAGGCCAGACACGGTAAGACTCCCGTACAGTTCTTCAGAGACCTGGGAGCTTTCGACACCAAGGTGCTGGCGGCACACTGCGTGTGGCTGGAGGACGAGGATTACGAGATCCTTAAGGAGAGGGGAGCCAGCGTTGCGGTGAACACCGCATCCAACATGAAACTGGCTTCCGGCTCGGCCAACGTTCCCAGATTTTTGAAAGAGGGGATCAACGTGGCCATCGGCACGGATTCCGTGGCCTCCAATAATTCGCTGAACTTCTTCGAGGAGATGAAGCTCTTCGCACTTCTTCCGAAACTGACCTTCGGAGATCCCACTGCGGTGACCCCCAGAGAGACACTTTACGCTGCCACCAGAGGAGGGGCTCTGGCACAGGGAAGGACCAACACGGGACTCCTGAAGGAGGGATTCGATGCGGATCTGATCCTTCTGGACATTTCCGGACCCAACATGTATCCTGTCTACGACATGCTCACGAACCTGGTCTATTCAATGTCCGGTTCCGACGTGGTCATGACAGTGGCGGACGGAGTCGTGCTCTATGAGAACGGAGAATACCGCGACATAGACGTAGAGAAGACAGCCTACGAAGTAAAGAGATCCGTGGATTACATCCTGAGTCAGCTTTGAACAGGGGACTACAACAGATAAACATGCAGCAGAAAAACAACAGCTTTTTAAAAGGGGCGGCCATCCTGGGCATAGCCGGAATAATAGTTAAGGTGATGGGAGTTTTCTTCCGTATTCCTCTGACCAACTGGATCGGGGCGGAAGGAATGTCCTATTACAGTTCCGTATACCCCATATACAGTTTCTTCCTACTGATATCGCTGGCAGGCATACCTGTGGCAATATCCAGGATGATATCCGAGCGCACTTCCGTCAAGAACTATGCGGGAGCCCAGAAGGTGTTCAACGTTTCCGTGGGAGTAATGGCCGTCATCGGAGGCATCTCCATGGCCATCGTTTTCTTCGGGGCTGACTTCATCGACAGCTCACTTCTCAAGAACCCCGGCACAAAACATGCCCTCCAGGCCATAGCTCCTTCGCTTTTCCTGGTACCCGTCATGGGAGCCTACAGAGGATATTTCCAGGGAAGACAGAACATGAATCCCACAGCGGTCTCCCAGATCATGGAACAGCTGGTCAGGGTCATTATGGGACTGTCTCTCAGCTATTATCTCATAAAAGCCGGCACCGGCTACGATAAGGTCTCTGCCAGCGCCATCTTCGGCGGCACCGCGGGGGCTGCGGCAGGCCTCACGGTTGCGGTGGTCATCTATCTTCTCAACAGAAGGGTGATCTTCAGCCAGATAGCAAGGCACAGATCCCTGGCAGTGGTGGAGCCCTGGCAGGATATCGTCAAGGAGATCCTGATCATCTCCATCCCCATCACCATCGGCGCCTGCATCTATCCGCTGGTGAACGCCATCGACTCCATGATCGTAATGAGAAGGCTTCAGGCGGTGGGATTCACACTGACCGAGTCCAGAGTGCTCTTCGGCAAGCTTGGCGGATACTGCGCGTCCCTGGTGGGAATGCCTCAGGTGCTGACTCAGGCCATAGTCATGAGTCTGGTTCCCGCCATCGCTGCGGGCTACAAGGTGAAGAATTACGACAGCGTCAGGGAAAACATGCAGTTCTCCATGAGAGCCACCATGCTCCTGTCATTCCCGTGTACCGTGGGAATGATCGCGCTGGCATATCCCATACTGCTCCTGCTGTACCCCATGCAGGCAGAGGAAGTGAAGAGCACGGCTCTCGTGTTCGCCATAATGTCCATCACCAACGTCTTCGAGGGACCGCTGGTGACCCTTACAGGCATCCTTCAGGGCATCAACAAGCAGATGATGCCGGTGAAGAACATGGCAATAGGCGCAGTGTTCAAGGTGCTGCTAACCTTCCTTCTGGTAGGCATCCGTCCCATCAACGTCAACGGAGCTTCAGTGGGGACCATAGTGTTTTGCGCCCTGGGCTCATATCTGTGCATGAGGGATCTGAAGAAGAGCTTCCCGGTGGAGTTCGACTTCAAAGACACCTACGTCAAGCCTCTGCTTGCCTCTCTCGTCATGGGAGTAAGCGCAAGGGTCTCATACATGGTACTCATGATGATCCTCGGCAAGAACTCGATCTGCTGTCTCCTGGCCATATGCATAGCCGTCTTGGTATACGTAATCGCGGTGTTTGCCTTCAAGGCAATCTCCCTGGATGAACTGAGAAAGCTTCCCAAGGGCGACAAGCTTGCCAGGATCGCCGGCAAGTTCGTGAGAGGGTAGAGCACATTACAGTACAAAAAACAAAAATAGAAGGAGAGACGGTGTGCGTCCTCCTTCTTTTGTTATCCGGCGGCAGACCCTATTCGATTATCTCATACATCAGGGAGGCGGTCTCCTTCCTGGCTGAGTCGATGATGTCCGTTACACGGGCCGTTACGCTGCCGTTTCCGAACTCGATGTGGATCACGTCGCCCACGCTGACTTCGGAGCCGGCCTTGGCGATCTTGCCGTTGATGGAGACCCGTCCGGTGTCGCAGGCCTCCTTGGCCACGGAACGTCTTTTGATGAGTCTGGAGTTTTTAAGATACTTGTCTATTCTCATGTGATTCCTCTATTTTGTGCAGTTGATTCCTTTATCAAAAGGCATTATACCACAGCTTGAAAGGGGTATCAACGGCCCCGGAACAGGTCTGAAAAGGGGTCAAAAAATTCTTGAAACTTTTTTAAAAAACCCCCTTGACATTAAGAGAGAAGGGTGGTAATCTGTAAAAGCTGTCGCGAAAAGACAGCCGCGCTAAGGCGTGTCTGAACCTTGAAAACTTCATAGTGTAAGAATTTTGTAAGTATATGAAACAATCAAACTAATCTGTCAAGATTATGCGATAGTTTCCGACAATTTCTAAAAAAGACGATAATTCTGAAAACGAATTAATGAATGCGCAAGCGTTCCTAAGTCTTGAGTGAAAACTCGAATTTAAGCCGAAAGGTTTAGATAAACATTTAATTAAGAGTTTGATCCTGGCTCAGGATGAACGCTGGCGGCGTGCCTAACACATGCAAGTCGAGCGAGATACACCTGATTGATGCTTCGGTTGATAGACGGTGTGGAAAGCGGCGGACGGGTGAGTAACGCGTAGGCAACCTGCCCCTTACACAGGGATAGCCATTGGAAACGATGATTAAAACCTGATGACACCTTGAGATGACATCTTCCCAAGGTCAAAGATTTATCGGTAAGGGATGGGCCTGCGTCTGATTAGATAGTTGGTGAGGTAACGGCCCACCAAGTCAACGATCAGTAGCCGACCTGAGAGGGTGATCGGCCACA
>JAEEGI010018500.1_pt1 | contig 14156 bp, 10 predicted proteins | sample 8958751 | NCBI WGS metagenome assembly JAEEGI01 (sample SAMN16246545, study PRJNA631951) | gut metagenome | biome: gut microbiome; feature: rumen; material: KS-attached | host: Bos | place: Iran: Karaj | collected 2018-10
TCTTCGTCACAGGCTTCCTTATCCCGATGCTTATGCCACCCGACGTGCCGCTGTGGATTGTCGCGGCGGCCACGATTTTCGCTGTACTTTTCGGCAAAGAAGTCTTTGGCGGTACCGGTTACAATTTCCTGAACCCGGCATTGTTAGCCCGCGCATTTGTCTTCTTCGCCTACCCGTCGGTGATTTCCGGCGACAAAGTTTGGATTTCCGGCGCGGACGCGGTCACCGGTGCCACACCCCTCGCTCTCGTCATGAACGGTCACCCCGAGGCGATGCCCTCCACGTGGGAGTTGTTCGTCGGCACCATCCCCGGCTGTATCGGCGAGACCTGCAAAATCGCCATCCTCATCGGTGCGGCCCTCCTCCTCTTCACCCAAGTGGCCGACTGGCGTATCATGCTCTCTGTCTTCATCGGCGGCTATGTGACGGCAGTAATCTTCCGAGTGGCAGGACTTTGCCCGATTACAGGTTATAACCAACTGTTAATGGGCGGTTTCCTGTTCGGCGCAGTCTTCATGGCCACCGATCCCGTGACTGCCACGCATACCCGCAAGGGCAAATACATTTACGGTCTGCTTATCGGCATCCTCGCCATCCTCATCCGCACCCTTAACAAAGGCTATCCGGAAGGGATGATGCTCGCCATCCTGCTGATGAACATCTTCGCCCCTCTCATCGACTGGTGCGTGATACAACGGCATATCAAACGGAGACGTAAGACGTTAGAAGTATGATTTATGATAATAATCGCAAATCACAGTTCACTAATCACTATTCACTAAATGAAGAAATTCAGTAACACCTACATATTTATATATATTACGACATTGGTCGTAGTGATTGCGCTGGTGCTTACGCTGGTTTCCACGGGGTTGAAGCCACGCCGCGACCTCAACAAACAAGCCGAGAAGTGCCAGCAGATTCTGCGAGCGGCCGGTCACGACATCGACCGGTCGAAAGCCGTGGAAGCCTTCTCGAACCTTGCTGAACCCTTGACCAATGACGGCCGCCAATACCGGATTATCTGCGCCGACGGTTCTAAAGGTATCGCGCTGCGCCTCGATGGGAAAGGTTTGTGGGGACCAATTTGGGGTTACGCAGTGATTTCAGAAGACAGCGCCACGCTCAAAGGCGTCGCCTTCGACCATAAGTCAGAGACCCCCGGCCTCGGCGCGAAAATCACAGAAGAGACGTTCCTGAACGCTTTCAAAGGAAAGAAACTCTACGACAAAAACGGCAATTTCGTATCTGTCAGGGTTTTGAAGCCGGGAACTTCCAATGAAATTGCAGAGGAAAACCGCGTGGATGCCATTTCCGGCGCAACGCTGACCTCGAAAGGAGTCGATAAGATGATTTCCGAAGGTTTACGACCTTAATTTTCCGCATTTCCGTATTTTAGCCACTTGAAACCTATTACGATGACCATTTTCGATTTTTTCAACATCCTTTTTTCCATTCCGAAGACGCTGCGCTTCAACCTGCATTATTTCCCGTTGAAAACAGCGTTAAAACTGCCGGTTTTCGTCTCGCACCGCACTTTCCTGCGCGAGTTGCACGGTATGGTGAACCTACCTTCGCAAACACGCACCGCTATGGTGAGAATCGGATTCGGAGATGTGGGGCACTACGACCGCAAACGTTCCAGAACCATCTGGCAGGTGAGCGGCATCGTCACTTTCGGAGGCACAACCGGCATCGGACACGGTTCCAAAATCTCCGTACGCGGCAAACTGACTTTCGGAAACGACTTTAACATGACAGCGGAAAGCACAATCGTGTGTGCCAAGGAAATCACCTTCGGAAACGACTGTCTGATAGGTTGGGATGTCCTTGTGATGGACACGGACGAACACCCTCTATTCGACAAGACTGGCAACCGCATCAACCCCGACAAGGCCATCGAAGTGGGAAATCATGTGTGGATTGGCTGCAAATGTACGCTGCTGAAAGGCGCGAAAGTTCCCGACAACACGACCATAGCGGCTGGCACCCTGTTGAAATCGGCGTTCACAGGCAGCAACCAAGTGATTGGAGGTAATCCTCCCTCTGTCTTAAAAAGCGAGGTGAATTGGGAGCATTGAGGTTTGCTTTTTTTATCGTAATTTCCCTACCTATCAGGTATAGTTAAGGTGTCAAGAACGCCAAAGACAAACGGAAACAAACGTTATTTCTTCAGCGCATCCCCTCGGTGCAAGCTCAACACCGCCATAAAGAGGGCAGCAAACGTGACAGCCTGCAAACGGTAGGTGAACCAAAAATGCTGATAACTATGGTTTGACAATGCAAAATACCAAATATAAGGCATCAAAGCTAAAAGAAGCAACAGTCCGGCCTTGAAACCGCCCTCCGGCCGAAACCGCAATGCACTAATCACAGACATGATCACAAGTGCAATAACCACAAAGCCCCAAGAAATCATGTTGAAATTCTGAACAATGGCATCCCATCGGGTGGAATCATCCGTTCCGACTCGATACAACGCCGCATCGGTGGCATCTTTCAACACATTCATGCCCAACACCGCACTGCCAACACCCCATTTGGTCACAAAAGTCAAAGCATAACCGACACCCCAAAGCAGACACCATCCTATCATACCCACGATAGTGTCACGATTCCGCAATTTTGCAACATCTTGCATGGAAACCCAAACAACCAACGGCCAGCCCAACGTGAGCAATGGGGTGGTCAATATATCAAAATAGCATGTCAGACAGGCAATTACAAAGAACAGCATGGCCAAGTACGACATATTGTCCTTATGTTGCACCACTAACACGCAAGCCACGAGCGAAAGGACTTGTGCAGGGAAAAACTGCATGGAAAACTGGGTCACAAACCCGTATGTCAGCAGCCAACTGAAAAGAAAGGCCAACGTTTTCGCAATACCAACATGAGCATAGAAAATGCAAAGGAAAAGGGCTAACAGCAGAGAGCTCGCCGCGAACATCAACCACTGCAAGGCGGGGTAATCCATGAATACCAGCAATGTGCGGAAAAAAAACGTGCTGCCGTGCCAATAGCGGGAATACCTCACTATCCAACCTCCCGGCTCATAGCAAACAGTCTTGTGCAACGATCCCACCATATCGTAAGACGGTTCATAGTCAACACGTTGTACTGCCATGGCCGATTTGAGCGGCGACTTTCTGTCTATGCAAAACATCTGGTTGAGAATCAGTGCATCCGTGAAGTTGTCCTGACGGCAAACATCTTTTTGGATAATGGCTTGAGGATATATTCCCTCTTCATGCATGACAGGGGCAATCTGCGACACATGTTCTTTAACGGCACGGTCGGGCAGCCAACAAGCGATGACGGCAAATAAAACAAACGCCGCCATAAGCGAAAAAAAGGTAATTGTATATTTAACAAGATTTTTCTTCATCTTTCTGAAAATCAACAAGTTTCAACTCATAGTTTTTCTTATCTTTTCGAATAATGACATCCAGGCAGACACCGGTGAAGAAAGACATCCCCCCGATCACCGCCAAAAAGCCGGCACAGAACAAGGTCGGGAAACGAGGCACCAATCCTGTCCGAAAGAATTCAACAAGGATGGGAATGAACAGCAGCACAGCAATCAAAATCAACAATGCCGAAATGACACCAAAAAAGAGCATGGGACGGTATTCCTCAAAAAGAGAGAATATCGTTCGGAGTATCTTAAATCCGTCTTTATAGGTGTTCAGCTTGGACTCTCCGACCGTACGGTCAGCATAACGGGTTGGCAATGTCTTGATAACGAAACGCTTATCGAGGGCATGAACCGTCATCTCTGTCTCAATTTCAAAATGGGGGCTCATCACCGGAAACAGCTTCACAAACCGACGGCTGAATGCTCTGTAGCCAGTCATAATATCACGAATATCGGTGTTCCAAAAACGGTTAATCAGATTGCGAACCAGCCTGTTGCCCATATTGTGGAATGGACGCTTGTTTTCCTGGAAATAAGTGGTGGACAACCTGTCGCCGATGGCCATGTCAACTTGCTCCTCCAATACCGCATTCACCAATGCTGGGGCGTCCGCCGGGTCGTAAGTGCCATCGCCATCCACCATGACATAACAGTCGGCATGAATTTCCCGGAACATGCGCCTTACCACATTCCCTTTTCCCTGCAACGGTTCCCTTCGCACCACCGCTCCTGCCTCTACTGCCCTCTCAACAGTGCGGTCCGTGGAATTATTATCATAGACGTAGATACTCGCATCCGGCAACACTTCCTTAAAGTCCTTCACCACCTGAGCGATGGCGTGTTCTTCGTTAAAACAAGGTATTAACACCGCCACTTTCACTTTATCCCTATGTTGTTGTTCATTCATATCAGAAAAAAATGTCATTTAGAATGGCAAAAATACACTTTTTTTGTTTTCACATTTTTCGTTTTTTTCGTGAATAAAAAATGTATCTTTGCCACCTCAATTTTAACATCAAAATTAAACCCAAATATGGAAAAATTCGATCCCGCAACCAACCTTGAAAGATTGGACAAAAAAGATGCCTACAGAGGTGTCAACCCGGCTATCTGTGATAGCGCAACCTTCATGTTCGAACAGGCCAAAACGATGACCGACACCTTCCATGGTGAAACCGAGGGCTACTTCCTCTACTCCCGCCACTGGAACCCCAGCACCCTTTCTTTGGCACAGTCATTGGCTGCCATCGAGGGCACTGAGCTGGCCTGGACCACCGGTTCCGGCATGGCCGCCATCACCGTCGCTTTGTTGCACGAAGTGAAGAGCGGCGACCATATCGTCTCCAGCATGACCACCTACGGCGGCACCTTCGCCTTCCTGAACAACTACCTCAAGAAGTTCAATGTCGATGTCACCTTCGTGAACATGCAGGATTTGGATGCCGTGAAGAAGGCCATCCGTCCGAACACCAAGGTGCTCTACACCGAGACGATGAACAACCCGTTGCTGCGTATCGCCAACCTTCCCGAGTTGTCGAAAATCGCGCACGCTGCAGGCGCCAAATTACTGGTTGACAACACTTTCACCCCGATGATTTTCTCACCCTACCGTTTGGGTGCAGACGTGGTGATTTACAGTATGACCAAGTATGTGAACGGCATGAACGACTGTGTGGCCGGCGCCATCTGCGGTTCTGCCGAATACATCAACTCCCTGATTGATGTGAACACCGGCACCGCCATGCTGCTGGGTCCCGTGCTCGACACTTTCCGCTCCACGAGCATCCAGAAGAACCTGCACACCCTGCACATCCGTATGAAGAAACACGGTGAGAACGCCATGTATCTGGCCAAACGCTTCAAAGAGACCGGCATCAAATACAACTACCCGGGTCTCCCCGAGCATCCTGACCATGAGCTTTTCAAATCAATGATGAACGACGGTTACGGCTTCGGCGGCATGATCTCCATCGACATGGGCACGGCCGAGAGAGCCAGCGCCATTATGGAGAAGATGCAAGAGTTAGGCGTGGGCTACCTCGCCGTCAGCCTCGGCTACTTCAAGACGCTGTTCAGCAACTCCGGCAAATCCACCTCTTCAGAGGTTCCCGAAGACATCCAACACGAGATGGGCATGAGCGAAGGCCTCATCCGCTTCTCCATGGGCTTGGACAACGACCCGGAGCGCACCTTCCAACTGATCAAACAAGCCATCGACGCCACGAAATAATTTTCGGGCGGTATCATACCAAACGGGCGTGCCAGCATTGACACGCCCGTTGTTTTATGTTACCCCTTGTTAAACTTCACTACCCCAAAAAAATCTCCGATCTGAAACTCATTTTTTGTTTCTTTGCCGTTTCCATTTTTTATGGAATAAGTTTCAGAGAAAAAACCAACAAAACCCTTTGAATGAATATGATAGCAATCATCCAAAAGATATGGCGACGGATTATTCCGGCTGTTCTAATGGGATGTTTGCTCTTTTTTTTGTTTTTCCCCGGACGTATTTCAGCTCAAAAACTTTCGGGAAAAGTTTTTACTCTTTCTGAGAACGGAGACACAACAACAGTCTATATGGCAAGGCTGCAATGGCTGAACACTGCTGTGGGAGCTTACACCAACGCGGAAGGACTCTACGAGCTGCCCTTCACCAACACCGACACGCTGGTGGTTCGCTACTCCTTCTACAAAGCGGACACCTTGATTATCCCCCGAACTGAAAAGCATCGCGACATCTTCATCAACACCGCACAGGCTCTACAGGAGGTGGTGGTTTCCAAAAAGCGACAGAAATACGTCCGCAAGGGAAATCCCGCCGTCGAATTAGCCAAACAAGTCATCAAACATAAGGACGAAAACCGCATTGAATCCGCAGAGCACTACAAGACAAGCCGTTACGAAAAATTAGTTCTCGCCTTCGGACGGTTTGATATAAACTTCCAAAAGAACCGCATCAACCGTCAGTTTTCCTTCTTGGAAAAATACATTGACACATTGTCCTTTGACACCGTGCCCGTACTCACCCTATCTCTGCGGGAGAGCCTGGCAGACCTTTACCACCAACAGTCCCCACGCCGAGATGTGACCTACATGAAAGCCCGGCGAATGCAAGGAGCTGATGAAGTGCTTGACATGGAGGGTCTTGACGCCAACCTTAACGCCATGTTCTCCGAAGTCAACATCTTCCAAAACGACATTGAGCTGATGCTCAACAAGTTCGTCAGTCCTCTTTCCACCAATTTTGCAACCACCTTTTACCATTTTTATATCACCGACACGTTAGAAATTGACGGAATCTCCTGCATAGAACTCACCTTCACCCCAGTGATCAACCGAAGCTACGGATTCACAGGTAGAATGTACATTGTAAACGACAGCACCTTCGCCGTGAAACAATATTTGCTTACAATCCCGAAAAACATCAACTTAAATTACATTTCGAAACTTTCCGTCGGGCAAGAATTCGTGAAGAACGACAGCGGGCTGTGGGCACCGTCGGTCGCGCACACCTATGCCAAATTCTCCATTTTCAAACGATGGAAACGACAAATCTATGCCAAGCAGACCACCTTATGGTACGATTACGACATGGAGGCAACCATTCCTGACTCACTTGCAGGCATAATGCCAGTGGAGGAGATCATCTCCCCCGATGTCAAGAAATACAAAAGCGGACGCTGGAAACAGACGCGCCCGGTCCCCTTGTCGGCAAAAGAGTCTTTTTTGGACAGTTTGGGGGTGGAGCTTCGCCGCCTGCCTATCTACAAGACAATCGAAAAAACCGCCGAGATTATCAGCTCGGGATATATTGCCACCGCCAAAGACCGGAAACAGAGCCGTTTCGACATCGGACCGATATACGATATCATCAGCTACAACCCAGCGGAGGGCGTCAGGTTGCGCATTGGGGGCATGACCACCGCCTATCTGCATAACCGCTGGTTCTTGAATGGATACCTTGCCTTTGGCTGCCGGGATCTGCGACTGAAGTACAACCTTTCCTTAATCCACAGTTTTGAACCCAAAAACCGGCACTTTAACGAATCGCCAAAACATGCTTTGACGTTCAACGCAAGCTATGACATGGAGTTGCCCGGACAGACATACGCTTATATGGACCGTGACAATATATTTATGTCCTATAACACCAACCACTCGGAACCTGCCGCACAATATGTTCGTCGCGTCAGGATACGGTATCTGAAAGAGTGGCAAAGCCGTTTCAGCGTGGACACATGGTTACAGTATGAGAATAACGAGGCGACAGGAGCATTGTCCTACTGGCGTATCAATCGTGACGGTTCTGTTTCGCAAGTCAGGGATTTTAACACGATGGAGTGGCGTACAAATGTCCGCTGGGCACCCGGCGAGTGCGCCTACAACAAGCAGATGGGTGAGAAAGCTCTCTTCAAGCTTTCCAAAAACGCACCTGTGATCAGCCTCACTCACACCATCGGCATCATAGACAGCCGTTTTGTTTATAACCAGACTGATTTTTCCGTCGAGAAGAGGTTTTGGTTTTCTTCTTTTGGATACATTGATGCCTCTTTGCAATCCGGTATCGTATGGGACCAGGTGCCTTTCACCAAGCTGTATGTTCCGCCAGCCAACCAATCGTTGTTCCTCACCCCCAACACTTTCAACTTGATGAAGCCCATGGAGTTCATCATGGACAAATATGTTGCTCTTTACGCCACTTACCACTTGAAAGGCTTGATTTTCAACCGTATTCCGCTGTGGAACCGACTGAATCTCCGCGAAGTGGTCTCTTTCAGCGGAATCTATGGCGCGCTGTCGCCGAAAAACATCCCGGGACCGACCACAACAGGACTGTATCTGTTCCCTGACGGCTGTGGCACAATGGGTAAAGTGCCGTATATGGAGCTGACCGCCGGCATCGAAAACATACTCGGCATCCTCCGCATTGACTACGTGCGCCGCCTCACTTACGCCAAAGGACTCAAAGGGTGGGACAAGAACGGCATCCGCTTCACCTTCATGATCTCGTTTTAACCGCTAAATTTCAACCCTGGGCCACTAATATTCCCATAGTGCATTTTTCATTTATCTGTGTGTATTCTTAATTTACGTACTTTTGCAGCAAATTTCTGATATGAGGAGATTCTGCCTTTTCATACTCATACTGTTGTCGCTCGGCACGTTGCGGGCGCACAAGCCCACCGACACGCTTTCGGCCGGGCGGTGGGAATTTGTGCAGAATCTTGGCCAGTGGGAAGCCCCCGTGTTGTATAAGGCCACTATTCACGGAGGAGCCCTTTTCTTTGAACGCAACTCATTTGTTGTCACACAATTAGACCCAAATCAATTAGCTGCTTTTCACGAAGCCAAACATTCGGGAACGCCCTACCCGTCTTCTTTTCTCAACGCTGCTGTCTATCGTGTAACCTTTTTGAATGCCTTAAAGGAAACCAAGGCGACCGGCATTCAACCTTTCGATTATTATTACAATTATTATATCGGCCAAGATTCCAGAAAATGGGCGTCACATGTGTCAATCTACCATCATTTAACTTATAATCAACTATATCCTGGTATTGATTTATATTTTTTAGGGAATAACGATTATTTGAAATATGAGTTCCACGTGGCAGCCGGCGGTGATCCGAAGCAAATACAGCTGCGCTACGACGGGCTGAAAAGTATTTCCAAAGCAGGAGAAGAACTATTGTTGCACACAGCCGTAGATCGCGTGTTAGAACTTGCTCCTTTTGCATATCAAATCAATGAAAAAGGAGACACTATACCCGTTGACTGTTCATACGCACTATCGAAAAACATCGTGTCTTTCTCGCTCGGTCAATACGATTCCGCCTTGCCACTGGTGATAGACCCCACCGTGGTGTTCTCCTCCTATTCGGGTTCCACCGCCGACAACTGGGGCTACACCGCCACTTACGACTCGTACGGCAATCTCTACGGCGGAGGTATCGTAGATGGTATAGGCTATCCAACATTTCCAACATCTCCAACATCCACAGCCTATCAGACCAGCTTTTCCGGACAATGGGATATCGCCATTTCCAAATTCGATTCCTCCGGCAGATTTTTGCATTACTCCACCTACCTCGGTGGCAGCAATTATGACGTTCCGCATAGTATGTACGTCAACGACAACGATGAACTCTACATTTTCGGCACCACCGGCTCTGCCGATTTCCCCGTTACCGCAAATGCCTTTGACGCCACGTTCAATGGAGGATCTCCAATAAGTATTCCTGCCGGAACTCTTTCCTATGGCTCAGATATCTTCATTGCCAAATTGAGCGCGGATGGCACCCAATTGCCCGCTTCCACCTACATTGGCGGCAGCGGCAACGATGGTCTCAACACTGCCATAGGTTTGCGCAAAAACTACGCCGACGAACACCGTGGAGAAATCATCGTAGATGAAAACAGTAATGTATATGTGGTTGCTTCTACCAACTCTACAGACTTTCCCACCACCACAAATGGCTATATATCAAACCCTTTGGGTGGACAAGATGCTTGTGTGTTCAAAATGAGTCAGGATTTGTCCTCACTGATTTGGAGCACTTATTACGGCGGCTCCGGAAATGATGCAGGCTACAGCATGTTCGTGGCCACGGACAAAAGTGTCTATTTCTGCGGCGGCACTACCTCCAACGACTTGCCAATAACACCTAACGCCTATCAAACGGAACATGCAGATAATGGAACTATTGCGGACGGTTACATCGCTCACCTTTCTTCTAACGGCAACCTTCTGTTAAACAGCACCTATTTAGGAAAATCCGGTTACGACCAAAGTTATTTGATACAAGGGGATAAGAATGACATCCCTCATGCGCTGGGACAAACCTCTGCCAACGATCGCCAATGGGTGTTCAATGCAGCCTATTTCGTTCCAAACGGCGGACAATTCCTGATTAAGTTATCGTCAGATCTTACCACCCCCATCTGGTCCACGGCTTTTGGCACTGGCAACGGAGGGCCCGACATTTCGCCCACGGCTTTGTTAGTGGACTATTGTGACAATATATATATATCTGGTTGGGGGGGGCGTCTGAATCAGTTTGGAGGTACTAACGGATTGCCTTTCACTGATAACGCTTTCCAGCGCACCACCGATGACAACGATTTTTATTTTATGGCCATCAGCAACGATGCGAATAATCTTGAATATGCCACTTACTTCGGCGCACCTGACAATAATGAACACGTGGACGGTGGTACCAGCCGGTTTGACAAGCACGGCAAAATCTACCAAGCAGTGTGTGCTGGCTGTGGCGGTCAAAGCTCTTTCCCGACAATCCCTCCCAACGACGTATATTCCAACACCAACGGCAGCACAAATTGCAACCTTGGGGTCATCAAAATCGATTTCAGTATGCCCATCGTTGTCGCCGACTTTCTGATGCCCAACGTCGTGTGCCTACCAGATGTCGTCACCTTTCAAAATCTCTCGCACCTTTTCAGTGATCCAACATCCTCCTCAACCTCCATTTTGTGGGACTTTGGAGATGGGACGACCTCCTCGGACTGGGAGCCTCAACACCTGTACTCGCAACCAGGATATTATGAAGTGACCTTAACAGTACGAGACTTAAGTAGTTGTAATACCGAAGACACATTGAAAAAGAGGATATTAGTTCTCTCCAACACCTCGTCCACCCTCCCTACGGTAAGCATCTGCAATGGCGACTACGCTGAGTTAGGCGTACCGCCCTCTATCGGCGTGAATTACCAATGGTCGCCCTCAGGAACTTTGAACAACCCGACCATTTCCAACCCCATCGCCACGCCAACGGTAACCACTCTGTACACGTTAACCGCATCTACCGCTGCATGCGTGGATATTATTTATCAGACGGTGGAAGTTCACGATTTATCCGCTTCCATATCAGGCGACACTATGATTTGTTTCGGCGAAAGCACCACCCTCTCGGTCAACGTCACCACGACGGACAGTTATACTGTAGAATGGTCCGAAACTGTTGATTTCCTGAACATTATCACAACAAACACTCCAACAATAACCGTTACTCCCACCTATTCGCGAACCTATTATGTGCGTGTTACTACCGACTTTTGCGTCAAAATAATCCCTTGTCACATCTCTGTTTTCAACATTAAAATCATCGGCAAACCTAATTATCTGCTCTGTTTTGACCCCGATCTCACGTTACAAACGGATTGCAGTGGCGGCACCCTACCCTATCAATATCAGTGGCAGTTGGATGATGGCGAGAATTCCACGAGCCCGCAACCTACATTCACCCCACAACAATCAACGAATTACACTGTCACCGTGACCGATGCTTTGGGATGTACGGCTACCGTTAGCGGAAGAATCACGGTCAGAACAGGCACTTTCCCTGAACCGCTTCAAGCATGGTGCAGTAAATACGAAATCTTCGCTTACCACGAAACAACCTTGTTTTCAACGGATTATGGCAACTACTACATCTACCAGTGGACACCCTCGCAAGAGATGTCCACCCCCAATCTGCCCTCCACTACTGTCTTTCCCAACACGACCACCACTTACACGGTCAGTGTCACTGACACCTTCGGATGCACCCTCACCGACACCGTCAATGTTAAGGTGAATCCGGTGGACTGCGACATGCCGTTTGTTTTCATCCCGAACAGTTTCACTCCTAACGGCGACGGAGTGAATGATATTCTGTACGTTCGCAGTGGCATTCTGGATGAATGCTATTTCGTGGTTTACAATCGTTGGGGCGAAAAGGTTTTCCAAACATACGACAACACCATTGGTTGGGATGGCACTTTCAAGAAAAAAGAGTGCCAACGGGGCGTTTATGACTACTACTTTAAAGGAAAATGCAAAGACGGCGATGAGTTGGAAATGAAAGGGAATGTCACCTTAATACGATGAGACGATGAGGCGATGATATCACGATGAATTTATTATCAATAAGATAAAATATGGAAGAACAATTTATAGATTATGTAAAGATTTACGGGCGGTCGGGGAACGGCGGTGCAGGGTCGGCGCATCTGGCACGGACGGCGCACAACCCTAAGGCCGGTCCAGACGGCGGCAACGGCGGCAAGGGCGGCAGCATCATTGCGCGTGGCAACCGCAACTTATGGACACTCTTGCACTTGCGTTATACCAAGCACGTCTTCGCGGAACATGGAGGCAACGGACAGAAGAACCAATGCTTCGGCAAAGACGGCGACAACGCCTACATCGAAGTGCCCCTCGGTACCATCATCCGCTTGGTCGATACGGACGAGTACGTGGGCGAGGTTCTGGAAGACGGGCAGGAACTGGTCGTGATGAAAGGCGGAAGAGGTGGTCTCGGCAACGTCCATTTCAAGAACGCCACGCACCAGACACCCCGATTCGCGCAGCCTGGAGAAGAAGGCACAGAAGGATGGATCTCATTAGAACTCAAAGTATTGGCTGACATTGGATTGGTGGGGTTCCCCAACGCCGGCAAATCCACGCTGATTTCGCAAGTGTCTAACGCCCGTCCGAAAATCGCGAACTATCCCTTCACCACGCTGAAGCCCAACCTTGGCATGGTGGCCTATCGCGACTTCCAGTCGTTCGTCATCGCTGACATCCCCGGCATCATTGAGGGAGCCTCGGAAGGCAAAGGCATCGGGTTGCGGTTCCTGCGCCATATCGAACGTAACGCCGCCCTGCTCTTCATGATCCCAGCAGCCAACGACGAAGGGGAGGTGAAAACCGTGACTGAAATCAAAAAAGAACTGAAAATCCTCCAAAACGAACTCAAGCAGTTCAATCCAGAACTTTTAGACAAAAATTGGATGCTGGCCATCACAAAATGCGACCTGATTTCAGAAAAAGAAGCGGCGGCTTTAGAAGTCAAATTGGCGAAAAATTTGCCCGTAATGTGCATTTCTGCCGTGACAAATTGGCGTCTAACAGAACTAAAAGACCGTTTATGGGAACTTCTTCAAACCAACGAAACAACATAACACATTGAACACAAGTTAATTAACATGTGTTGATAAAAATATTTCTCAAAAAACGAAAAAAAGGGGCTGCAATCAAAAAAAAGTGTATTTTTGCCGCGTAAAAAAATGATGTAAAGAAATGGCAAAGAAAACGAAGGAAGCACGCCAGCAAGTCATTCTGGAGTGCACAGAGCAAAAAGCGAGCGGAGTGCCGGGAATGTCAAGATATATTACGACAAAGAACAGAAAAAACACTCCTGACAGATTGGAACTGAAAAAGTACAATCCGTATTTGAAAAAAATGACTATTCATAAAGAAGTTAAATAACAAAAACTGAGAAGAGATGGCAAAGAAAGTTGTTGCAACATTGAAGAGAGAAGGTGGCGTCACTTACACCCGCGTGGTGAAGATGGAGCGTTCACCGAAAACTGGAGCCTACACCTTCAAAGAAGCTGTGGTTGAGTCCAGCGCTGTAAAAGACTTTTTGGCTAAAAAGTAATATTTTGTTTTCATGGTTGAAAAAAGGTGGGCGCCTGCCCGCCTTTTTTCGTATATTTGCAGCCGTAAATTTTTCACACTATGGGATTCTTTTCATTCTTCAATAAAGACAAGAAAAAGGCAATTAACGAGGAACAGAAGCAGGAACTGAACGAGGGCTTGCAGAAATCCAAGGAAAGTTTCTTCAAGAAACTCGCCAAAACCATCGTCGGCAAGTCGAAAGTAGATGACGAAGTGCTCGACAACCTCGAGGAGGTGCTGGTCACTTCTGACGTGGGCATCGAGACCACCCTCAAA
>JAEEGI010018501.1_pt1 | contig 14156 bp, 9 predicted proteins | sample 8958751 | NCBI WGS metagenome assembly JAEEGI01 (sample SAMN16246545, study PRJNA631951) | gut metagenome | biome: gut microbiome; feature: rumen; material: KS-attached | host: Bos | place: Iran: Karaj | collected 2018-10
CGAACCCCGAGATCCATTTCCGCACCACCGGGCCCGAGATCTACGATGACCTCGGCGGCAAGGTGGACGTCCTGGTGGCCGGCGTCGGAACCGGAGGGACCCTCAGCGGAACCGGGAGGTTCCTCAAATCCAAGATTCCCGGCGTCCAGGTCGTCGCAGTGGAGCCTAAAGGGTCCCCCCTCCTTTCCGAAGGCAAGGCCGGCCCCCACAAGATCCAGGGGATCGGAGCAGGCTTCATACCCGACACCCTCGACACCAAGGTGTACGACAAGGTGATCGCCGTCGAGGACGCCGACGCCTTCTCCTACGGCCGCCTTGTGGGAAAGAAGGAGGGATTCCTCGTCGGAATCTCCGCCGGGGCCGCCCTCGCCGCCGCCGTCAAGCTGGCCAAGGACGACGCATACGCCGGCAAGAACATCGTGGCCATATTCCCCGACACCGGCGAGAGGTACCTCTCCACCGCGCTCTTCGAGGAGTGAGCCAAACGCCGGGCCCGTCCCGGCTTCCTTTTCAATAGAACTCGTCCAGCCTGCGTTGGACGCGCCATTCCCTTATGAGTTCCGAGCGCGCCTTCCATTCGTCGTGGCCTATGTCCATGTAGGCGTCCATGTGTGGCCACAGGCCTTCCAGGGTGTCGGACTCCACCGGATCGTAGATGAGCGCGGTGCGGACGTTCTCGCGGATGTTCCAGACGCCCAGGGGGATGTCGTAGCCGGGGTGGATCTCCCTCATGACCACCACTCCGGCGCTCCTGCGCTCCCTCTCCAGCATCTCGCAGACGGCGAGCCTGGCCGCGTAGTAGCTTCCGCCCATCAGCGCGTACCTGGTCCTTCCGTCGTAGTCCTCGTGGTCGACCTCGAAGTCCACGCGGGAGGACGACTGGTTCCAGCTGGACTTGGGATACCAGGCCTCCATCATCTCGAACCGCCAGGAGCAGGGCATCATGACGATCGCCCATCTGTTGTCCAGCTGGTTCCAGAAGTAGACCCTGTACTTGTCTATGGTCTCGTAGCGCTTGACGCGTTCGGCGAGGTCCTTGGAGATTATGTCGTCGACGGCGGTGATGCTCCATCTGGTGGGGACGAAGCGCCGATTCCTGTCGGTCCCCATCGCGCCCACTGAGAACGCCTTCTCTATCTCGGTCACCCTGGTCCCGGACCTGTAGGACGCTATCACCGCATCCGTGGCGCGCATGTCGGTGTCGTAGAAGCTGCGCTCCAGGCTGCGCTCGAACCTCCCGTTGCCGACGGTCATGTCTTCGATCCTCGCCGACGGGCCGAACGGCTGGACGGCGTCGTCCAAAACCGGCCTCCCCTTGGGCTTGTTGGCGAAGTTGGTCTCGACGTCCACGGGCTTCGCCGTCAGCGCCAGCTCCTGGACGCTGTCCACGATCCTGCCGGCCTTGCGGAAGTCCTTGGCGTCTATCCTGTACTTGCCGCGGACCAGCCTGAAGCGCATGTCCACTATCGACGCCTGCGACCTGCCCACCCATCTCTCCGGCGTGTCCAGAAGCGATGTGTCCCCGTATTCCTGGGGTAGGAGCGGGCCGATGTCGACCTTCGGATATCCGTAGCGTCCGACGAAGACGGACGGGGGGCTGCTGCCTCCGACGTCCTTGGTCTCTATCTCCGGCATGGACGGGCGGGAGGAGTAGAATCTGGCCATCAGAGGACATCTCCCCCTTCCGCAAAGGTCTCTGGACCCCTTGCAGACGACGCAGAGCCCGTTCTTCACGACAGGCCCGTCCGTGAAGGGGGCCGTGCCGAGGAATTCCTCCGAGACCATGGGCCATAAGCCGCGGAATGGAACAAATACATTCCGAAAAAGGAAGGGAGCAGGCGACATCAAGGCGTTAGCCAATGCAAGGGGAGACGTCTCCTGCTTTATCTCTCACAATGAATACGAAGTTATATAATTTGGGTTCTCGGAGCGTTTTTCACTTGAAAAGCATGAAATTGATTAGTTAAAATTTCCATTATATCCACTGGGTAATTCATCCAATTAACGAAAACCGATGCGGAACCGTTCACTTCGACGGGCCGGCCGCAGCATCGGACGACTCGGGACCCTTCACCGACGGGACGATCCTGAGCCTGCGCCCGAAGAGCTTCTCGAAATCGTCCTTTATCTTCTCCAGGCGCCAGACCTCCATGGTGGGATCCTCCATGCAGTCGAACCGCAGGGTCGCCGCGCCGTCCTCCATCGACATCTCCAGGCCTTCTACGGACGAGGTCCTGTGGCGGTCCAGTATGTCGGCCATCCTGAGGAACATGGCGCAGCGCCTGACGTCCGACGCCGTCCTCGGAGGCAGCCCCCTGAGGGTCCTGTCCTTGGGGCCGGGGAACTTCTTGTGGTGGAACCTGACCATCAGTCCGATGCAATGGAGCTCGGTCATGTCGAACCCCACCATGTCGGAGTTCTCGATCATCATCTGGGAGAGGACGTTGTGGTTCTCGTAGTTGACCACCTCCCCTATGTCATGGAGGAAGGCGGCGCATGAGAGCAGGCTCCTCATGTCCTCCGACATCGTATGGAGCCTCATCCCGCGGGCCTCGTCGAAAAGAAGCATCGAGTACCTCTCGACGGTCTCGGCGTGCCTCCTGTCGCATCCGCATCTGAACGCCAGCGCCCTGACGGACGTCTCCCGGGCCCCGAACACCGTGCGCCCCTTGGAGAGCACGAGGTCCATCTGAAGCCCCTCCCTGATGCCGTAGGGTGATATCTCGATCCGGTCCACGCCCATCAAGAACATGAGCTCGTCGGCTATCGCCCCTCCGGCTACGATGATGTCGGCCCGGTTCCTGGACAGGCCTTTGACTTCCGACCTCTCCTCGGAGCCCAGGCCGCGAAGCATCCTCATGAGGTCGCGGAGCTCCTCCAGGGTCATGTAGGACGCGTCTCCGTCGCCGCGTCTGGCGGCGCACATGGCGGCCAGGGCCATCATGGTCCCGGACGACCCGTAGGCCTTCTTGAACCCCGCCTCCCTCACCATGCCCACGGCGTGGTACGAGTTGGTATCGACCTCCCTCAGGGCCACGCTGTAGTCCTCGTCGGACAGCCTCTCCGAGAAATCTATGCCGAGCCCATAGGCGAACCTGACGGACCCTAGGCTGAGGCTGTCCAGGAAGAGGTCCTTGCCGTTCTCGCGGATCGCGACCTCGGTGCTTCCTCCGCCTATGTCTATCACCATGGACCGCTCGGCGGGCCCTTCCGGGCCGAACACTCCCAATGCTATGAGCCTGGCCTCCTCCGGGCCTGGTATCACCCTGACGTCCGCGTACGGGGAGAGCGCCCTCAGCAGCTCTCCGCCATCCGGGGCCTCCCTGGCGGCGCAGGTTGCGACGGCGACTATCTCGTCGGCCCCCATGCTGCGTGATATCCTGGCGAACCTCGACACTATCAAGGCGGCGTCCCTGATGGTGTCTTTGCCTATGGATCCCTCGGAGTACAGCCCCCTGCCCAGGCGGATCATCTCCTTGTCCTGGAACACGGAGGCGCCCGTGGTCTCCGGATAGTACTTCACCACCGAAAGATGGACGGAGTTGGTGCCGATGTCGATGAAGCCGACGGTCTCATGGTTCGGTGCGGGCATGCCATGCTCCCCTGTTCTTGATGAACCACTCCTGGGACCGCAGCTTCTTCTCCCCCTTCGGGCGGCCCACCGGGATGTAGCTCCCGTCTGGCTGGAGCACCTTGGCCTTGACGTTGTCGGACAGGTGTATCCTCAGGATGCAGTCCCTGATCGAGGCCATCATCTCCTTGTCCAGCACGGGGAAGAGCACCTCTACCCTCGCGAGGAGGTTGCGCGGCATCATGTCGGACGACCCCATGTACATCTCCGGGTCCCCGCCGTTCTCGAAGTAGTATATCCTGGAGTGCTCGAGGAAGCGGTCCACGATGCTCGTGACGCGTATGTTCTCGGATATCCCCGGGATCCCCGGGCGGAGGCAGCACAGCCCCCTGATGTTGAGCTCTATCCTCACGCCGGCGATGGACGCCTTGTAGAGCGATGCGATTATGTCCGAGTCTATGAGGCCGTTGGCCTTCATCGCTATGTAGCCGCCGCCCTTCTCCTTGTGGACCGAGATCTCCCTCTCTATCTTGCTTATGAGGGAGTCCTTGAGGGTCAGCGGGGCCACAAGAAGGTGCCTGTACATGCGCGGGCCGAAGAAGCCCGTGAGCGCGTTGAACAGCTCCCCCACGTCCTCCCCGATCTCGGGATTGGCGGTCAGGAAGGAGATGTCGCCGTACTGCTTGGCGGTGGACGTGTTGTAGTTCCCGGAGCTCATATGGGTGTATCTGACGAGCCTGCTGCCCTCGAGACGGACTATCTGGAGCAGCTTGGAGTGGACCTTCAGGTCCAAGGGTCCGAACACCACGTGCACGCCGATCTTCTCCAGCTCCTTGGCCCAGCGGATGTTGTTGGTCTCGTCGAACTTGGCGCGGAGCTCCATGAGTACCGACACGGTCTTGCCGTTCTCCCTGGCGCGTATGAGGGCGCGGACGAGGGACGGGTCCTTGCCTATCCTGTAGAGGCATATCTTGATGCTCTGGACGTTCGGGTCCTCCGCCGATTCGCTGACCAGGCGCACTATGGTGCCGAACGACTCGTAGGGATGGAACAGTATCCAGTCGCGCTTCTTTATCTCGGCGAAGAGGTCCGCCCCCTCCGCCAGCTCCGGCGGGGTGTAAGGCTTGAGGGGCTTGTCCTTCAGCTTGGGGTATGACATGCCGGCTATGTCCCAGAGGTCCACCAGCATCAGCGCGTCGGACTTGAAGACCTGGACGTCGTCCAGCTTGAGGTTCCTGGCGAACAGCCTCATGGTGTCGTCAGGCATGGATGACTCCACCACCATCCTCACAGGGAATCCGATGCCCCTGTCCTCTATGGCGTCCTCCACGGAGGTCATGAAGTCGCAGGCCTCGTCTATCGTCACCTTGACGTCGGCGTTCCTGGTGACCCTGAAGCAGTACGCCCCGTCTATGTCCCTGTCGGGGAAAAGGGCGGAGATGTGGCTCTTTATGACGTCCTCGATGGTCACCAGCCTGGTGCCGGAGGACGAGGGGACCTCGATGAACCTGGGCAGGACCCCCGTGGGGACCTTCACCCTGGCGTAGTACTGCCCCTTGGCGTCGGACAGCTTCACGGCTATGTTCAGGGAGTTGTTGGATATGAACGGGAAGGGGTGCGACACGTCCAGGGCGAGAGGGGTGAGGAGGGGGTGAACCCTCTCCTTGTAGAACCAGGAGACCCAGGCCCTCTGGTCGGTGACCAGGTCCTCCACGTCGACGACCTCGATGCCGGACTCGGCGAGGCACGACTTCACCCTGCCCCAGCACCTGTTGTAGCCGGAGACCAGGTCCTGGACGGTGGCGGACACCGACTCCAGGAGATGGTTCTTGTTCATCCCCATGTAGTCGGGGCCCGGGATCGGGACGCTGGAGATTATCCCGGGGACGCGTATCATGAAGAACTCGTCCATGTTCCCGCAGCATATGGCGAGGAACTTGGCGCGTTCCAGGATGGGGTTGGTCTCGTCCTCGGCCTGCTGAAGGCAGCGACGGTTGAACTCCAGCCAGGACAGCTCCCTGTTTATGTAGTATCTCTCGTCGTAGAGGTCGGGACCCGCCTCCATGTCACTCGTCCTCCAGTCTCCTTATCCTCACGGACGCGCAGTGGCCGTGGAGGCCCTCCGCGGTCGAGATGGTCTCTATCGTGGGGGCTATGGCCGTCAGGCCCTCCCTGCTGAGATACTGGACGGTGGAGGTCTTCATGAAGTGGGCCACGTTGAGGCCGGAGCTGACGGACGCGTGTCCCGCGGTGGGGAGCACGTGGTTGGTCCCGGAGGCGTAGTCCCCGGCGGCGACCGGGGTGTAGGGCCCGATGAAGATGGACCCGGCGTTCCTGATCTTGGAAAGCACGTCCAGCGGGTCGGACACCTGTATCGAGAGGTGCTCGGGGGCGATGACGTTCATGGTCTCTATCGCGAGGTCCATGTCATCGCATACGATGTAGCCGGAGTTGTTCAGGGCCTTGACGATGATCTCGCGCCTCGGGGCCTCCTCCACGAACTTCTTCATGAACTCCCAGGTCTTGTCGGGGAGGGAGGGGTCGGTCGTGACGAGCATGCAGGCGGACGACGGGTCGTGCTCGGCCTGGGCCACCAGGTCCGACGCGAGCAGCTCGGGGTCCGCGGTCTCGTCGGCAATCACGGCTATCTCGCTGGGTCCGGCGGGGAAGTCTATCTCCACCTTGTCCCTGAGCATCATCTTGGCGCTGGTCACGAAGACGTTGCCGGGCCCGACGATCTTCTGGACGGGCTCGATGCTCTCCGTCCCCAACGCCATGGCGGCGATGGCCTGGGCTCCGCCGGAGAGGTAGATCTCGTCGGCGCCGGCTATGTCCGCCGCGACCAGTGTGACGGGGTTGGCGGGGGCCGGGGTGCAGAATATGACCTCGTCCACGCCCGCGACCTTGGCGGGTATGACCGTCATCAGGACGGTGCTGGGGTAGGACGCGCGTCCTCCGGGCACGTAGCAGCCGACCCTCTCCAGGGGAGTGGTCTTGACGCCCAGGGTGATCCCCGGCTCGACCTCCCTGAGCCAGAGGCCGGCGGGCTTCTGCATCTCGTGGAAGCGCTGGATGTTGTACGCCGCGTTCTCGAGCTCCTCGACGACGTCCTGGGGCACCTTCTCATATGCCTCCTCGATGTCCTCGCGGCTGACCACGACGCTCTTCAGCTTCACTTTGTCGAACTTCTCGGCGAGCTCGATGAGCGCCGCGTCGCCCTTGTCGCGGACCATTCCGATTATGTCCCTGACCGTGTCGGTCACCTGGTCCACCTTGGAGGTGCGGTTCTTCTTCCAGAAGTTCTCGTCCACCTGCTTCCATTTCTCGACGGGGGCCTGCGCCTTATCGGATTTCTCGCTCATGACCGCTCATCCCCGACGTTGCACTTAACCCTTGGGTATCCATTTATTGATAGAAACGCGTCAAACACTTTTTATTGGCCGATGCGGTGAGGGGTTGCACATGAGGGTAGTCATCATCGGCGCAGGGAGCGTCGGATACGTGGCGGCCGAGACCATTGCGGGAGTGCACGACGTCCTAGTCTTGGACAACGATTTCGACAAGACGGACAAGGTCACCAGCAACCTCAACGTGTCGGTCCTCCACGAGGACGGGTCCAATCCCCGCGCGCTGCGGGCGGCTATCCAGCGTCACAATGCCGAGGCCGTCGTCTCCACCTTGAGCGATGACGCCGTCAACCTGTTCATCTGCATGATGGCCAAGAGGTACGACCCCAGGATCATGACCATCGCCACCGTCAACAACCCCGATTTCCGCATCGAGCTCGAATCCGAGGGATACGTCGGCGTGGATAAGATCATCTCGCCCGAGATGGTTACGGCCAGGAAGATCTACAAGATGGCCGTGATGGAGAACGCCACCGACTTCGAGTTCGTCGAATCGCTCGGAGTGGGGGTCGCGGTGTTCCGGGTGACGAGCGGCAACACCGTGGCAGGCAAGGCGATCCTCGATTTCAGGCTCCCCGAGGAGTGCTCCGTTTTCGGAATATACCGCGAGGGGAAGCTGCTTCTGGACGTCGAGACCATGGAGGCCCACGTGGGAGACGGCATCTGCGTCTTCGGAAGCGAGAAGGGGCTGTCCGCGTTCAACGACTACATGGGCGTGGAGCTGAAGGCCGTGCAGTTCGTCATCCTGGGCGGCTCCATAATGGGCAGCAACCTGGCCAAGATGCTGCTGTCGGACAAGGAGAAGAGGTTCGTCACCATCGTGGAGATAAACGAGAACCGCTGCAGGGAGCTTTCGAGGTTCATCCCGGAAGCGATGGTCCTCAGGGAGGACTACAGGGACCCCATGGTCCAGCGCTCCGAGCAGCTGTTCAAATCGGACTGCATCGTCGTCGCCTCCGGATCCGACGATACCAACCTCCTGATGAGCATGACGGCGGAGAAGAACAACTCCCGGAAGGTCATCACCCGCTATTTCAAGCCGGAATACAAGGACATATTCTCATACACCGGCCTGAACACCACCGTCGGATTCTACAGGATCGTCTCCAACGAGATCACCGACTGCGTGCTGCCCAACGACGTCGCCCTGATGAGGATGAGGAACTACAACGAGCTGTTCTTCATGTATTCCGTGAAGAAGAAGTCCAGGTTCTGCGACAGGTACCTGGGCGACGTGAAGCTCCCCGCCGGGATCAGGGTGGTCGCCGTTTCCCGCGACGACTACGGCTCCAGGAGGATCATCTACTCCGACCTCGACACGTACGTCAAGGAAGGCGACCAGCTCATCGTGTTCACCACGCTCACGCGCGAGGCCGATTTCAAGGACCTGTTCGGGAAGAACGTAATATCGGAGCGGTGAGACATGTCCTTCCTGGACAGCAGCAGATACGCGGTCTGGACCAGCACCGCCGTGAAGACCCTGGGCATCCTGGAGATGATCCTGGCGGCCTGCCTCGCGGTGCCCGCCCTGGTCGCCCTGTGCCTGGGCGAGGACCCCTTTCCTTACTTCGACATCTCGCTGCCACTTCTGGCCATAGGGTTCTGCCAGTTCGTCCTCTTCAGGAACTCTAGCGAGTTCAGGCCCGCCAACGGGCTGCTCCTGATAGGGCTCTGCTGGCTGGAGCTGTTCGTCATAGGGACGGCGCCGTATCTCGCCTTGGGATTCAGGCCGATAGACGCCCTTTTCGAATCCATAAGCGGGTTCACCACGACCGGGGCGACGCTCATCCCCGACACGACGGCGCTTCCCATGGCGCTGATGGTGTGGAGGTCCTTCACCCAGTGGATCGGAGGTATCACGGTCATATTGCTGTTCATGTACGTCCTCCCGATGGTCGGCATCGGCCGCGCCGTGCTCGTCAACGAGCTGTCCGGGTCCGGGTCGTCGGAATACACTATCAAGCTGGAGATGGCCGCGAAGTCGTTCATCTTCGTCTACGCCCTCTTCACCGGCCTCAACTACGTCATCCTGTTCCTTCTGGGAGTGGATCCCGCCGAAGCCCTGTGCCTGACCTTCGCCACCATCTCGACCGGCGGCCTCATGTGCACCAACGACAGCCTTGCGGGATATTCGGTGGCGGTACAGGCGGTCACCGCCCTCTTCATGTTCCTCGGAGGAGTGAACTTCTACCTCCACTACAACGCCATCAGCAAGCGGCAGCCCGGCGTGTACAGGAACAACTCCGAGTTCAGGTTCAACGTCCTGTGGTTCGTCCTGATAAGCGTCGTGGTCTCGCTGATGATGATAGCCAACACCAAGGGCGCGCTGTCCGGCGGCTGGGAGGGTCTGGCGTCCGGGGTCTGGAACTCCGTGTTCGCAGTCATCTCCATCGGAACGAGCTCGGCGTTCTCCATCGCCGACTACTCCATCTTCCCCGCCCAGTGCCTGACCATCCTGATGCTCGTCGCCGTCATCGGGGCGTCCTCCGGATCGACCAGCGGAGGAGTGAAGATCTCCAGGCTGAACGTCATCTATCAATTCATGAAGGTGACCGTCAGCAAGACGCTCCATCCCAACGCCGTCAAGGACGTCAGGGTGGACGGCCAGGTCCTGAATCATGCCGCCGTGCTCTCCGCGTTCTCCATACTGATGCTGTTCATCGCGACCTTGATAGTGGGCTCCGTCGTCATCATGATGTGCGGATACGACATCCAGGACGCCGTCGGGATATCCATAGCGATGGTCGGCAACCTGGGCTCGGCGTTCGGCGACTTCGGGCTCAACGGGAGCTTCAGCGACACGGGCGATTTCCTCAAGGTCATAATGATGATCCTGATGTGGGTCGGACGTCTCGAGATCCTGACCGCCTTGATGTTCTTCTCGCCGACGTTCTGGAAGGAGCTGTGGAGGGTCAACAGGATAAAGGCCAGGTGGAGGCGCAGGATCTCATGACCCTTCCTTCATCTCGCAGTATGACAGGATCCTGACCGCCGCCCCGTCCCCGGGGGACACCTCGTTGATTGCCCCGGCGACTATGCGGGCCTTGGGGATCTCGCCCTTCTCGGCGAGGCACAGGCCGAGGACCTCCATGGCCCCCACGTGCCTCTGGTCCATCTGCACGGCGCGGGATGCGTAGGCGCCGGCGGACTTGACGTTTCCCGAGACCCACATGGCGTATCCGGCCAGGGCGTTGGCGTCCGCCGACTTCTCCTTCAATCCGTCGCGGACGAACTTCACCGCCTCCTTCTTCCTTCCGGCGGACATCAGGGCGGAGACGTAGCGCACGCGGACGCCGTAATCAGCAGGATTCCCGGCCAGGAGCATGCCCGCCTCCTTCAAGGCGGCGTCATGGTCCCCGAGGGCGTCGAGCGCCTCTGACCTGAGGCACCTGTCGGATACCGAGGGCGACGCCATCCTGCCGATCGCCTCCAGCGCGGGACCTGGACGCCCCATCCCCATGAGGCATCTGGCGCGGAGCGACAGGGACCTGTCGTCGTCCGAACTAGCGATGGAGCATGCGTCGGAGGGAAACCCCAGGCTCAGCAGGGCCGAGGCCATCTGATAGTCGGTCTCGGCATCCTTTCCGGACATCGACGTCAGCCTTCCGACGAGCGCGGACAGGGCCTCGCCGCCGCCCACGGCCTTCTGAAGGGAGATGCACTTGATGACCAGGAACGGGTCCTCCGTGGACTCCGCGATAGCCTTGATCTTGACCGAGACGTCGGAAAGCCTGCCTTCCGCGATGTCTTTGCGAACGGCTTCGAACTCCGCATCCGCATCCATGCGCGTCCGATAGGCTTGCACGAATTAACGTTATCGCTGAATCCGCGAACCTCCGTTCAGTCGATGATAAATAAGCGCGGACCGATACCGAGGCAGTCCCATGATGATCACTTCCGTCTACATCAGCAGGCTTTTCGACCGGTTCGACTACTCGTTGGAACTATGCAAGGGGCTTACGTTCATCCACTCCCCCAACGGCTACGGGAAGAGCACGTTAATGCATCTGATCTACTCCGCGCTCAAGGGCGACACGAAGTACATGGAGGAGATCCCCTTCGAGAGGCTGGACATCGGATTCGACGACGACAGCGTCCTCATCATAGAGAAGGAGGAGGGGAGGCTTCTCATCCAGATGCAGAAGAACGAGCTGGAGACGGAGATCAGCCCCCAGGAGGCCTCCGACGTCTGCGACGTCATATATGTGCCTCCAGAGCGTCTTGCCGTGAGGCGGAGGGACGGCCACATCGCCCCCGCCCTCGACACCTACGCCCAGGAGCTGTACGAGAGAGTCCGCTACTCCAAGGAGCACTCCGAGCTCGTACCGTACACCGGCGCGAGGAGGGAGATGTCCGACGGGGAGCTGGAGTTCTGGAGCAAGGACCTGAAGGCCAAGCTGGACTTCATCAAGGACGCCGGGTTCGAGCCCGACATACCGGCCGGATACAGGTTCCCGCCCTCGAGGTACGAGCTCCTGAACTACAGGAAGGACTACGAGGACCTCGCCTACTCCATATCGGAGTACGTGGACAAGAACTACATCCTCGCCGAGTCGATCGTGATCTTCAAGGACATCGTGAACGACATCTTCATCGGCAAGACTTTGGACGTGTCGGAGAACGGCAAGATGACCGTGGTCCTGGACGGAGGCTCCGCGCTTCAGCTGAACAGGCTCTCCTCCGGGGAGAAGCAGATAATCATCATGCTCTACAACCTGCTGTTCCACGCCGAGCCGGGATCGGTGGCCATCATCGACGAGCCGGAGATATCGCTGCACATCACATGGCAGCAGAGGCTCGGCTCGATCTTCAGCGACATTTGCAGGGTCAGGGGCGTCCAGATAATAGCGGCCACCCATTCGCCCCAGGTGATACACGACCTCTGGGACGACGCGAGGGAGTTGAAGCCGGAAAATGCGCGACCAGATATCCTACTCCGACGTTTGCAACGAGGTCATGATGACCCGCACCCTCTTCAAGGGGGCGTTCATCCTCGTGGAAGGGGTCACAGATGACAGGGTGTACGGCAAGTTCGTCTCCGAGGAGGCCAGGATAATCCAGTGCCATTCGAAGGAGAGCGTCCGCAAGGCGGTCAAGGAGCTGACCGGCCGCCGCAAGGTCTCCCAGGTAATCGGGATCGTGGACGCGGACCTTGACGTGTTGGACGGCAAACACGTCGCTCCGCCGATGTTCTACACCGATTGCCGCGACATGGAGATGATGTGCATCTGCAGCAACGCCCTGGAGGACATCGTCAACGAGTACGGGGACAGGAGCAAGGTCGCGAGATTCAAGGAGAGGTACGGATCGATCAAGGAGGCGGTGCTCAACGCCAGCGTCCCCCTGGGCCTTCTGATGCACGTGTCCAAGCGCCAGGGGCTGGGGCTGAACTTCGGCGACCTGGACTTCAGCGTCTTCGTCAACCCCCATACCCTCGCCGTCGACTACAACGCGATGATCGACGCCGTCGTGATGAACTCCAGGCGCACGTCGGTGTCCAAGCGCAGCCTGCTCCGCAGCCTCAGGGAGGAGATGGAGGCGCTGGAGGACCCGTGGGTCGCCGGAAGGGGGCACGACGCCGTGGAGATACTGCTCCTCGGCCTCAAGAAAGGGTTCGGGTCCTTCAACGCCAGGTACCTCACCAACGGGGCGCTGGGGGGTTCGCTGAGGCTGGCCTTCTCCGATTCGGATTTCAGGGCCACCCGGCTCTACAAGGACACCGAGGCATGGGGAGAGGCCAACGGCCTGAGGCTCTGGGACCTCAGGCGATCATTGGAAATCCGATTCGGTTATTCCGCCGGAGGACTCGATTATCTTCTTGATCCTCCTCTGGCCGTCGTCCAGGACCGCCTTGCAGTGGTTCCTGAGAACGACCGCCTTCTCGTATATCTCCAGGCTCTCGTTCAGGTCCGCCCCGCCGGTCTCGAGCCTCTCGACCAGCCTCTCCAGCTGCGACATGCTCTCCTCGAACGACAGCGCCGCGACTTCCTCCTCGTATTTCTTGCTCTCTTCCGGGTTCATTTCCTTTCCTCCTTGCTTTCAACCTTGGCGTTGACCGCGCCGTCCCTCATGCGCACCGATATCCGCGCGCCGACCGGGATCTCCGAAACGGATGCGACGACCTTCCCGCCCTCGTCCGTGATGAGGCCGTAGCCCCTGTTCAAGACGTTCAGGGGGTTCACGCCCTCCAGGTTCCTCGATATGCCTTCAAGTCTGGACGCCCTCATTTCCAAAGCGGCCTTGATCGCCGTCTCCGGCCTTGATCCGATCGATCCCATCGACGATCCGCATTCCATGGTGATTCCGGAGGACAGCGAGGCTATCCTGTCAAAGATCGAATCTATGCTCTTGCCCTCCATCTCCATGAGGGAGCCTATGCGGCCGGGATCTATCTTGGAGGCGGCCATGTCGAAGCGGGATTGGATCTTATCGGACATGGCGGAAAGGGATGTGCGGGCCCTGCGATCGAGTTCGGAGACCTGGAACGTCATATGCTTCACCATCTCCTCCGCATGCCTGGGAGACAGCTTCTGGACCGCCATTCCCAATCTGGCGCGGGAATCGCCCAGCATGCGCTGGATGGCCGTATCCGCTCTCGTCATGAGGCCGTCCACAGACATCTCCCTCATCGAGAGGTCCGTCGAAGCGCGGTCAGGGGCCAGCCTGAGCCCCAGCACGTCCAGGCGGTTTTCCATATTCCAGAAGGAATCCATCAGGGCAGTGGTTGCCCTATTCATTAGGGACACGATGTCGTTGGATGTCTCTAATCTGTCTCTGAGAATCAGCGCGGCGGCTCCGGTGGGGGTGGGGGCGCGCAGGTCGGCGACGAAGTCGGAGATGGTGAAATCGGTCTCATGCCCGACGGCCGAGACGACAGGGGTCTTGCACGCGGCGATGGCCCTGGCGACAGACTCCTCGTTGAACGGCCACAGCTCCTCCAGGGAGCCTCCGCCCCTGCCGATGATTATGACGTCCACGCCGAAGCGGTCCAGCATCTCTATGCCGGCGACGATGGTCTTGGCCGCTCCGTCTCCTTGGACCTGGGCCGGCGCCAGGTAGATGTCCGCCGGGAACCTGGTGGAGGAAGTCGTGATTATATCGTGTATGACGGCGCCGGTCTGGGAGGTCACCACGCCGATTCTGCGGGGATATCTGGGGATGGGACGCTTGCGGGACTC
>JAEEGI010018511.1_pt1 | contig 14150 bp, 11 predicted proteins | sample 8958751 | NCBI WGS metagenome assembly JAEEGI01 (sample SAMN16246545, study PRJNA631951) | gut metagenome | biome: gut microbiome; feature: rumen; material: KS-attached | host: Bos | place: Iran: Karaj | collected 2018-10
CGCTGCTGCGATCGATCAGATCGCTGAGCGAAGAGATCTTCTTCCAGACGTCGGAAATGGGATCGGGACCCTGCACGATGGCATAGGCGGAGAAGCTCTCCGTCGTAAACGTGACGACGCTGCCCGACGTCTCCGTGTCCACCTGTACAGGCGTATCCGCATCATCCTCGAAATGCAGAACGGAGAAATCTTCCCCGCTGCGGGATGCATCCTGCAGACTGACGGAAACTTCTACCGGCGCCGACGGGGTGATATGATCTCCCTCCGCGTCGACGATGGCGATATCGAAGATGCGCGCGTAAGCAAATCCCGCCGCATCCATCGCCACGGCGCTCTTTGCCAGATAATCGGCGTACAGATCGCCGGACAGTTCCGCGACGTCCAGTTCCGCGTCTTCCGGTACGCCGGCCTCCGGGCCGAAGGATACGGAGATCCTGTAATTGTTTCCGTCCCCGGCCAGGACGGTCTTCTCGATCGTCGTGCCGACGATAGCATATACGGAAAAGCGGTCGGCTTCGAAGACGACTTCCCGTTCAGAAGAATCTTCCTGGTCCACGACAGATACTTCGCCGTCTCTGTCCATATGCACGACGGCCTGCTGTGCTTCCTCCTGCTTTTCGAGCAGAGACATGGTCACGCGGATCGGCAGCGCAGGTTCGATCTCGGTTCCTTCATACAGGAAGCTGATATCGACCGCATGGACGTAAACGACGTCGCCCTCTACGGCTTCCGCGATCGAGTCCAGGACGGCAGGTTCAAGCACGTCTCTGACGACCATTTCCGTTCCTTCGGGGAACGCGTCCGGATCGGCTTCCACGGAGACGCGCATCGTTTCCGTTCTGCCGGTAAAGCGGACGGTATCGTCCGCCTGAAGCGGAACCTCGCGGAAACAGGACGACGTATGCACGTGCTGCTCCACTTTCAGCGCGATCGCGGAGCCGGACGTATAAACGGCAGAGAACTGTTCAGAACCGTCCTCTATAGGCTCCGTGATCTCAGGCAGCGGGCAGATCAGATCACCGTCCGCATCGTAACAGTCCGGGGTATGTTCATGGATCACATAATCCGCCATACCGCAAACAAGACGAAGCGTTCCGTCTTCGCCTTCCGCATAGCAATCCTCTGTGTGCTGGTGAACGTGATATTGACAATCCAAAACCCGCTCTGTCCGGCTCATGGTGATCGCCGGAATGATCAGAGCATAGGTGGTTACAAATACGACGACAACCGCTAACGTATATAGAACGCGCATCCAGCGGCTGCGTTTATAGGATTCATGAAACAGTTTTTTTAAGAGATCACGCATCGCGTAAATCCGTCGAAACAGACGGAACAAAAAACACAATACCCTTGAATTATCAATATATTTTATCAATTTTTCTTCGATTATTCAATTTTATTCTATCATTAAGATAAAGAAAACGCATTTTTTCGCACCTTGACGGGAGAAATACGGGCTGACCTGTCATTGCGGGACGTCATATGCTAGAATAGATTCGATTTTGATCAAAGGAGGAACTATGCTGAACGATATATTGCAACCGAAACTCGTCCTGTTCGAGGACGGCCTGCAGACCGTCCTGAGGGGTCATGAGAACCGCAGCCGCCGGGTCGCGATCCTGAAGGGAAACCTGACGGCGAACGCCCGCAGCGAATCCCGGGGCATCAGCGCCCGCGTGGGAAAAGATGGCCTGTACGGATTCGCCTCGATCGGGGAATACACGCCTGAAGCGGCGGAAAAAGTGCTGGCGTCCGCCCGCGGCAACGCTCTTTTCCTGGACGGTCATGCGGAAAAGAAGACCGCCATGCCGCCCGCGTTCGGCTCCGGCATCGTGCCGCTCAACAGGCCTATCGTCGACACTGAACAGAAAAGGATCATCGAAGCCTGCCGCGCGCTGGATGCTTATCTGGAGAAGACCTATCCGGACCTGGCCAGCCGCACCGTGATCTACACGGAAGATTCCCAGGACCGCATCGTGTATTCTTCTGACGCCTGCAGCGGTCACGTCACGTCGCCCCGCTGCTACATCTACGTATTCCTGAGCGCGGTCACGAAGGAAGGCGTGCCCGTGGAGCTGTTCAAGGCGCTGGGCGGCGCCGGGAGCTTCGAAGACCATTTTACGGATCTGACGAAATACTATCCCGACATCGAATCGCTGTACAAAAAACTGAAGGATAAGACGGAAGGCGTTTACGCCGAAGCCGGCTATAAGCAGGTCGTGCTCGGCGGCATGATGGGCGGCATGCTGGCCCACGAGGCCGTCGGTCACACCGTGGAGGCGGATCTGGTGCTCGGCGGCAGCGTAGCGGGACCGAACCTGCACAAGCGCGTCGCTTCCGACCTCGTCAGCCTGACGGACTTCGCCCACACCTATAACGGCGGCCTCGCCCCCCTGCCCGTCTTCCTGGACGACGAAGGCATCCGGGCGGCGGACGCGCCTCTCATCGAGAACGGCATCCTCACCGGCTATATGAACAACCGGGAGACCGCGCAGCAGTTCGGCGTCTCTCCCGCGGGCAATGCCAGAGCGTGGACGTTCGCGGACGAGCCCCTCATCCGCATGCGCAACACCTGCATCCTGCCGGGCAAGAATACGCTCGAGGAACTCATCGCCTCCGTGGACGACGGATACTACCTGATCGACTCCGGCAACGGCCAGGCCGACCTGACCGGAGAGTTCATGTTCGGGGTCACATGCGGATACGATATCAAGCACGGCAAACTGGGCCGTGCCCTGCTGGACACGACCGTTTCCGGCGTGGCGTTCGACATGCTGAAGACCGTGGACATGGTCTCCGACACGGTGGAATGGTCTTCCAGCGGCTTCTGCGGCAAGAAGCAGATGATCCCCGTCGGTATGGGCGGACCCTGCATGCGCTGCCGCATCATGATCGGCGGACGTTAGGGAAAGGAGGACGACATGAGCGAACTGAAAACCTTAGAGGCGCTGCTGCGGAAAGAACTGCAGGCACGCGCCGTTACCAAATACGCCTACGTTCTGAGCGAATCGGAAAAGCAGGAGCTGAATACGGAAGGCGCTGATTTCAAACTGATGCGGACCGTTTTCGGCGGCGGCGTCTCCCTGACTGTGTTCGACGGAGCCCGCAAAGGATCCGCGAGCGGCAACGACCGCAGCGAAGAAGGCCTGAAGGCGATCGTGGAAAGCGCAGTCGCCGCGGCGGCGTCCTCTCCCGAAGACGCGGCAAACGACATCGCGCCGGACCAGGGCAGCCACGAATTCCGCCAGGGCGCCTGCGAGCCGGATTTCGGCCGATTTTTCGAGCGCCTGAAGGAACTGCAGAGCGCGATCGCGGCTGCTTATCCGAAGGTGCAGGTGATGCAGCTGGTCGGAGACCACACGAAGTCTCACTCCCTGTACGCGAACAGCAACGGTACGAGAGCTGAGTCTTTTAACGGCAGTTACGACGTGACGATCGAATTCTCCGCCTCGGACGGAGAAAAGAACACAAGCCTGGACTACGCGTTCCTTCGCACAGACGCACTGGAAACGCCGTTCATCGAGCTGTCCGATTTCCGCCGCAAGCTGTCGGATATCGAGAAGCAGATCGATCCGCAGCCTCTGTCCGGTAAATTCGAAGGCACGGCGGTCATCACGCCGGGATGCCTCGCGGATTTCCTGAGCATGACCCTGCAGAATTACGCCGGCAGCGGCGTCATCCTCGACGGCACCAGCCTGTGGCTGGACAAGGTCGGCGAACAGGTGGCGGACGAGCGGATCACGATCGCGTTCGACCCCTTCGATCCCACCATCGTCTGCGGAGAGCGCGTTACGGGCGACGGCTTCCTGTCCGAACCGGCGGCGATCATCGAAAACGGAGTGCTGAAGGCGCACATGCTCAGCCTGTACGCGGCCAACAAGACCGGCAGGCCGGTGATGAAGAACAGCGGCAGCGGCCTGGTCATGAAAGCCGGCGCGCAGAGCCTCGAAGAGATCGTCAGCGGCATCGAAAAAGGTCTGGTGGTCGGCGGCTTCTCCGGCGGCCAGCCGGGCACGAACGGCGAATTCTCCGGCGTGGCGAAGAACAGTTTCCTGATCGAGAACGGACGCGTGACCCGTGCAGTCACCGAAACCATGATCAACGGCAACCTCGGCGATATGCTGCGGCACGTCCGCGGCATCTCCAAAGAGCGGGACGTACAGGGCGTTTTCACCCTGCCCTACCTGGCGGTCGACGGCATCGTGATCTCCGGAAAATAGCATAAAAGAGCACACGGGGACAGGTACAATGTGTCGTTTTGACGACATATTGTACCTGTCCCCGTGTGCTCTTTTTGTTGTCTGAATGTTTATCTGCGGCGGAAGATGAGCTTGACGACGCCGTACAGGATGCCTGCCACAGGCCAGACCACCCACGTGGTCTCCCAGCGCATCGTCAGGAAGCTCACGGCAAGGTATCCCGCCAGGACGATGCCCCAGTAGATGCCGCTGATGCGGTGGTCGACAGCCTTTTCCTCGCGGGTATAGTCCCCTTCCTCCAGCAGCGCCAGATAACTGTCGCGCACGACGTTCGCGTTCACGATGAAGAACACGCCGATCCCCACCATCAGCAGGATGAAGCAGACGCCCAGCACGCAGTAGAGCTCGTTTTCCATCATCATCGCGGCAAACAGAGGGATGCTGGAAGCCACGCACAGACCGACGCCTGCCACCATGGAGCGGGTATAGCTGTTTTCCTGCCGTTCGATCATCTCGCGGCACAGTCCCGCCACGCCGTATTCCGTATCCAGAGGCGCTTTCTCGATGAACTCGAACTTGCGGAGCTTGCTGCCGGTCAGGATAAAGATGCAGACCGCGCAGACGACCATGGCCATCAGGATGATCAGTCCCAAGCCTCCGGCCAGATTTTCGGATACGGCGATCTTGCCGTATTCCTGCAGGCCGCCCAGCAGGATCAGCATGATGGGACTGAAGATGCAGAGCAGAACGCCGAACGCGATCTTCGAAGCGGCCGCCGTTCTCGCTTCGATATACGCACGCGCGGTCTCCATGCTGACCCGGACAGTCTCGAGTCCTTCTTCTGTCCCGCTGTCGACGGGCGCTCCCTCCGGCGTTTCCATCTCGTCTCTCAATAAGTAATCCGTGCTGACCCCGAACAGGTTCGCCATGGCCAGGATCTTATTCATGTCGGGGATGGACTGCGCGCCTTCCCACTTGGAGATGGACTGGCGGCTGACGCCCAGCTGCTCCGCCAGTTCTTCCTGACTGTATCCGGCTCTCTTTCTTAAATCGATGATTTTGTCTGCAAGTATCATTTCGTTTCCTCCCGTATCTTCAGAGGCGCTGCGGCCTCGTGTTTACGGGTCCATCTTACCGTTTTGCCCGTTTGCAGACCACCAACCGCGCTTGTCAATTGCGCAACCGGCGGTTGCAGACGGTTGCAAAACCGTACTTTTCAGTGTTCTTTTCTCTTTTTGAACAGATATTCATCCAGCTCTTTGCGGACGTTCTCGGGGATCGTCCGGGACACCGGGCAGGCCGCGCTGACGGCCATGCGGCGGGTGAATTCCGCGATGAACGCGATGTCTTTTTCCATCTGCGCCATGGACATCACTTCCATCGTGTCGTAGCGGACGTGGATCGGCGCGACGAGGCCGCCCGCGATCCTGGCCAGGGAAACAGCCGGCACGCCTTTGTCGGCGAAGGGCGTGGAGTCGCTGGAGTAGACGCCCGTGCGGGACGCCACCGGGAAGTTCAGTTCCGCGCCCAGATAGCGCAGGTAACTTGCCAGCGCTTCTTCCGCGGACACGCAGGCGATGAACTTGCCCATGGTGCATCCGATCATATCCAGATTGACGTTGAGCGCGATCCTCTCAAGTTCCGCCTCATGGTCGCGGACGTACGCTTTGGAACCGAGCAGGCCCCTTTCTTCGCTGCCGCAGAACACGAAACGGAGCCCGTAGTTCAGGTCCGCATCCTTCAGCGCGTCCAGCACGCCCAAAAGGCCCGCGCAGCCGCTCATGTTGTCGTAGGAACCGTGGGACAGCGCCGTCGTGTCGTAATGGGCGCTCAGCGCGATCCATTCCGGCCGCCTGCCGGGGATCTCCGCGATCACGTTGTGGGATTCGCCTTCATATTCGTTCTGACGGATCACGATCTTCGCGCGCTTCGCGCAGCGCTCCACCAGTCTGACCGCATCGGAAACGTGGAGCATGGCGGACAGCAGTTTCGGCGCGTCGCCTACCACGTGAGGCCGGAGGTCGCGTTCGTCGATATCGTGATTCGGGAAATGCATGTCGTTATAGCGGAACAGGATACCCTTCGCGCCGGCCTTTACCAGGTCCTGATAATCGAAATAACCGATGCCCTGCTGATCGAGCAGCACGATCCTGTCCTTCGCGCCGGCCATCGAGACCGGATCCAGCGAAGGCATGTAATACAGTTCCGCTTCGACCTCGCCGCTGCCGCAGCAGGCAAATCCTTTGCAGGGGATCTCTTCGCCGTCCGCGAACACGTGCGCTTCTTCCACGTCCCCCATGGCGACAGGAAACGCTTCGATCCGGGCGGAAACGCCCAGCGCCTCGCACTGCGCCTTCAGATATTCAGCGACCTTTAATTCCTCGGGAGTGCCGCTTTTATGCACGAAATCCGTATCGAGAAAGATCTGTTTTAACTGTTTCTGATCCATAATCGCACCTCTTTCCATTCTCCAGTCCATTATACGCTACTGACCCGTGAAAAGCCACAAAACAAAAGCCGCTGACCTGTTTCAGCGGCTTTGTTCCTGCACAGATCTCCGATTGACCTAGATGCTCCAGCCTGCGCTCGCGCTCTGCAGCTGCGTCATGCGGCGGAAGATACCGTCTTCCTTTGCAAGCAGCTCGGCAGGACTGCCTTCTTCCGCGACCTTGCCGTCCGCCAGGACAACGATCTTGTCCGCGGCCTCGACCGTACGCATGCGGTGCGCGATGACCAGCACGGTCTTTCCTGCCAGAAGCCTCGACAGCGCGCCTTGCACTTTCGTTTCATTTTCCACGTCCAGAGAAGCCGTCGCTTCGTCCAGCAGTACGATCGGCGCGTTCTTCAGCAGCGCGCGCGCAATGGAAATGCGCTGACGTTCGCCGCCGGACAGCTTCGCGCCGTTTTCACCGATGGGCGTCGCGTAGCCCTGCGGCAGTTTTTCGACGAACTCGTCGCAATTCGCGGCCGCCGCTGCTGCCAGAACTTCTTCATCCGTCGCGCCGTGTTTACCGAGGCGGATATTCTCCATGACGGTATCGTCGAACAGCACGACGTCCTGAAAGACCATAGAGTAATCCGTGAGCAGCACTTCCGGATCGACCGTGTCGATCCGTACGCCCCCGACTTTGATCGCGCCCCCGGAAGCGTCCCACAGGCGGGCAGCCAGTCTCGCGCACGTGCTCTTGCCGGAGCCGGATGGTCCGACCAGCGCCGTCACTTCCCCCTCTTTTGCGGTAAAACTGACCCCTTTCAGCACCTGCTCGTCGTCATAGGCGAAACTGACGTTATCGAATACGATGTCGTGCCCCGCCGGCGCAAAGGTCTCCGCCCCTTCCGCCGTCTTCGCGTCGTAGATCTCCATCAGCCGGCTCGCCGAGATCTGCGACATGAACATCTCCGCGATCAGCGCCAAAGCCTGATCGAACGGCGCGTAGATGCGCGTGATCATCATCAGGAACGCGAACAGCGGCATGAATTCGATCTGTCCGGAGAGGATCAGCTTTGTTCCCGTGAGGATCGTCGTCGCCACGCCCAGCCGCATGATGACGCTGGCCGCATTGACGAAGATACCGGCGGTCAGTTCCCCTTGCAGCATCGTTTTCTCGAGATGATCGATCTTGCCGTTCAGGTCATTCAGAAAACGGTCTTCCTGATTCGTCGCGCGGATCTCCCGGACGTTCTCCAATGTTTCCTGGATGCCGTCGCCCACTTGGATCCCTGCTTTCTTCGTAACCTCGGAAGCGCGCTTGTTCAGTCTTCTGCTGCCGAACAGCAGGATAAAGGCGACCGGAACGCCCCACAGGCACGCCAGCGCCATGCGCCAGTCATAACAGAAGACGCAGACCGCGATGACCGCCGTGGAGATGAACGACCCGTACAGATATCCCAGGCAGTGCGACCAGACGTGTTCCAGACGGTTGACGTCGCCCATGATCGTCTCCGTCAGATCCGCAAGATCCCGCTTGCCGAAGTAACCCAGAGGCAGTTTCCTCAGGCGTTCCGCTAACTCTACCCGGACGGTTTTTACTTCTCTGTACACAAGGCCGTACGTGGCCCGGTACTGCTGCAGATGAGTCACAAGCGACAGTACGACGAACGCCAGGACAAGCAGAAGGAACACGGCCGCGTTCGGAAGCGGCGCGCCATCCGTCAGCGTGGCCATGTATTTGCTCATCAGCAGATACAGGATACCCATGCCGCCCATCATCAGCAGGTTGACGACGACCGTCCAGAAGGTTCCGTGCTTCGTATTTTTGACGCCCTGATCGGTCAAGGCGTATTTTCTCTGGAATTCCTTTTCGAACATGCTAGCGCACCTCCTCTCCGGCAGAGATCTTCCATTGCACAGCCCGGTTGTAATCCTCCCACATCCTCGCGTAGAGGCCGCCTGCTGCAGCGAGCTGTTCGTGGGTCCCCTCTTCCGCGACATGACCCGCGTCCAGCACGATGATCTTATCCGCGCCTGTGACAGTGGACAGACGATGCGCGATCATAATGACGGTGCGGTCTTTCGTGAGAGCTGCGAAAGCCTTCTGAATGAGCGCTTCGTTCTCCGGGTCCGCAAAGGCGGTCGCTTCGTCCAGCACCACGATCGGCGCGTCCTTGAGGATCGCCCGCGCCAACGCCACGCGCTGCTGTTCCCCGCCGGAGAGATACGTGCCTTCCGTCCCGATGACCGTATCCATGCCGTCCGGCAGTTTTTCGATGATATCGCCGCATTGAGCCGCCGCAAGCGCAGCCTGCACGTCGCCGCGCGTCGCGTCAGGCCGCGCTGCGCGGACGTTTTCCAGAATGCTTGTCTTGAACAGGTGCGTGTTCTGAAATACAAAAGCCACCTGATCCATCAATACGTGAGGATCGGTCTGCCGCACGTCCACGCCGCCGACTTCGACGCATCCCGAAGTTACGTCCCAGAAGCGGGGAATCAGGCTGGCAGCCGTCGTCTTGCCGCCGCCGGAAGGACCGACCAGGGCGACGGTCTGCCCCGGCTCCACCCGGAACGATACGTGGTCCAGCGCGGGAACGTCCGCCCCGTCGTAAGTAAAGCAGACGTCCTGAAACGCTACGCTGTTGTCCTTGGGCGTCTGCGGGTCTTCCGCAACCGGAAGTTCCGGGGCATCCATCACCTTTGCAATACGCGCAAGCGCTGTGCTGGCCAGCATCATACCGCTTGCGGCAAACATGATCTTCGCCAGCGCCGTGGAGATGATCGCGGAAAAGACCGCATAAAAAGCGAAGTCCGTGACGAATTCAGCGAAATTCCCCGACTTCAGCGCGCCGGGAGCCAGAAGCAGCGCCACAGGCACCAGAAAGATAAACGCCCCTTCCGTAGCCGTCAGATTGACAGACTGCGGCAGACGGCAGATCTCGCCCGTATAATGCTCCGCCTTGGCGCTGTAATCCTCGATCGCTTCCTTGAACGCCTTGAACGAATACACCGTCTGCTGGAAGACTTTCACGACCGGAATGCCGCGCACGTATTCGGTTCCCGCCTTGCTCATCACGTCCTGGGCCGTCTGGTATTCCAGCATCAGCTTTGCGTTCTTGCCGCCCATCATCGTGAACATCGCTGCGATCGAGATCACGGCTGCCAGCAGACAGGCCGCGCCCATGCGCCAATCGAAAACGAACATCAGTACGACCATCGAGATCACCATGGCAGCGCTTCCCACAATGTCCGCCAGATTGTGCGCGAGGAGCGTTTCCGTTTCTGAAGCGCCGCCGTTCAGGCGGTTGCGTATCAGTCCGGAAGCGTTGGAATCGAAAAATCCCAGAGGCGTCTTCATCAAGTGCGCCATCCCCTGTTTCCGGATGTTCATCGCGGTCCGGAATGCCGCGAGATGCGTGCACATCAGCGCTGCGAAATAAACCGCGATGCCGGCGACGGCAAACCAGAAAGCCATCCATCCGTAGCGGGAGACATCTGCTGCCAGGACCCAGTTCGGCGCGACGGCGATCAGATCGCGCGCCGCCAGCCAGATACAGATATATGGAGCCATGCCGAGGATCATGGCTACAGCCGAAAGACCGAGACCGAGGAACGTCAGTCCTTTGTAACTCCCCGCGTAACCAAGCAGAACAGACAGGTCGCTTTGTTTCTTTTGTTTCATTACACTCCCTCTTTCATATATATTCTGATATCTACGCACTTATAGTTAGCATATGCTAACCAATATGTATAATAAACCCATCTTTTTCCCTTTTACCCCAGCGCAACGTCCAGCGCCATCATCAGACTGAATCCGCCCGCAAACGCTACGACGCCAATATTGGAATGCATCCCGGCAGACATCTCCGGGATCAGTTCTTCCACGACGACGTAAAGCATCGCGCCGGCCGCAAAGGACAGCAGATACGGCATAGCCGGTACGACGAGGCCTGCGATCAGGATCGTCAGCCCGCCGAAGACAGGCTCCACGGCACCGGACAGGAGCCCCAGCCAAAAGGCCTCCGGTTTGCTTTTTCCTTCCGCGTACAGCGGCATGGAGATGATCGCGCCCTCCGGGAAGTTCTGGATCGCGATACCGAGGGCTAGCGCCAGCGCGCCGCCGGCCGTGACCGTGCCTGACCCTGCGACCAGCCCGGCGTAGACGACGCCCACTGCCATGCCTTCGGGAATATTGTGCAGCGTCACAGCGAGGACCATCATCGTCGTTCTTGCGAAGTGGCTTTTCGGACCTTCTTCCTGATCGATGCTTCTGTGCAGATGCGGGATGATATGATCCAGCAGCAGAAGAAACAGGATGCCGAGCCAGAAGCCTGTGAAAGCCGGAAGGAATGCCCACCGCCCCTTTGCGGCAGACTGCTCGATCGCCGGCACGATCAGGCTCCAGATGGAAGCCGCGACCATCACTCCTGCCGCGAATCCGGATAAAGCCCGCTGTATCCCGATCTTCAGTTCTTTCTGTAGTATGAATACGCAGGCCGCTCCGGCGCCTGTCCCGAGGAAGGGAATCAGAAGCCCTGTGACGATCGTTTTCATGATACGCGCACCTTCTTCATCGTTGCTTCAGTCTCTTTTGTCCGGCTTTTATTTCTTTCCGGTAAGGAGCGCCGACCCTGTCAGACCCATCCAGGCCGCTTCGCTCTTCGTCATGAACGTGCCATCTGTCGTGTCGATCAGATCGACCTTCTCATAACCGAGATCCCGGAGCTTGCGCATAAAGGCCTGCATGTCGCCGTATTTCGCCTCGGAAAAGATGTCGTGCAGCGCGAAGGTACCGCCCTTCTTCAGCACGCGCAGCGTTTCCAGCAGGAGTTCCTGTCTGTCCTTTCCGGAGATATTGTGATAGACGTAATTGCTGGTGACCGCGTCGAAACTCTCATCCGGAAAGTCCAGCGCAGTCGCGTCGCCCTGCAGGAAACTCACGTTTCCTGCGCCTTCCGCCTCGGCGTTGCTCTCGCAAAGACGCTTGTTGTAGGATGCGTATTCCTTGCCCCAGCGGTCGATGCCGACAAAAGAAGCGTCTGGATTGCGCTTGGCGCAGGCGATCGTCAGCGCTCCGCTGCCGCAGCCCACGTCCAATCCCGTGCCACCGTCCGGGACCGTTACGTATTCCGCGACGCCGTCGATGATCTGCTTCGACATCTGCCGGTTTCCGTCATAAGAGAACGCGCGGTGCATCAGTCCCAGCCAGAGCGTCGCGCCGCTCAGCCCAATGCCGCCCAGCAGCAAGCCGCCGCGCAGCACAGTACGCAGCGCATCATTCTGAATCAGGTTTTCGCCGCAGGCTACAGCCAGACCGAGGCAGCAGACCGCCCCTGCCGCGAATCCCGCGACCATGCCCTTCGGCACCCAGTTTTTATAATCCGGTTTCATTTAAACCACCCCTTCTTCTCGTACGGCGCGGATTCGATGCCCAGGCAGGTGTAGCCCGTCGCGTCGACGGCGGTTTTCAGGCGTTCTGTATCTACCGCTTCTTCTGTCAGGAATGAGGCCTCTTTCTTCCCGCGCGACGCAGCGACCTTTTTGGCCGATGGAACCGCCTTGCGAATGGCGTCGCAGACGTGCGCTTCGCACATGCCGCACATCATGCCGTCTATTTTCATCGTAGTTTTGATCATGGTTTTCCCTCCGTTGGTTAGTTGTTGCTAACTTCCGTCTGTTATTATATGTTATCCATTGCTAACTATCAACCCCTTCCCATCGATCGCCGCATAAAAAAACTCCCGCCCGGCAGTCGAAGCCTAAGCGGGAGCTGTGAGCCGAATTAACATAATTTTATTTTCTGTATCATACCCCAATTTCTGTTCTCGCACCAGAAAACGGTTTTCTCCTGCACGTCGAACACCATGGAAACGACGGTCGGACAGACCTCCTGCGCAACGGCTTTCAGGATCTCGAAGCAGTCGTCCGCATCGAAATCTTCCGTCGCCTTCTGCAGCATCTCCTCCGCCTTATGATAGCGGTCCCAGCCCATCCAGGGATGTGTCTCGGCGTCCTGCTTGAACGGAGAGAAGTTCGTCAGGATCCTGTATTCCGGCTTCTCGTAGTACAGGCTGCCCTGCCCCGGGATGACGTGCAGCACGTTGCCGTCCGCGTCGGACAGCGCGGACATGAACGTGACCCCCGGAACGCTGAAGACCGGTCCGTTTTCTGCAAGATCCCGGATCTCCTGCAGCGTCTTCTTCTGCAGCAGCAGATCGATATCGAGCAGGATGACGTTCTCTCCGTCCCCTGTGGGATCGCTGCGTCCGTCGAACGGCCAGCACGTCGGCATGCCCACAAAATCGCCCCGTGAATTGGCGCCGAACAGCGGCAGCCAGCCTTCCTTCGGGTCATCGATCTCGATAAAGACGCCGGTTTCCGCCGGACGGACCCGCCACGTCATATCCAGCAGGTCCAGATTCCAGCCTACGATGGTCTTCTTTTTATTCACGACAAGACTCGTACACATACTTCTGCCCCCTGTTTACAGTTTCCGGACCGGATGACGGATGACGGTCTTCAGCTTCTCCGGCGCGACCTTCCTGGCGTCGCTCAGATAGATCTCGTGGTGCAGCCGTTTGTCCGTAATGTCCAGCGCATAGCCCTGCTGCGCCATATATTCGTGCATCATGGCGACAGTAGCCGGTTCGTCGTCGTAAGAGCCGTTGTGCATGCACTGCACGCACAGCCCTTCGTCGACCGTCAGAAATTCGACCTTCGAGAAGTCCGTCTTCTTTTTCCGCGCCGCCTCTTCGACAGCCCAGTCGAAATCTGCCTTCGTCACGAAATCCGGCAGGCGGATGACGGAGATCCAATGAAAACTCTCTTTGTGCGCATAATCGACGCCCTCCACGCCTTCCTGCCACCAGAACCCTTCCAGAGGCGGCACGACGTAATCGAAATACCCATCGATCTGATGATTTCCCTTTTTGCTCATCTTGATCGTAAAGGCGATGCCGTACAGCAAGCCGATCGCCTGCTTGTATTCGCCGTCCTCCTGATTCGGGTCGCCCTGGCCGCGGACCGCGATATAATTCATGGGCGGAACCGTCACGATCTCCGGCTTGTTCTTGGGCATATAGAATTCTTTGTATTCTTTCTTAAAGTCGAAAGCCATGCTGCCACCTCACAGTTCCAGACGCATCAGCACGAGTTCCTGCCAGCCGGAATACCGGGAGCGGAACCCCTTGGGATTGCGGCCGTATTCTACAAAGCCTGCGCTCTCATACAGCCGCAGCGCGTTTGCGTTTTCCGCGACGGCTTCCAGTTCCAGCTGCGCGTACCCGGCAGCCTTCGCGCATTCGATGCAGGCGTCCGTCAGAGCGCGTCCGATGCCGAGGCCCCAGTACGCCTGATCGACGCTGATGCCGAATTCCGCCCGGTGACGGATCTTCTCTTTGCTGCCGAGACTTTCGATCCCCGCCATACCGACGACGCTGCCGTCGATTTCCGCAAGGATCTCGATCTCGTTGCTGCTCTCCGCCTTTTTCTTCAGAAACTGCGCTTCCTGAAACGCGGTA
>JAEEGI010018512.1_pt1 | contig 14150 bp, 10 predicted proteins | sample 8958751 | NCBI WGS metagenome assembly JAEEGI01 (sample SAMN16246545, study PRJNA631951) | gut metagenome | biome: gut microbiome; feature: rumen; material: KS-attached | host: Bos | place: Iran: Karaj | collected 2018-10
CCACAGCGCGACCACGCTCCACGGATATTTATCGTGCTTGTATTTCAGCCGCACGTGGGAGAGCAGATCCATGGCCTCAAGTTCCGTAAGGACCCCGCCCTTTTCTTTGAGCACGGCTTTGATCGCCGCGGTGCGGTCTTCCCCGTGCTGCTCGATCCGGTAGGCGCCGGTATCTTTCGTTAAACTGTAGTTCGCGGCGTACTGCTGCAAAAGGCCGTCGTCTTCGTATACGGAGCCCGCCACGGGATAGGCGGCGCTGCCGCGCTCGTAAACGTGCAGCACGTTATCGATATATTCGGCCACCGCGCTCCTGCCGCTCGCGTCCGCGATCTGGTAGTGGTAATTCGTCCAGATGGAATCGTGCATGTTATAGCGGTTCAGCAGAGCGACCGCTTCGTCGATATCGGCGCAGGTATCGAGCACGGCACGGATCAGCGCGGTGGTGGTGATGTCTTTTTTCGCGGGGTCCGCCTGCCGGGTGGCCTTTGCCCGCAGCTGCAGCACCGCGATGGCGAGGCCTTTTTCGTTTACGCCGTCCACGCAGCAGTAGGGCGCCGCGAGCACGCGGTAGGAATTCATCCTGCGGTATCTGAGCGAGGAGCCGTAGAACATGAAGTTGGTATCAACCACCGAAATGCTCGCGTATCCGTTTTCGGGATGCGTCCATACCACGAAACAGGGCGCGGTTTTGAAATCGAAATTTCTGGCGAGCAGGTGGCAGCCCTCCGGCGTAAACGCCTCAAACGCGGAACACCCCGCGCCTTCGTCCCCGCCGATTCTGCACAGGCGGACGCCGAAGGTGAAGGCGTCCGCGGCGAACCCTAAAAGTTCGCCGATGGAGGAAACGCCCTTTTCGAGAAGTTCCGGCAGATGATAATCGTTCTGATAATCCAGCAGGTAGATGTTGTCGTCAAGTTTCCAAACGGACCGCATGGTCACGAGTTGGTTTTTTCTGAATTCCCGCACGTCGGCGGGAATCTCTTTGATCTTCGCGCGCGTTTTTCCGAGGATATGCGATGAACGTCCCATAGTTTTTCCTCCCCCAAGGCACTTTTTATTTTCATCCGCGCAGTATTTTCAGAAAGGGAAACGCTTTAATAAACCCAGTTCAGCCTGCCGTAGGGGGCGGCGTCGCCGGAGGTGTAGAACGAATAAATATCGCCGGAGGCGCAGTTATCCGCCCACTTGAACGAGAACGACGCATTTTTGCCCGGCGCGCATCCCAGCAGGGATTTTTCCGCGCGCAGCATCAGGCGGCCGCCTTCATATTTGACCTCAGCGCCGCCGAGCGGGGCAAAACCGCCGTCGGTTACGGCCTCCACCGCCGTGAGGCCCTCCGCGGGTGCGGTGCGGTTCACGCAGAAATCGTAGCCCTCTTTGCCGCTGACGTTGATATACAGCGTCATCCAGTTCTCAGGGGCCGGGGCGGTGAGATCCGCGGCGGTCTCCACGTAGAAATACAGATAATTCCGATCCTCGGCGACCTTCGCCGCGAGGATGTCGTTGCGGCCCGAACCGTCCGTGCAGCGGATCCCGCCCACGCCAAGGCAATCGCGCGGGGCGGTATCGCCGCGGTAATCGCGGTAAACGGCGCTGACGCCCTCCCACTGCGAGAAATCGCCGTACGGATCGATCGCGGTTTCGCCGGCGTGCGGCAGAACGGCGGTGGCGCCTTTGTATTTCGAGATATAGTTTACCATCTGCATATAATAATTGTCGCCCAGGATCCCGGCGGAGGGCTCCACGTCACGCGAGTATTCCACGGTGCAGTTATCGCAGAAGCCGATGGGCTCGTCGTCGGCAAATACCAGCCGCTGTGCCACCCACTCGTTGAAACCGGTAACGAAAACGATATCGGGATCCAGTTTGATCGCGAAATCCCACTGCTCCGCAAAGTTATAGCCCTGCAGAACCGCGCCCTCGCCCGTATCCTTTTTGCCGTTGTGCCAGCTGCGGCCGTGATCGCTGCCGCCGTACCAGGCGGACGCGCTGAACCGGCAGGTATCGCAGTGCTGCGCCACGGAAACGTTCATGATGCTCTCGTCCTGCAGCGAGTTCTTATAGTACCCGCCGACGGTGTGCAGCGTGGTGCCGAATTCGATCCACGGGAAGCCGTCGCTGTGCTTGTCGTCCGTGGGCCACTGTACGGCCTTGATGCGGAAGTAGTCTTTGACCTCCGGCCGCATCTCGGGGTCGTCCGCGTTGCCGACGATCATCGGTTTGCCGTTCATCCGGAACCAAAGCTTGTCGATATCGGGATATTTCGCTTTCAGTTCAGCGTTGTTATAAAGCGTATCGTAAAGCAGGTTCGCGATCGCGCCGGAGGCGCTGTTGGTGTAGAACGCCAGCTGCGGCACCTTCCAGCCCTGCTGCAGGTAGCCGTACCAGACGTCGATCAGTTCGAGCACACGTTCTGTATATGGCACGGCGTTCGTTGTGTCGAACACCATGAAATCGACCCCGGCGTCCGTGAGCATCTGGCAGTGACGGCTGACGACCCAGCGGTCGGACTGAAAGTAGTAGCCGAACAGCGGCTCGCCCCAGTGGTGCCACACGGCGTAGGGGCCGCCGCCCGCGGCTTCCCAGCGCTCGACCGAGGTGTAGGCGAGCGGGTCGTTTTCGATGATCTTCGTGATGTCATAGGGACCGCTTTGCGAGTGTTCGCCGTTCCAAAGAAAGTAGAAGATCCCCACCTTCTTTTCGCTCTGCCCGGCGGAGACCGCCTGACGGCCGAGCGCGTCCGTCGCGGCGAGCGAGCCCGTTTCGGTCGCAGTCGTCTGGCGGATCATGCCAAAGGGGAAGATCGTTTTGAAAATCAGGACGAATACCAAAACCACATAAGTCAGATACTGTATCATTTCGTTTCCTCACTATAGTCTGTCAGCGGGGCTTTTGAATGTATAAACTAATCATATCAGAAATCTGAAAAGAAGTAAAGACTATAATGTATAGTTATACAATTTAGACTGAAAAAATGCTGCTGCGGTGAAGCTCAAACCCGGTGCTTTTGTGTTCTCTTTCGCGACTTTTGGTTCTCTGCAGCAAAGAAGATCATCGGCGCACAAAAAAGTGGAAAAGTACCGAAAAAGACTGCCGTACGATTCCAAAGCTTGTTGGGTCAACACTTTTTTAAAATCCATTAAAAAAAGTATTGATTTTGTGTGAAATTTATAATATAATAATATTTACTGTATTGCGTCAGGGCTTTTGCCCTGTAAAAACGGACCGGCGTTTTTCGCCGGAACATAGAGAAAGGGGGGATCTGAAACGTGCAAACGAGGATCATGAGATCGGTTTCGGTTGTGTTGGCGCTTCTTCTGTTGATGGCGACTGTTTCCATGTGTGTGACGGTGGCGTATGCGGACGATGCGGTGGACGCTGTGATCTCGCAGCTGGAGGCGATCGATTCGCTGCAGACGATGCAGAACATGAGAAAAAACAGCGCCTATACCACCGAATACGCTTGGTTCGGCGAAACGGACGCTGCCGTGATTGCGTCGCATGAGGATGCGCGCAGCCGCTATAACGCGTATGTTTCCGAAATGACTGCCGCGCGACTGGCCGCGCAGAACGCCTACGACGCCCTTACCCCCGAACAGCAATCGCAGATCCCTGCGGCGCTTGTGGAAAAGCTGACGGCTGTTCCCGAAACGGTTTATAACTTCAATATCAGCAAAACGCTGCACACCACAACGGACGAGTATCCCTTTGAAGCATTTTTCAAGAACAACTACGTTTATGAGATGAGCATGGCCGTTTCTCCCGCGCTGGATATGCCCGCGACCATCCTGCTGGTGGATACGGACAAATACAGCGGCACCTGGAGCCCCGACGGTCCTTATGAGCTTGGTACAAACAACTATGAACTGACCTACTGCTGCGACGTGAAGACCGCAGTGAAGGACGGCGAGCATTACAAACGCTCGAATCTGGAAGACGCCGGTTACTATTCTGTCGGCGCCGCCGAACACATCCGCGCCATCGTACAGAACGCATATCCCTTTATCAGCATTGACGAGATGAAGGCGAAACTGAAAGCCGGCGGGCTGAACGCCGATTTTGTTGACAGTCTGACCCGCAGCGATATCATCGCCGGCGTCCAGATGGCCATCTGGGGCTATTCCAATATGAACGACGAGGCCGAACGGGATCTCGCCATGCAGTACGGCGGCACCATAGACCAGGGACTGAACAGTGTTTTCCGTCTGGCGCACGACTATTCCAACGAGCTGTCGCACTGGTGGCGCGCCACGGGCAGCCGCAGACCCGCAAATAAACGCGCTATCACGACCGACGCCGAAGAAGCCTACCGCGTGAATACGCTTGTTTACTACCTGACGCGGCTTGACGGCGTACAGGCCGAAGAACGGCAGCTTGTGATTTCGAACGTGGAAGTGACGCGGGCTGAATTGCAAAGCGGCACGAACGACACATATGAGCTCGGCGTTTACGTTGTGCTCAACGGCACCGTGAAGCCCGGGGACGACGTGCGGATCAATGTGACCGCGGCGAACGAACTCGGCGAAGTGACCGGGACCACCACCTTCCAGGCGGACACGCGCGACAAATACCCGATGACGGTCACCGCCAAAGCGGGGGATACCGTGACCGTTACGGTGTCCGGTACGCAGAACCTCGAACGCGGGGTTTACCTTTACGAGCCGCAGGAGGGACGTGAGGTCTCGCAGACGCTGGTGGGCGTCGCCGAAGGCAAGACCAATATCCGCGCCAGCCGTCAGTTCACTTTCAACCAGGATATCGAACAGGGCCTGCGCATCTATAAAACCGCGGCGGAAACCGGCCGGCCCATCGGCGGCATCTCGTTCGATATTTACAGAATCCCCGAAAACGCTGCAATCAGCGATATCCCCACGCAGGAAGAGATTACGCAGTACGCCGTTGCTGCGAATCTTGTTGATACCGTCACGACGGACGAAACCGGCTACGCGTCGCTGACGCTGGATATCGGACGCTATATGGTGCTTGAGCAGCCGAATCCGGAACTGGTGGAAGAACCCGCAGATCCGTTCTATATCAGCGTTCCCTTCCCCGTTGAAAAAACGGACGAGGAAACGGGTGGTGTTACGGTGGAATATACGGACATCGTCTCCGTCTATCCCAAGAACACGCCCGTCACACCGCCGCCTCCGCCGCCGCCCCCGCCTCCGCCCGATAACGTGACCGGACAATTCAGTATTCTGAAATACGACGGGAACGATCAGGCAGAGCAGAAAACGGCCGTGCTGGCAGGCGCAGAGTTTATCTTATACCGTCCGGCAACGGCGGATGATACCGATACCAGGATCCTGACCGTGGACGGTGTGGACTACGCCGTCGTGCCCGTCTGTGACGACAACGGCGAGCTTGTGACGCTGGTCACGGATGAAAACGGTACGGTGCTGTCGCCCGCGCTGCCGTGCAGATCGTACTTCGTCGTCGAATCCAAGGCGCCCTCAGGCTATTACGCTTCGGACGAGATATTCCGCGTGACAGTGGTCTCCAGCGAAATCGTGGAGATTTCCGATCACCTGGAGGTAGCCAACTTCCCGGGCAGCATCCTTCCCTCCACCGGCGGTATCGGTACCGTGCCGATTTACGCGGCGGGGACTGCGCTGCTTCTTGCTGCGGCAGGCGCGCTGATCTGGAAAAAGAAAAGGCGTTCTCACGCTGCCAGTATCTAAAAAGTCAAATCACGACTCTTTGGTAAAGAGAAAAAAGTCCATATAAAAAGAGACTGCAAACGCACTTCATGGGTGCGAATGCAGTCTTTTTTTAGTGCTGTTTTATCAGCGATCATTTCGTAATACGGGTGAAGGAGAACAGCCTTTGGAAGAAGTCCTTGAGCTCGACGAAAAAGGCGACGACCGTGAAAAGGGGAATGTAGAGACTGCCGGCCGGTACGCCGACCTCGACAAAGTCTTTGACCGTGGGGATACCACCGGCGAGGAGCAGGCTGCCGCGCAGGTTGCGTTTGTACATCTCCTGCGAGGTGACGACCGTCAGCGATTTCGCCGCGATTTCTTTTCCGTACTGACGGACGGCGACGTTGAGCGCGCCGGTTTCGGCCACGTCAAAGGTGAACTGCTGCATCTCGCCGCCGGGGAAGGCCGCGACCTGCTGTTCGTTCACGAAGATCTCAACGGGGTACAGACCGCTGTATTCCACGCGCAGGGTATCGCCGACGGCAACAGTGTCGTCTTCGCGGTCATAATCGGTTTGAAGCAGACCGCTGAAAACGTCGATATCGACATAGCCTTCGGCGCTCCTGTATTCGACTTCTTCGTCGAACCAGATCCGCGCGTTGCCGTTGCCGGCGTCATCCAAAAGACTCCCGGGTGAAACGGCGCACGTCACCGTGTGCCCCGAGAAGGTCCCGTCGGGAATCGTACAGGTGGCTGTCAAAGTCCAGCGGGTCTCGGTCTTGCCGCCGAAAGAAAACTGGATCTGTTCGGCAGTGGCCGTCAGCACACTGTTTTGCGTCTGATCTGGTGCATAGATCGTTTCGATCTGCGGTCGATCGGCAACGCGGGTGTACTTCGCCGGCGCCACGAAGACCGCGTCAAAGGTTTGCCTGTTCTCGTTGGCGCAGTAGATCAGCCAGCCTTCTTCCGCGGGCTGTGCGCAGACAAGCGGCACGGCGCCGATCAGCAGAGTCAGCACAAGCATGACCGCCAAGGCTCTCTTTGGGAAACGATTCCGTTTTGTTTTGTTCATGGGTTTTCTCTCCTTTTTCCCTCTCATCAGGAATTGCTGTTGTTGCGTTGGCGCCGGACGCGATCAGGAGATCGCGAACCCGCCGATTTGATACGGCTTCCACTGTACGCCCTTGCCGCGTTTGGCGGTACAGTCGTCGAAAAAGATCGCGCCGGTGCCGGACCGCCATTTTCTGGCGTTGAACTTGAGCTTGTTCGCCGTGCTGTTTCCGTGCTCCGGTTCTGTGATGGAAAACAGCGCGCCGTCTTCCCAATAGAGCATGCCTTCCTTCAAATAGCCGTTTTCCGCGAGCGCCTCAAAGCTGAGCTGCAGCCCCTGCGCGTTGTGCCGCCCCGAGAAGAGCCACGCGATCGCCGCTTTTTCGCCGTCGGTGAGATCGCCCGGCGCTTCGCCGAGATCTACGCTGATATACGTGATATTCTCGTTCAGTCCGCTGTCGTTTGTCCAAAGGTCTTCCAAAACCTGCAGATAGACCCCGCAAAGATCGCCGTGATCCGCTTGATTTTCGGTCTCACTCTGCGCGCGGACGACGGCGTTTGTGATCTGCATCGGCCAGGTTTCCAGCAGCGTATAGCCCGTGTCAAACGTCAGGATCATCCCGTTTTCCAGGTCGGCAGGAGCGGCGGCTTCTCCGTCCAGAAAGACGGTCAGCATGGCGGTCTCGACGGTATAGACGTCGCCGCCGGCTTCTCCCGCCAACACGAATCGCTGTGTTCCCGCGCCGTCAATCAGGCGCAGCGCAAGGGCCTCGTTGTTTTCGGGGGTCTCCGGTTCCGTTTTGCGGCTCCCGCAGGCCGCGCAGGAGAGCAGGAGCGCGAGAACACAAACAATGGAAATTATTCTTTTCATCATTACCAAAACCTTCCTTTTCGTCTTTTCATCCTATTAGACGCGCAGGAGAGCTCAAGTGTTGCGTTTTTTGAAAGTATTCTTTTTTCTGAATCCATTATACCTGAAAAGTTCACGTTTTGCAACTGTATTGGCATAACAATATAAGATCAATCGCTCACTTCGGATTGCAGCTTGATTTCTCTTTTTTTGAGCGTGAAAATTAATCACGCTTTACTTCGCGTCTGAAAAGCCGAGAGGCGTCCTTCTGCGACTCAATGATACAGCAGGAGAGGGGGAACTCCAATCTACCTGTATCTGCAAAGAAGTATCTCAAATGGCGGTGTTGAAACGCCGGAACAGTCAATGTAAGTATTTCCGGATGTTTTTGCCCGGAACACGCAAAAGCCAGAACAAACAACCTTCAAGTGAAAAAATACCACTTAAAAGAAGACGATATCCCACGCTTTTTTCAAAAGCGGCAGCACTTTGGCGGCTGTCGTTTTTTTGCTTTCGACTGCGCACGGACGCGATCGAAAAATCATGTTTGCCCGGCTGCTTTTTTCTTCTTTTCCACCTTCTCTGACGGCAAACGATAACCGCCGGCAAAATGCGCTTCGATTCCCTTTTTTTCGTGTTCACTCCGAAAAACCCTATTTTCACTCTGAGAAAAATGCGGCGCCGATAATTTTCGTCCAAAAAAGTTCCATTTTGGAATAAAAAACTACTTTTCTCTATTGACTTTACAGTTGTATTTGTGCTAATATTTAGTTTGTATGATTATAGTGCTATCTATCCTCATTTTCAGGTTAGTTTTGGACTACTTCGATGTATATATAATTATTTATATTATTTTTCTATGGAGAAGATGTTATGACAGATCAACAACTCAAACGGCTGAACCGCAGCAAGCTTTTGCAAATGCTGCTGGAGATCGAGCGCGAAAACGAAACGCTTCGCGCGCGTAACAAGGAGCTGGAAGAAAAGATGCGCAAACGCGAGCTGCAGCTCGCTGAAAGCGGGTCGATCGCGGAGGCTGCGTTGAAGCTGAACGGCATTTTTGAAGCAGCGCAGAAGGCCGCCGACCAATATGTCTATAACGTGCAGCGCCGTGCTGCGCAGCAGGAAAAAGGAGGAAACCGCGATGCTTGAAGAAAACCGGAACGGACCGGTCTTTGAAGTGACCGATCTGCCGGAAGAGACCGCGGCCTCTCCGCCGCGCGCGTCACCGCCGCACGAACCGCCTAAACCGCCGGACGGCGCAAGACCGACCCTGCAGCAGATCGAACGCGAGATCGCGCGCGAATCGGGCAAGTACCGTTTCCGCCGCGCCCTGCGCGCCGCCGCCTACACCATTCTGGTGATCGCCGCGCTGGCGGTACTGATCTCCACGTTCGTGCTGCCGGTGATGAAGGTCTATGGCAACGGCATGGAGCCGACCATCGGCGAGGAGGAGATCGTGGCGCTGGTCAAACGGCGAAGCTACAAACCGGGCGACATTGTGGGGTTGTATTTCAACAACCGCATTCTCTTGCGCCGCGTGGTCTGCGTCGGCAGCGAAAGCTTCGACATTGACGAAGCGGGCAATGTGTTTGTGAACGGGGAATACTACGATGAGCCGTATCTCAGCGAAAAATCCTATGACACCACAGACATAGAGCTGCCGTTCAAGGTGCCGGAAGGACACTACTTCGTCCTGGCCGACAACCGCGCCAAAGCGCTCGACAGTCGTACCGTCGCGGTGGGCACAGTAACACGCGAACAAATTGCGGGCAAGGTGCTGTTCTCGGTCTGGCCGCTGCGCACCGTCCGCGCCATTCATTAACCCACGGTTATAACCGACACGGGTCCGCCTGTGCCGATGTAATAAAGCAAACGAATGCTGCAAGGCGTTGACGCCGAATGCCGCGCAGCAAATCCACGCGTAAATCCAAACGTAAACCCACAAACAAAAAATCGAAAAAAGAAAAATCTCAGAAAGGAAAATCACCATGAAAAAGTTCTTAGCAATCCTTGTCAGCATGATGCTGGTGCTTTCGCTGAGCGTCTTTGCGTTCGCGGAAGGCGGCACCCCCACGCCTGACACAGACCAACCGTACGACGCTGCCAACGGCGGCTTCTCCATCACCATCGACAACGCACTGAAGGGCGAAACCTACAACGCATACAAGATCTTCGACGTGATCTATGCGAACGATGTGGATCCCGCGCCGACAGTGACCGCGCCGACCACCATTCCCGGCGCTGAAGACGACACCCACTTCCACAGCAACTATGCGTACACCATCAGCAACACCAGCCCGTGGTTCAGCATTGTGACTGCTGCCATGAACAGCACCTATGCGGCTGCCTCCACAGCGGACGGCGTGATTTCCGTGAACGGTCTTACGTTTACGCCGAGCCAGGCAGATTCGACGGTCTATGCAGTCGCTGTTGACGAAAATGCAGCCAAAGAATTCAAAGCGGACGAGTTCGCTGCATATCTGAGTGAAAATCTCGGTACCCTTACCGCTGACGGCACTGTGACGCCGAGCGGCAACGTGGCTTATCACGAGAACACGGATGTTGCCAATTCCGACGATCCGGATGCACCGCACCACAACGAGGCGAACAATCTCGATAATAACGTCGGTTCCGTTACGATCAGCGACCTCGACGCCGGTTACTATTTCGTCACGACGTCCCTTGGCACGATCTGCTCTCTGGACACCACCGAGCCCGTTGCGCACATCCGTGAAAAGAACGACGTTCCTTACATCTGCAAGGAAGTGTCCGACGATGACGAAGGTCCGTGGAGCAAGCGTACCGACATCGACATCGGCGACGACGCGTGGTTCCGCATCACTGTTGTTGACGGTAAGGCGACTTCGCTGCCGATCACCGTTCACGACGAGCTGGATTCCCAACTGACGCTGGATCCTGACAGCTTCATCGTGAAGGTCTATCAGAAGGCGGAAGGCGCTACAGAATACACTGCAACAACCCTTACTGCAGGCGAAGACACCTACACCCTGACCACTTCCGGATTGACGGACAGCTGCACATTCGAGATTCTGATCGCCGATGACATCGTTGCCGCTATGAACGACGGCGACTATGTGGAGATCATCTACTCCGCGCAGCTGAACAAAACTGCGAAGATCTACAAGACCGAGCATCAGGAAAACGACGCATGGCTGACTTATGCCAACCAGACCTCCGTGGTCCACACGGTTGAAGTTTACACCTACGCGTTCGATATCATCAAGACCGACAGCAACGACAACGTGCTGCAAGGCGCGGAATTCACCCTTTCCGACGGCACGAACACCCTTGCGTTTGTCTATGACGCAACGAACAACTACTACAGACCCGCAGTGGATGATTCGGAAACCACCACAACGACGCTTGTCAGCGGCGCGGACGGCCTGATTCACATTCACGGTATTGACGGCGGCGACTATCTTTTGACCGAAACGAAAGCCCCGACCGGCTACAACATGGTGAAGGATCCCGTTCACATCTATGTTTCCCCGCTGACGAAGGAAGATAAGGATCAGACCGAATTCCCGTACGGCGATCAGTATTCGACTCAGGAAACCAGAAAAGTTGCAACAACGACCGGTGACGCGTTCCAGGATGCCACGTTTACTACGCCCTGGACGGCTGATCTGAGCAACAACTCCAGCCTTTCGGCTGAACAGCAGAGCCTTGCCAACACTGTTGAGGTCGTCAATAACACCGGTTCCGAGCTGCCTTCCACCGGCGGCATCGGTACCACGATCTTCTACATTGTCGGCGCGGTCCTCGTGCTCGGCGCTGCGATCATCCTGATCGCAAAGAGACGCTCCGCAGCTGCAGAAGCGTAAACGGAGATTTCTCTTGAACCGGTATCAACCATGAAGCCGTGACAAGACCCGCAAATGTCGGCGTCTTTGCGCAATACGGAAGGGCGAGCGGATCGCCCGCCCTTCCCGGTCTGCCCGGCTTCATGGATATGACCGTGATTCGTTTCAGCCACCCAACAACGACAGGGAGAATCCCGCAATGAAATCGAAACCGAAGAAATCGAAATCGAAATCAAAATCAAGTTCCCTGAAGACTTCAATTCTTTTCATATTGATTCTGCTTGTGGGACTGTCCCTGCTGCTGTACCCAAGTGTCAGCAACTATTGGAATTCCCTGCACTCCTCGCGCGCCATCTCCAGCTATCAGGAGGCGGTGAGCAAGATCGACCAGGAAAAGATCGACGCCATGCTTGCAGAAGCGAAGGCGTATAACAAAAAGCTGTTTGATGAAGGCTATACGCTCATCCTGCCCGAGCCGCGAAAAGAAAGCTACTTCAAGCTTCTCGACGTGACCGGCACCGGCATCATGGGCTATATCGAAATCAAAAAACTCGGCGTCTATCTGCCGATCTATCACGGCACCTCCGACTCCGTGCTCCAGAACGCGGTCGGTCATATCGAAGGCAGTTTCCTGCCGGTCGGCGGCGTCAACACCCATACCGTTCTGTCCGGGCACAGAGGGCTTCCCTCTGCCAAACTGTTTACCGACCTCGACAAGATGCTTGTCGGCGACACCTTTTCGCTGCGCATCCTGAACGATGTGCTGACCTATGAGGTCGATCAGATCCTGACGGTGCTGCCGCAGGAACTGGACGCGCTCGATGTCGTGCCGGGCGAAGACCTGTGTACACTGATCACCTGCACACCCTACGGCATCAACACGCACCGTCTGCTGGTCCGCGGCCACCGGATCGAAACCCCTGAGGACGCAAGAACCATTCGCGTGCCGGGCGATGCGCTGCGCGTGAATACGGCGGTTGTGTCGGTCTTCCTCGCGGCGCCGGTGCTGCTGGCCCTGTTCGTCCTCGTGCTGCTGCGAACGCCGGGGAACAAAAAGAAGAAACCAAAGCAAAAAAAGGAAAACACTAAGATACAAGAAGACAAGAAAGAAACCGAAGGAAAGGAGTGAGATCCATGCGAAGGAAAACGGCGCTGCTGCTTTGTGTGCTGTTGTGTGTTTGTTGTGCATTGTCCGGCTTTGCCGCCGCACCGCCGGATCTCACGAAAGAAGGCAGCATCCGCTTCCGCATTCTCTCCGATTACGATCCCGTGCCCGGAGGAGACTTGTGGCTGATGCGCGTCGCGACGGTTGAGACCGACGCAGCCGGCAATCTGCGCTATGAGTGGGTGCCGGAGTTGTCTCACCTGACCATCAAGCCGGAGGACGCGTTCAACTATGAGAGCGCAAAGCTGATCCGTGACGAGGCGCTGAAGCACGGCGTCACCGCCGAACGCGTCTGGATCAACAACGACGGACGCGCCACGTTTGAACGTCTGAAACCGGGCGTCTATCTGTTCTATCAAACGGTGTCGCCTGAAGGCTACGAAGTTATTCCGCCGTTTTTGGTAACGGTGCCGATGCGCGACGGCGACAACTGGATCTATGACGTTGACATTTCGCCGAAGCAGCCGGTCGTGCCGAGCGTGCCGACGACCCCAACGGTTCCGACTCTTCCGACTGTTCCAACCGTACCGGTCACTCCACCTGAAACGACGACGCCGACGAATCCTACGACGCCGACAAATCCCACAACACCGACAAACCCCACGATGCCGACGAATCCTACAACACCGACGAATCCCACAACGCCGACCGAGCCGACTGTCCCGACCGGGTCAACGACCCCAAGCGAACCGACGACTCCGACGAAACCGTCAAAGACGACGGAACCGTCTGTGCCGGAGGATACCACCGACCACAGCAAAACTGAGCCGTCGACCACGCAGCCGCCCTCGCCGGAGCTGCCGAATACGGGTCAGCTCAAATGGCCGGTTGCCGTATGCGCGGGCGTGGGAGGTCTGCTGATCTGCTGCGGGCTGATCCTGTACGGCATCGGGAAGCGGGAAGAGGATGCGCCATGAGCCGGAAACGAAAACTCGGCGAGCGCCTGATTGCCTGCGGCGGCGTGCTGCTGCTTGCGGCGATCGTCCTGCTGCTGTATAACCTGAACCGCGACTGGGACGCGAAAAACGCGGGATTTGAGATCCTCTCCGAACTGGACGAAGCGGTTGCGGCAGGGGAGTACCACGCCGCGCCGACCGACCGGACGCGCGTGTTTCCCGACGATATGGACAGCGTTTATATCGGGGAGTATGAATATGTGGGCTATCTGACGATCCCGTCTTTGGGCGTGGAACTGCCCGTATGCAAAACATGGAGCTACCAAAAGCTCAAAACGGCGCCCTGCCGCTACGCGGGCACGCCGGACGGCAACGACCTTGTGATCTGCGCCCACAACTACCGCAGCCACTTCGGACGCCTGTCACGGCTCGCCGTCGGCGCGGAGGTCCGCTTCAAAGATGTGCGCGATGTTGTGACGCGCTATAAGGTGACGGCATCCGAGGTGATGGAGCCTACGGCAATCGACGAAGTCAAACAGTCCGACGCCGATCTGACGCTTTTCACTTGTACCTACGGCGGCCGCACCCGTTATGTGGTGCGCTGCGAAAAACAGGGTACCCGCTGAATCACTCGGGCGCGCAAATCTTGGCGGTATATTTCCCGCCATTTTGCACAGAAATCTCTTGCCAACCGACAGGGTGGCTGCGAGATTACTGTAA
>JAEEGI010018517.1_pt1 | contig 14147 bp, 15 predicted proteins | sample 8958751 | NCBI WGS metagenome assembly JAEEGI01 (sample SAMN16246545, study PRJNA631951) | gut metagenome | biome: gut microbiome; feature: rumen; material: KS-attached | host: Bos | place: Iran: Karaj | collected 2018-10
ACCATACAGGTGAGCGCCGGTGCCAAGGATTTGCCCATTCCAGAAAGTGCGCCCGAAAATACATCCAAGAAAACATTAATTACTAGAAGCCCCACCACAACGTACATGCGGATGGAGGCAATCTCGATGATTTCGGTATTGGACGTGAACACGCTCAGCATGGGCCTTGCGAAAATGCAGCAAAGCGCGCTCAATACGATAGTGGTCGAACACCCGAGCAGAAGCGTCCAACGGACCGTGCGGCGGCAGCGTTCCATGTTCTTTGCGCCGAAGTTTTGCCCCACGAAAGTCACGCAGGCCTGCGAGAATGAACTCAGCCAGTAATACACAATAAACTCGTAAATGAGGGCGATGGATGAGGCCGCCACCGTCGCAGAACCGAGGCTGTTGATGGCCGACTGCAAACACACATTGCTGAACGAGAATACGACGCCGCGAAGCCCCGTTGGGAGTCCAACGCGCAAAATACGGCTCAAGAAGAGTGGCGTCACGCGCAACTTCCAGAATTCCAGCTTGAAGGGACCCACCTCGTGCAATAGGAGGTAGAATAAGGTAATTCCGCTGATGACATTGGCGATGACGGTTGCTGTCGCCACGCCTGCCACATCCATGCCGAAACCCGCCACAAGAATCAGGTTCAGCACCACGTTCACGGCTCCTGCCACCATGAGTACGTAAAGCGGACGCTTTGTGTCGCCCTTGCTGCGCAGAATGGCTGCGACAAAGTTGTAGATCATCACGAAGGGCATCCCCGCAAAGTAGATTTGCAGGTAAAGTACCGCCTTGTCCAATACGTCCGAAGGCGTCGAAATCAGTTCGAGAATCGGCCTTGCGAAAAAGATTCCCACGAACGAGAGCAATATTCCGCTAAAGAACGCTATCATCACCGACGTGTGGACGCTACGGGTCACGGAGCGGTAGCTGCGCGCTCCGATGGAATTGGCCACCACCACGTTTGCGCCTACGGAAATCCCGACGAACAGGTTGATGAGCATGTTGATGACGAACGTGTTCGCACCCACGGCCGCCAAGGCTTTGTCGCCCGCGAATTGCCCCACCACGGCGACATCCGCCAAGTTGAACATCTGCTGGAAAATGCTGCTCAAGGCAATAGGAATGGCAAACCTCAGGATCTTTCGCCCGAGGGGACCGTTCAGCATATCTATATTCGTCTTTGACGCTGCCATGCATTACCTTGAAAACGGGCGTAAATTTAGTTTTTTTTATTGTGGGAATAAGAAAGGATTGTGCCATGGGACTCTCTTGACAGGCTAATAAGTATTAGCTATTTTAGCTAACTATGTCCACCAAAGAAAAAATTCTAGAAACCGCTCTAACGCTATTTGCCGAAAATGGATACGACGGCACCAGCGTGGAGCAAATCGCCCAAAATGTCGGTATCAAGGCGCCGTCGCTTTACAAACATTTTAAAGGCAAAGAAGACATTTTAAATTCACTGATCGACATCGCCGAAGCGCGTTACGAGGAATCGTTCGGCTCTGCAAAAAAAGTCGGTACAATCCCCAAAAATATCGACGGATTCATCCGCGAGACAATGAAGAGAATCCGTTTTACGATGAGTGACCCTATCATCAAGAAAATGCGCATTTTCTTGGTGCAGGAACAGTTCCGCAGTGAGCGCCTTGCCGAAATCACGACAAGGCATCAGGTGGACGGGCTTCTGCAAATGTACAAGAAGATTCTCGAAACTCTGATGTCCGCAGGCATAATCGTCAAGGATGACCCGGAAATGCTTGCAACAGAAATCACCGCACCCGTGGCACTCTGGATTTCTAAGGTCGATCGCCAGCCAAAATGCGAAAAAGAAGCTCTCAAATTCATAGAGAAACACTTACAACATTTTTTTAAGACATACGCAAATGGAAACAGATAGATTTTTACTGCGCCCGTGGCATGAAAGCGATGCAGAAACTTTGTTCAAGTACGCATCCGATCCAGATGTTGGGCCGCGTGCCGGCTGGGAGCCGCACAAATCCGTAGGAGAAAGCCTGCAAATCATCCGCACAATATTCGGCGGTGATCACATGTGGGCCATCGAACTGAAAGAGACGGGAGAACCCATCGGTTGCATCGGCTATCTGCTCAAAGGCGAAAGCAACATCGACATTGGCGAGAACGAAGCCGAAGCCGGTTACTGGATTGCAAAACCTTATTGGAACAAAGGAATTTGTACTGAAGCGTTAAAGCTGATGATAGACTATTGCTTCAACGAAAAACACATTGATGTTCTTTGGAGCGACTTTTTCATCGATAACCCCGCCTCCGGTCGCGTGATGGAAAAATGCGGGTTCCGCGAAACTGGCGAAATGCGCTACTGCGAAAATCTTTATGGCGGCAGTAAGCGCCCCGTGAAAGTGATGAAACTGGACCGCGCCGAATAAAAGACGTTACGCAACAAACAAAATACATCAAAAAAATTTTCAACAACAGTTCATTATGGCAAAAGAAATCGACCCGAAAAGCACAATTAGAGCAAAGGCATTTGAATTTTGGATGCAAGCTCCAAATCCGATGGTAACATTTTTCAAATCGTTGAACGTCACAAGACTCGTGAAGGTGAGCAAGAAGCGCGGCTTGAAGTTCAACATGCTTATGGATTACTGCATCGGCAAGGCGGCCGCAAGCGTTAAAGAGTTTTACATGCTCCCGGTAAACGGCAAGCTCATGCAATACGATTCAATTGCGGTGAATACAATCGTGAAAAACGACGAAGGCGAAGTCAGCTCTTGCGACATCCCGTATTCCGAAGATTTGGCGACATTCAACCGCGACTACCTCAAGTACACAAAAATCGTGGCGGAAAGTTGCCAAGATTGGGACTTGTCCGAAAACAGCATGGTCATCGGCACTTCGGCTATTATCGATACGGAAATTGACGGCGCAGTCGGAATGAATTCCGGCATTTTCAACAACCCGTTTATGATTTGGGGGCGTTATAGGAAGCGTCTTTTCCGCTATGAATTGCCGGTTTCGTTCCAGTTTCACCACACGCAAATGGACGGGGCTCACGCCGGGAAATTTCTCGCGAATTTGCAAAAGACTATCAACGAACTGCGATAAAAAATGAAAAAAGAACTCTCGGAACGATGAGCTGTATTTCCGCGACTATCTGAATGAGCATCCTGACGTGGCAAAAGAATATGAAACATTGAAGCTCCAGCTTTGGAAAAAATACGAACACAACAGAGATACCTATACCGATGCAAAAACTGATTTTATTCGGAAATGGACAACAGAAGCTCGAAAAGAATATCGAAACCGATATTGACAAATTTCGTTAAAAAGTACGGAAAGGACTTGACAAATTTTTAAAATAGTGTACATTTGAACACGTAATGCAAGGAGGTTTTGCAATGAAATTAGAGGGCTTTGGAATTTTTGTAGATGACATGGCGACGATGGTCCGCTTTTATAGGGATGTTTTGGGCTTTGAAATCAAGGAAGATGAAAACACGACCAATGTTTTTCTTGAGAAAGATGGAACGTTGTTCCTGCTGTTCCGAAAATCCGATTTTGAAAAAATGACAAGCCAGAAGTTCGCTTACTGCAAAGGCGTCAACGGGCATTTCGAAATAGCATTGGGTGTCGCTAACTACGCTGAAGTAGACAAGGTGTACGCCAAAGTCACTGCTGCAGGAGCAAAAGGCATCATGGCGCCGACTACAGAGCCGTGGGGACAACGCACCTGCTACATCGCGGACCCCGAAGGCAATTTGGTGGAAATCGGGTCGTTCGTCAAGGAGTAAGCATGCCTTTTGATTTCAAGAAGGAGTATAAGGAATTCTACATGCCGAAGGGCAAGCCTGAAATTGTCACCGTCCCGAAGATGAACTACATCGCGGTGCGTGGCAGGGGCAACCCGAATGAAGAAGATGGTGAATACAAAAAGTCTATCGAACTTTTGTACGGAATAGCCTACACGATTAAGATGAGCAAGAAAGGTGACCATAAAATCGAGGGTTACTTTGATTACGTGGTTCCGCCGCTAGAGGGTTTCTGGTGGCAAGACAATCTTGACGGGATTGATTACGGCCACAAGGAAAATTTCCAGTGGATTTCAGTCATTCGACTCCCAGACTTTGTGACCAAAGCCGATTTCGAATGGGCAATTGAAGAAGCAACCCGCAAAAAGAAAATGGACTTTTCGAAAGTCGAATTTCTAGAAATCGAAGAAGGACTTTGTGTGCAGTGCATGCATTCCGGCTCATACGATAACGAGCCTGCAGCTGTCGCAGCAATGGACAAGTTCATCGCCGACAACGGTTATGAAAACGATATTTCGGATACGAGACGTCACCACGAGATTTACCTTTCCGATGCGCGTAAAGTTGCTCCGGACAAGTTAAAGACTGTTATCCGCCACCCGATTAAAAAAATCTAGTACAGGAGAAAAATCATGGAATTAAAATTTTGTCAAAGCTGCGGAATGCCGCTCACACCGGAAATCTTGGGCACAAACGCCGACGGCAGCAAGAGCGACGAATACTGCATCTACTGCTACAAGGACGGCGCGTTCACCGGCGACTTCAACATGGAACAGATGGTAGAATTCTGCTCGCAGTTTGTCGATGAATTCAACAAGAATACGGGCAAGAGCCTGACCCGTGAAGAATACAAGGTAGAACTCCGCAAGTATTTCCCGACGCTCAAACGCTGGAAATCAAGCGATGCCGAACTCCCGCACGCCAATTCGCCTATCAAGCGAAAATTGATTGAAGAAGTCAATGCGCTGGGCATCAAGGACATGCCGACCATCGACAACCTTTTCGTGTTACAAGGCTCGTTCATCAATCAGGAATACAAAGTTAACGGCAACAGCGTCAAACTACTGGATGATAACGCAAGCTACTGGGGCAACCAGGTCGAAAAGAAAGGTGCCGAAGGACGCTGCTTCGGAATCGCCTGCGACGAACATTACATTCTCGTGAGCGAGTACGGCAAGAACGGCGCCGATGCCGAAATCGTTTTGTTCAAGAAACGGTAACGGCTAAGATTTATTATTTTATATAAGAAGAGAGGAGGATTATGAAACGCATAAGAGATTTTATCGGATACTTGTTGGGCGGGATTCTTTTTGTGATGTTGATTCCGACAATCATGTGGCTTGCATCGGGAATGCCCGCGCTTTGGCCTATCGATACGTGGCGATGCATCGTGGCGCCTGTCGTAATGCTTGTTGGTCTCGTGCTGAGTGTCTGGACAATCGTCTATATGCGCAGTCGCGGCAAAGGGAATCCGATGGATGCTTTCGGCCACGAAGTGGCTCCGCGTACGCAACACTTGATGGTCGAAGGTCCGTATAAGATTAACCGCAATCCTATGCTGACCGGGACGTTGATTTATCTCGTGGGCGCTGCCGTATGGCTCTGGAGCTGGCAGGCGTGCGTTGTGTTTGTCGTTTTCTTTGCCATTATGATGGTGCAGGTTTTGAGCGAAGAAAAACGCCTCCGTCGCGATTTCGGCGAAGAATACGAAGAGTACTGCCGCCATTCCCGCAGGTTCTAAAGATTACGTCCACAAGCTTGTGATGAATTACGTCCACAAGCTTGTGATGAACATCGGGCTTGCGTCGGTTGCCTTTTTGAATCCGCAGTGGGCGTAAAAATCCATCTCTTTGTCGTATGCCACGACGACGATACGCAAGTAGTCCTTGTATGTTTCCTTGATTTTTTCGACAAGCACCTTGCCGATACCTTTCCCTTGATATTCCGGGCGCACGAGCAAGTAATGGACATACGCGTTCATGATGCCGTCGTCCATCGCGCAAATCATGCCGACGAGCTTGTCGCCGTCCCATGCCGATACGACCGTCTTGAAGTTTTTCATCGCGATAACGAGTTTCTCGGGAAAATGTCCCGAAGACCATTCCACCGAAAGGAACAAGTCCTTCAAATCTTGTTCCGAAAAATCATGAATTGTTTTATATGTAATTGTCATAAATAAACTAACAGCTGTAATCCCGTTCAATTTTTAGTTTGATACTCGTAGAAACATGTCATGCCCGCCACTGAGCGGGCATCTCCTTTAGCATCAAATATAGCATGTCATGACAACCTCCAATTGATTTTGAATATTTATATTGTCATTGCGAGGGGTGAAGCCTCGTAGCGATCTATGAGTTTTTTAGATTGTAGCAACAAACCATATCGAGATGGATGGCTCATGAACATTCTGATTCTTTCGGGTAGCCCGCGCAAGGGCGGCAATACGGATTTGCTGGTGGAAGCGTTCGTCAAAGGCGCTTCGCCAAAGCACCAAGTTGAAGTCGTTTCCGTTCACGATTACAAAATCAATCCTTGCATCGGTTGCAATTCTTGCTTTGCCCGCGAAGACCATGCGTGCTGCCAGAAAGACGACATGCAAATCGTCTATGAGAAAATATCGAAAGCCGAAATGCTCGTCATCGCGTCGCCGGTGTATTTTTACGGCTTGAGTGCACAGCTCAAAGCGGTCATCGACCGATTCCACAATCCGATTCGCGATACATTTCACATCCACAAGATGGCTTTGCTCTTGGTCGGTGCCGCCTCGCTCCCAGAACTGTTTGACAGCATCGTTGCGCAGTATGAACTTTGCCTCAAGTTCTTCAAGCTAGAAGATATGGGCCGTGTGCTTGTGCGTGGTGTAAAGGACAAAGGCGACGTTAAGAACGGTGATTCGCTAAAGCAAGCTTTTGAATTAGGACAAAGTATCTAAAAATAGAAACGCCTATTGTCAGCGGCTGTAATCGACTTTTTCAAGAGCTTTAGGCTCGTTGTTTTCTAGCACCCATTTCACCGTCAACTCGGTTAGCTGATAGAGCGTTTCTTTGCTGCTATTGTTGCTTATCGTTCCGGCGAGAGTGCTGGCTTTTTCCGCAGTTTCTCCGCCGGCTGTCTTGAAATACGCTGGCAGCGAGGCCGCCATTTTCCTGTAGTCTTCGTCCCAGTTGGCTCCGCCGTTGTCGAGGATTTCGTTCGTGATACGCCCTATGGCGCGAATGACTTCGCCTTGCACCGTGTCCGCATGACCGCTGCCGGGGACAAGGAGTTCCCAAAGCTCGTCAAACTGTTTTTGCCATGTCGAACTTTTCACGGTTATCGACTTTTTCTCGTTGAGGAGTTCTCGTCTCGGCACGGGCGTCACGTCGAAAATCTTGTACAGTTCGTCAAGAGCGTCGCTGAACTCTTCTACACGGTCACGTGCAAATTTCGAACGGTAGAATTCAAAGCTCTCGCCGATTTTCGTGACAAAACTTTTGGTCTTGTCGGAAGTCTTTGCGCCTGCCGCAAGCAGAGATTTGGCTATGTGTACCATGCTTACGATGTTCGCATTGTTGCATGAGCGGAGTGATTCGTCAAGGGCAGTGAATTTATCCCAACCGCCGCAGGACTCGGGATCCGCTCCGCACGCGAGGAGGTTTTCCACTGCTTGCGCCTTGTGGTTGCGTGCGTTGGCAAAGAGCGCATTTCCGGTACGTGCATCGGCTGCAAAGTTGATATCGGCTCCGTGTGCGATTAGAATTTTCAGCAGATTCACGTCGTCCGCAAGCTTCGTCGCCGGCGTTTCGCCCCAGCCGCAATCCGCATTCAAATCGATGCCATTCTCGGCAAGGAATGCGACGTGTTCCTCAGTTAGACCTTTGAACGAAAACGCATTTTCAGTCGTTCTGCTGCGTGCTGTGGCGGATACCTCGCATTTCTCGAATACCGCCCTGAATTTGTCCATATCGCCGCTGTCGATAATTTCCTGAAAATCTTCTGGGAGCGTCTTACGTTTCTTTGCCATAATATTTTGTCCTTGATTCTTGAAATGAAAATTCTCTAATTCTTCTGTCTCTGCCTTACATGATTTTTACTCAAGGTTCTCTATGTCGTCGCATGGGTACAATCCGATTCCTGTAATCTTTTCGGCTTTCAACATATTCGCTAAATTCTCTGAAATGTAAACTGTGGATACATCCACATCCGGAAAATAAAGCATGTCGTATTTTTCATGGTCATGTATTCTTAATACATCCAAAACAACATATAATTTATGGGAAAACTCCTCATTATATTTCTCTAATTCTTCTAAATTTTTTATTTGTATTTCTGGAGCGTTCTTTATTTCCTTCACATTCGAAAAAGCCAGTTCCGGCCATATTTTCATAGGTTCTTCTGTTTTTTTGAATATGGTTCTGTCGAAATCGATTATAGAATAATCATTAGGCAAAATATGGAGACAATAGTAGGGGTGAATAACACCTTTAAGATCTTTAACTGTTGCTTCATAATACCGATGTTCAGGCAACTTGCATTGTTCAAAAATGTTTTTTACCCGTTCATTTATCATGAATCCAGGTACGTCAACGCCCGAACTGACGACGTCCGTCATTTTGGAACCTTTTTCCAAATCAAATCTCAAGTCTGGCTTAAAATCTGGAAACTCTTCATCAACCAGACTCCAGCACGAATCCATAGTTTTTTTATCAGTGAAGTCTAACTGTATAGCATGTCGCCCTATTTCTTTCGTGTTAACGGAATTATCTAATCTATAATATTTCATGGCGTAGTCCTTTTCATAAATCCTGCACCTTTTTTTATTGCACCATGCTTCGATAAAGTCAAGTCCGTCTCTTGTTTTGCCGTCATCAAATGACCTTGCAAAACGAGTTTTTACTCGACCTGGAGTCGCTCGGAACTCCGCAATCTTATCCAAAACTTTTTGCCGGTCTCCTGCATGCAGGTACGTTATAAGCGTGTAATATCCATGGCATTTTTCCTCTTCTGGAAAATAGGAATCAGGGTCGGGATTCTCTTTGAGAAAACGTTGGATTTCATCATCAAATTGCTGAAAAACATCGTCCCAAATCTTTTCGATAGCTTCGTCGGAATATTTCTGTATTTTTTCCAATTCATATTCTGGCTCCTCAGCTCTAATGTCGAAAAGATCGGGTGTTTCCATTATTCTAACGCCATCTAGTGCGAATGCTCCCTTGCCCCTCAAACTCATGGGTTCTTTTTTGTTGCTGGACATTTCAAAAACATCCCACCATAAATCGTCGATATAAAGAGGCTTGACGTACAAAGTTGCTTCACTATAACAGTTGAAATGTTCCAAATAAAAATAATATCCAGCTTCCACTTTCCAATTTATATAACTACTTTGTTTCCACCCGAATTTTTTGGCAACATTCTTTCTGATTGACGTATCTTTTTTGTTTAATTCATCTATCGCTTTGTTGATTTCTCTTATCCCAGGCTTTTTTCCTGTTTTGCGAACTTCACTATTCGATTTCTCTTTGCTCAATTTGTAATTCTCTAATTCCTCGATGCTTAAACCTTCCATGTAAGCGATAATTTCGTCTAATTTATCGTAATAGTGTGCAAGATTAGGTTCGTTTCTACTATGCAAGAATTCAATCCTTTCCAAAATCATTTTCTTAAAAGCATCGTAATTCTGAGGTGATACAATCCTACATAAAGTTAAATCTCTAAAGGCCCACTCAATTCCTCCATCAGGCATTTCCTTATCCCCATTCAACAAAGGAATTATTTCGTGTTGATAGGCAAGGTCTAACGTCGCATAATTCGTAAACACCCAATTAGAGCATTCAAATAATTCTTTTTTGAAAAATTCAAATTTCGAATCAAAGTCCTTTCCGTCCAAACTAAATTCATAGTCGCTTGATTTTTTTCCTAACATGGAACTTGTAAATCCAAAACTGTAATCATCTCTTTGATCTTGAGTTGTTCTGAAATTGTATTTTTTAAACCAATTCAACAGGATGTCAAACTTAACACAATACGTTGGATGCAAATGAATTACATCATAATAATGAGCACACGGAAGTCGCACGTCTTTTCTAAAACCACCATTTTTTGAAATAAAAAAACGATTGCTTTTCTGAAATTTAAAGTCTCGGAAAAATTCCTCTGTAGATAATAATGTGGTTATTTTTTCTAACAATTCACTTGCTTTCATAGAAATTCTGCCGCTCCTTCTATCTCAATTTAACTCATTAGCGATCTTCTTAGTAATGAGCGATTATCACATTTATCTCGCAATCCAAGATTTTCTGAACAGATTCAATTAATGCTTCGTCATCGTCTATCAGTTTTTCTGGATTCGTAACATTTATACTGCAACAAGCAAAGCCGCATTTAAAATCATATTTCAAGTCATTAAGCGACGAAGCTTCGCCGCAACACGGCAGGGTAATATCGAGCTTTTTAAATTCATCTTCACATGCGATACCCATAGCTTCATTCCACCAGTCAAAGCTTATTTCTTTTCCGCATTTAGGACATGTTATATTCACGAGATTGCTTCCACAATCAATAAACTCCGGATTATCCGTGACTTCCAAATCGACACAATCGCATGTAACCGTAGATTCAATAAACGACTTTGCTGCGTTTAACTTGTCTTGAGAAACCTTCGTGTATGGACTTTTGGGAATTATCTTGTAAACTTGATCTGACATTTTGTCCCCCGGTAAAAGTATTTTAAGTTTAATAAATTTTTTAATTTTGGGGAATAGAAATTTAAGGGAAACCGATTAAATAGATTAGATTCGCCAAATGAAAATCGAAATTGCAAATATTGAAGATGTTCCGGAGCTTTTGGAATTGCAGTACAAGGCGTTTCGCCCTGTTGCCGAAAGTCTGAACTGGCCTGATGCTCCGAACTTGACCGAAACTGTGGAGCATGCTCTCGGAGTATTTCCGAAATATACGACGCTCAAGATGCTTTCCGATGACGGGAAAATCATCGGCTCCGTCCGCGGTCGCGTTGAAGACGGCTCGCTTTACATTGGCCGCCTGATGGTCCTGCCGGAATTCCAGAAGAATGGCTACGGACGTATCCTGTTGCGTGAAATTCAATCCATGTTGCCGCATAGCCGCGCATGGCTCGACACCAGCGGCGATGTGCCTGAAACCGTCTCGTTCTATGAACGCGAAGGCTTTCGTACGTTCGAACGCAAGCATTTCGAAAACGGCGTCTCGTGGATATTTATGGAGAAGAAGTAAGAACGAAATTATGGGATTCATCTTGTGAAGCTTGCTTTTTTGAGGGGAAAAAGGTGCTTTGAATTGATTCTGTATTCATGATTATGTAAAAATGGTTTGACTTTAATTAAAAATTATATATATTTTACCCTGACTTTGTGCAAATATTGCGAAATTTTCTTAAAAGAGGCAAAAATGGGGTTTTATCGTTCGATCGTCCAAGATTTAGAAGAATGGAAGGCGGCTTCGGTCCGTAAACCGGTCATTTTGCGTGGGGCAAGGCAAGTCGGCAAGACGACGGTTGTCAGGGAATTTGGCAAGCGCTTCGACACCTTTATCGAACTTAATCTCGAAAAGAAGGCTGACCGTGATCTTTTCGAGAACGATTTGTCCGTGAAGGATTTGTTTCGTTATATCTGCCTTGAAAAGAAGATTGTGCCACACGGGAATGTCCTGCTGTTTATCGATGAAATCCAGAATTCGCCGAAGGCGGTTGCGCAGCTCCGTTATTTTTACGAGGAAATGCCGGAACTGTATGTGGTCGGTGCAGGCTCGCTATTGGAAGTGATGATGGAACGCCACAAGATCAGTTTCCCGGTGGGGCGCGTTGAATACCGCTACATGTTCCCGATGACGTTCGTGGAGTTTATGGCGGCGTTGGGCGAAGATGCCGTCTTGGAAATGTACCGCGAAAAGGAAATCCCCGAAATTGCGGAAAACAAACTTGCATCCCTGTTTCGCCTGTATTCGTTTGTGGGTGGTATGCCCGAAGTCGTTGCACGTTATGTCGAGACGGAAGACATGTCACAATTGAATTCCGTGTATGAATCCTTGATAACGTCTTACAAGGATGATGTTTCGAAATATGCGAAGAACGCCACGGAGGCGAATGTTATTCGGCATGTGATTGAAACTGCGCCTTTTGAAACAGGGAAGCGAATCAAGTTTGAGCGTTTTGGCAACAGCAATTACAAGTCCAAGGATATTGGCGAGGCTCTCAAAATTCTGGAGCGCGCGATGTTCCTTTATTTGCGCTATCCGGTGAACGGGCATGAGTTGCCGCTCGTACCAAATTTCAAGCAACATCCGCGTTTGCAGTTTCTGGATACGGGACTTTTGAATTATGCGCTCGGGCTTTCAAGCGTGTATTATAAAGATGTCCAGTTGAGCGATGCGTACAACGGAATGATTGCTGAACATGTCGTGGGCCAGGAACTGCTTGCTTCGCAGAGTGACGTGTTGCACAAGCCGACTCTTTGGATACGCGAAAAGAAGCAGGCGAATGCCGAAGTCGATTTCTTGATTGTGAAAGATGGAAATGTTGTCCCTATTGAAGTCAAGAGCGGTGCGACAGGTTCGCTGCGGTCGCTACATTCGTATATTGACGAGGGTGGCTTTGAGGTTGCACTTCGCTTGTACAGTGGAAAAAAATCTGTTGAAAACGCCGTGACTCCTCAGGGTAGAAAACCTTACAAATTAGTGAACTTGCCGCTCTATTATGCGGGACGACTGAATGAATTTCAGTGCTAGTCAAGGGATTGGACTTCGAAAACGGAGTCTCGTGGGCGTTTATGGAGAAAAGGTGAGAACTTTGCTGTACTTAGTTTGTTTAAAGATTTAAGGTTTTTTTATGCCATTTTTTAAATAAATATTTGCTTCTACTATCTTCAAAATTAGAATCATTGTGAAGAATTTGTAAATCAATTCGGTTTGTGTCGTCACTTCTTAGGCACAACTCTTTTTTGGATATTGCATTTGCAGGAATGAAAAATAAGTGTATCTTTTTATTGCTGGTGTCATTTAAAATTAACCACCAATCTTTATTTAAGAATGAAATATTTGGATTGGACCAGTATCTTTTGCCAGAAGAATTGTTTTCAGATGAAAAAGTAACATTGCCTGATATATTAAACCCTTCTTTTTTGAGAAGTTTTATTGCGTTATTTTTTTTCGTTTGGGGTATGACCAATTTTTTTGGGGAGTTGCTTTTTTTGTTTTGACATGATTTAGTTGCCGTATTTTTAGTTTTTATCGTCTGTTTATCTGATAGTTTTTCCCTTATCTCGTCCATAATTGCTTGTGCTGAGTTCATGTTGGAAATTAAGATGTTGTAAGCATCCATGTATTTTTTCCAAAGGTCTTTTCCGACAATTTCTTCTAGGTTGATTTTTTGTTTTTTGAAGTGCCGTTCGTAGTTCTCAATAATCTTTATTCGCTTGTGTATGTCAGAGATATTTCTTGTTTTAGGAGATTGCTCCGCATTTCCTAACATCCATTCCTTCCAATTTGAATTTCCTTTAGATTGGTTACATTTTCCGCAAGCTGGAACTAAATTTGCGATTTCAGTTATATAACCTGTAGGTTTTTTGTTGATGATTAATGGATAAAGATGATCCCATTCTGTTTTTTTATCACCACAATAGACACATCTTACATCGTCTTCGTTTTGATGAAGAACGTTTAGCGCTTCTTGAATTTCTGCGTTGGTTGGCTTATGCGCAGGAATAATTCCGTTAACGAACGAATTCGTAATGCTAGATGATCTTCCCATTATTGTAACTGGGGTTGGCATTTTAAAAACATTTTTTTTCATGGGTATTCCTGTTTTAGTGTATTATCTAACATAATAAAAAAAGACTGTTTCATGCAAGGTGTATATTGTTCTGACTGTGGTCTGCTACGGCGAAAGTCATGCTCCTATTGTTATGGCTGAACCGTAAGGTTGGCGCTTGCGCTAGGATGGGGAAATCTTTCCTCTTGAAATTTGCTACATTATTCCCCGAAACAGAAAAGGACTAATGTATGAATATTCTCGTCGTTGGTAGCGGTGGTCGCGAACATGCCATCGCTCTTGCTGTCAAGAAGTCGCCGCTGTGCGACACTCTCGTGTGCGCTCCGGGCAACCCGGGCATGGCAAACCTCGGCAAGTGTGTGCCGGTGGATGTGGCCGACCCGAAGGCTATCGCCGACCTCGCGGTTGCCGAAAAGATTGACCTCGCGGTCATCGGCCCCGAAATTCCGCTGGTCGCGGGCGTGGTGGATGAATTCCGCCGTCGCGGGCTGCGCGCTTTCGGCCCGACTGCGGCTGCTGCCGCGCTCGAAGGCTCCAAGGCCTTCAGCAAGGATATCATGAAGAAGTACAACGTGCCGACG
>JAEEGI010018519.1_pt1 | contig 14146 bp, 12 predicted proteins | sample 8958751 | NCBI WGS metagenome assembly JAEEGI01 (sample SAMN16246545, study PRJNA631951) | gut metagenome | biome: gut microbiome; feature: rumen; material: KS-attached | host: Bos | place: Iran: Karaj | collected 2018-10
TCTCTTTTGATGTTGCATTTTTGCTATCTTTGCGTCTTAGTTGGTGAATCAACAAAGAAAATGATAAGGTGAAACACATTATCCTCATTATCCTCCTCTGCCTTTTCAAACTCCCTGCATGGGCACAACAGACCATTTCTGCCCATGTGGTGGACAGTGAGACAGGGGAGGCACTGCCCTACGTGAACATTTACATTTCATCAGAGAATGGCACCATGTGTAACGTGGATGGGAACTTCTCTATTACAGCTATGCCTACCGATACCTTACGCATCAGTCGTATCGGTTACGAGACGCTACTCATTGTGGCCAACAAGGTACATGAAGTTGTAAAGTTGGATCCCATAGAGAACATGATGAATGAGGTCACCGTGAGCGGATACAAGGATTTGCTGGGTAACATTGTTGGAAAATTAGAGGAGGAGTATCGTACCAGGAAATCGGAACAGAGCCAGTATTTCATGCGTCAGACCAACTATGTGGATGGTGGTTGGCAGATGGTGGAGTCATTCATTCAAGCACACTCGGCAATAGATTTGCGCAATCTTGTCTTTCTCAGCGGGCGACACTTCAAAGAGCATGGCAACGTAAAGTTTACTGATGAGAGCACTGACATGCTGTGGTTTTCTAACTTACATAAGGCACTCTCACTTGCACCCATGGTTAAAGGGGATGGCCTCTTCTGGGCAGAAACCACCGTGATTCCTTTCAACACAGCACCAGGTTCCGTGAAGGGATATTCCTATAAAAAAAGATATGAAACTTCCACATCGGTACTGAGATCCGAGGAAGGGCAGGAGATACTGAAGATAACGATGAAGGAGTCCAATAACAAGAAGAAGGATGTTATGCTATGCGGCGTCCTTTATGTGGATGCCAAGACACTCGACCTACTCTCTTTTGATGGACATTTAGAGAATTTCTCGATGAAGGTTTGGTCTGGACTGGCCAGCAAGATCGTTTCTGCTCAGCTAAACATTCATATCGCTTACAATCGGCAAAAAGGATTCTCCCAGATATCCAACATCGCCACCTCGCTCAGATGCAATGACATTGTCTGCCAGACCATTCTTTATAATATAGACGGCATGAACATTCCTATTGATGGGAAGCGTGTTGGATCAGACAATATGCTTGTAGCCATAGAAAGAGCTGGATATGACCCTAATTTATGGACAAGCGACATCGTACAACGAACGCAGGAAGAGGAGAAGTTGGTCATTCAAAACGGAAGCACAAAGTCAGCATCTTCAATTGACCTGGGCCAAGTGAGTGACCCTTCAATGAACCGCCTCATAAGCAACCTGCAATCATACTCTAAGTCTGCCCCGCAGGAAAAAGTATATGTACACATGGACAACACATGTTATTTCTTGGGTGATACCATATACTATAAAGCTTACCTGCGGCGGACTGACACGGATTCTCCTTCAGAGATTAGTGGATTGCTCTATGTGGATATCCTCAACAACGACGGATTCCTCATGGAACGGCAGAAGATACAAATGGCCCACGGTGAAGGAAACGGAAGCTTCGTTCTGAAAACAGACTCATCGATGTACAGTGGTTTCTATGAGCTTCGAGCTTACACCCTCTGGCAGCTCAATTGGGGCGCATACGAACGGGAGCATAGAAAAGTGAATGATTATTGGTTCTACAACAAAGAGATGGCCAATGAGTATTTTCGTGATTATGACAAGCTATACAGCCGAGTATTCCCTGTATATGATCGACCTCAAAAAGCTGGCGAATTTGAGAGAGACATGACCTTAAGGCGGCTTATGCGTTACTATAGTGCCGAATCCGAGGAGCCCAAAGCACAAGTTACATTTTATCCAGAAGGTGGCAATTTGGTAACTGGCCTCCCTTGCCGTGTAGCCTTCGAGGCATCTACGCAGGAAGGAGAATATCTGAGCGGCGAACTCAGAGTGGATGGACAATCCATATTGACAGGGCAACGAGGTCGAGGTGTGTTCACTATCACTCCAGAGGCAGGAAAGGTTTATCGAGCCACCTTTCATGACAAGAAGGGAAATGTAGTAGAAGCTAAACTTCCTCAGGCGGAAAAGGAAGGAGTCTCTCTCCATCTGAGGATGCTGCCAGACTCCTGCCTCATAACATTACGTAAACAGTCGCTCCCACAAGGAAATGCATTGGGAATGACTATCATGCACGAGGGTAATGCCCTCTATTTTACTTCTTTAGAACAAGACAAGACTTGTTTGGCAATTCCACTCAGCAAATTGGCTACAGGAGTGAATCAAGTCACCATTTTTGATTCCGACGGACGCGTTTGGGCAGATCGTCTCTTCTTCGTCCTGCCTCACGAGGGATTTCACCCTACAATCAATTTCACAGGGCAGAAGGAAGAATATGTCCCTTACGAGAAAATCTCCCTCAAGATCAGTTCACAGAAAAGCGATTTTCCAGGAACAGTATCCGTCTCTGTGCGTGACGGATATAATTCCTGCCAACTTTTTGACAACGGCAACATCATGACGGAGATGCTGCTCAGTTCTGAAATTAAGGGTTTCATACCCAATCCTGGTTGGTTTTTCGAGAAGGACGATGACGAGCATCTGCATGAACTCGATTTACTGATGATGGTTCAGGGCTGGCGTCGATTCGTGTGGAAAGACATGAGCGCTCAATCTGATTTTACTCCCCAATTTGTCGCAGAGAAAGAACTGAAAATCGCTGGGCATGTACTTCCCTACCATTCTTACCATCGTGAGAACTCCATTGAGTACCAGCAAGTAATGGACTTCCTTTTCGATAAGAATCCCAGTGAGTCGCATGCTAAGGTATCTGGGCACATGGATGCTGCCGACCTTTACAAGAGCCCCCATGCAAACGAGACCTTCAAGACTAACAACTCGCATGATGAAGCCCTACTGGAAAAAGGAACGGGAGATGGCCAAGAGGGGACAAGAGAATACATGATGCAGATACTTAGCGATGACTACGGGTTGAGGTCCGAAGGTGATCGCACTTATCGTGGTGATGGACTTAAATCGCCCAAGAACCAAATACGTGTCCACAGCGAGTTTATTTATGGGAAAAAGGCCGTGGCGAATGATACTATCACGAAAGATGGTTACTTCGAAGCCAGTGTACCCCATTTCACAGGTAAGTGCATTATGCATCTCTCAGCTAGCGATACCACACGATGGAAAGACAATGATAAACATCAATGGATATTTCCCAATGAGGAGGAGTATCCTGAGTACTACGTAAAACTGAGGCAACTCAACCCTCATTTTTCTCGCCCCTATACTTATTACCAAACCCACCGTCCTTCGCAGACGAGTGACAAACCTATTGATGGACAACTTCAAAGTGAGGTACACACCCTGCAACAAATCAGCGTGCGTGCCCGCCACGGAGGACTCATCAAACGTATGTATGTAGGTCCAGCCATTAAAATGGACGCTTACGATGCATTTAATCTTGCGGTTGATGCTGGGCTGATAGATGGATGGATGCCAGGTGCCACAAATTTTTCAAATGCTGTGGCTCATGCACTCATTGGTGATATGGGAGTGGACAACAATTACCAAGTTACCATCTTGCCTTACAAGTCTCGCTGGGCCACCGCGCCAGCCATACTTGCCTCAGATATGGGAATACGTACGGGCGAGATAACTGATGACAATTCTTACAATTCTGATGCAGAAGGTCTTGAGTATAACCAACTTTCTTCGCTTGACTCTGTCTATATATATACTGACTACAGTCCACGCATGGAGGGTGATTCGAAATACCGCCAGCCCAACCAACCTATTGTGGCTATTTATTTGAAGAAAATGCAAAACAACGAAAAGCGTATCACTTACCGTGACAGGTTCCTCAAATTACCAGGTTATTCTGTGGCAGAGGACTTTTACTCCCCTAACTACTCAAAACAGACACCGCTAGAGCCCACAGATTACCGCCGCACGCTCTACTGGAATCCCAACCTGCAGCTCGACGAGAACGGGCAGGCCCGCATCACTTTCTACAACAACTCCCGCACCACTCAAATAAGCGTCGAGGCAGAGGGGCAGGCTAGCGACGGCACCCTGCTCTGGAGCAAGTGAAGGATTCTCACGTTGATGGCCAAAAGCCTGGAGTCAAGAGACAGAATCGAAGATGAAATTGACGCAGAACCAGTTATTTTTGCAAAAAAAACTCTCTTTTGATGTTGCATTTTTGCTATCTTTGCGTCTTAGTTGGTGAATCAACAAAGAAAATGATATGGTGAAACGAATTTCATCCAGCCTCCTCCTGAGTTTCCTCTGCTGCAGTTATGCGCAGGAAGTTCGAGATGCGCAGTTCCCTGGTGGGGACAAGGCATTGCAGCAATTCATTCGAACTCATGCCATCTATGATTTTATTAGAATTTTTTTTATATATAAAAATCATATTTGTAGGGTTATTTCCTTAAAACATTTCCAAAAATGAAGAAAAAGAATTTTTTACGGATGCTGCTTAGATTCTTCACAAATAGCATAATTGTTGTCATGTTACTTTGCGTGACATCATGTTTTTATAAAAAAATACCTCTATCATATAGCATTAAGGATGTTAGTTTGCAGAGAATCACCATTGACGAGGATTCCATCCTGTCCAACAAAAAGATTTATCTTTGGACTACACAAATAGAGATAGCAAAGACGAAACGACTTTCTGTTATTAAATATGGTGGAATACCTCCGTACCGCGAAGGCTGTGAGGATTCCATTATAAGTTTATTCATTGAAAGCAAAGATGGAGTATGTTTAAATGATAAGTTCCATTCAATAATTCCCATGGATGAAAAAGATAAAAGGGGCAGATTAGTACAACTATGCGGAACAGATACAATAAATTATGTATGGTGGAACAGAGATGTGGCAGCACAAAAAGAAGATTTGGGAAAAGGGCGAGATTTCCGTTCTTTCCTTCCATGCTGCCTGCTTATCTATGAAGATTCTGACACAATTCCCCACATAATCCGATTCACTTTCCCTGACAAAAAGGTCGAAAGCATGGTAAACAACACTCCCATTCATTACAAATGTCTAAAGAAATATTATTCCGTAGACAGAAATGGTGCTGAGTAAGTGAGCGGAAAGTATATTGGGACATATCAGATTACATCATATACAAAGAGAAGATGAAGTCAACAACTAAATGCCATTTAACTTTTCTCGCACAAACAGGAGTAAGTCTTCTCATGCTCCTGTCATGTGTGAGTGGGTTAGACAACCAGGAAACTGGATTAATCGCGATGGACATAGATATAGAGTACGGCAACGGATGGTATTGTAAGATTTGTCGGCCAGACAGTTGCTTTATTGATACTACCATCACGCGAGAGATGCCTTATCATGATCTGAGACCAATCAATCTTTGGGGCATGACAGATTCCTTGGCATTTTCTGTAGCTCCTAAATCTGCCATGTATCCCATTTATGTGCATCGTCCTTCGGGTCAGACAGATACTCTGCATGAATCTATCATACACTCAGCCGTGATAGTTTATATTGGTGTAATAAGACGGCGGTGCAAAATGGATTCGTGTGTCGTGCTTGAGACTGTCTTTCCTGGAAAAGTACTGGGACGTTCTTACCTCGTAGATGAAAACTTCGAAAGTGATTATTCGGATTATTATCCGTTAAGAGCTTATTCATACGAGGGACAGAAAAAGATCTTTGAAAGCAGACAGTTTCACTATTGGATCCTAAAACGGTTCACAACCGATTGGTATGGCCCCATGACGGAGCATGAACTAACTCTGCAACTAAAGGACATGGGTATTCCTTTGCCACTCACGTTGAAGGACCTTAATTCTCCCTACGTCATGCCTTGCATGGCAAATGGCCATCGTGCCGACATCCCTTTGCCGACGAAGCATATTAGGTCATGGCCACGCGACAAAACACTCGGAGACAAAATTATTGAATAGCGTCAGAGATGAGACCTTCTGGACAGCTGGACAAGATCCACTTAACTGATTTTTTAATGATATTAAATAGATTTTCAGCCACATCATACAATGCGTAGTACAATTGTTTCGCTCTTCATAAAATGTATAATAATTGGTGTCATGTTATTCTATGTGACATCATGCTTTTTTGATAAGATACCTCAGTCATATAGCATTAAGGATGTTAGTTTTCAAAGAATCGCCATAGACGAAGATTCCATCCTGTCCAATAAAAAGATTTATCTTTGGACTACGCAAATAGAGGTAGCTAAGACGAAAATACTTCCTTTTTATTACGGAGGAACCCCTCCGTTTCCCGAAGGCTGTGAGGATTCTATTATAAGTTTATCCATAGAAAGCGAAGATGGAATATGTTTAAATGATAAGTTCCATTCAATAATTCCGTATGAAGGAGGGAAAGAGACGGATATGGTGCGAATATGTGGATCAGATACAATAGAAGAAATACGGTGGGCTAGAGATATATCCATACAAATAGATATATTACAAAAAGGGCATGATTGGCGAGGGCTATATAAAAAATGCCTGCTTATCTTTGAAGATTCTGACACAATTCCCCACATAATCCGATTTACTTTCCCTGACAGAAAGGTTGAAAGCATGGTAAACAATACTCCCATTCATTATAAATGTCTAAAGAAATATCCTTCTGTAGACAGAAATGGTGTTGAGTAAGTGAGCTAAACGAAGAAAACTCCTAAACCTCAGGATTCATACCCCAGCAGGATCGCTTCTCGCTGGGGTGATTTCATGAAATCAAAAATACTCTACACTCTACACCAGCACCCCCAAACTCTTTGTTGGACAGCGATATACACGTGTGTAGAGTATCTAATGACTCTACACCCACTCTACACTCTTGTATTCTGTTGGTAATTAGTATGTTGAGGCACTTTGGTGTAGAGTGTAGAGTGATTTGCTTTCAGTTGAAAAATCAGTTCTGAAAAATGTGGTTTCACCCTTCACCCTTTGAGGGATTGTCCTTCTCCCACTCTTCCCAATCGGTTTCTGCAAGGTAGCGGATGATTTGGTCACGAAGAGAAGGGATGTTTTCTGTGGCGGTTCCCCATAAGATACGAGGAATCACTTGAGCATAATCATGAACCAATATATGACGCATACCTTGAACTATTTTCCAGGGAGTCTCAGGATGCTTTTCCTTGAAATCTTTTGTCAACATATAAGCAGCCTCACCCACTATCTCAACATTCTTCATGACAGCATAGTAGGTACGCTTATCTCTAACAAGATCCTCATAAGAGATTCCTGCTATCAGTTCGATGACATTGTCAGAATACTCCACAATATCTTCCAACCTGCCTTTATCTCTGCTCCGTTCTCTCATAGATTATTCTTTTGTCTCGCTCTGCACTGGCTGCAGCATAAGGGCGTAACGATCCTTCTACAACGAGGTCAACCTCACGCCCCAGCAATTCCCTTAAATCCATGTACATTCCCCCCTGAGTAAAAAGAGTGAAAGGTTTACCAGAATAATCGGGCACAAAAAGGATATCCACATCGCTATCCTCCGTCTCCTCACCACGGGCAAAGGAGCCGAAGAGCCAAGCCTTCAGGACGGGCTGCGTCTTGAAATATTCGGCTATCGTCTGTGTCATCTCTTCGGTGGTCATAACATAATATCTTGATTCTTTCGCCACAAAAGTAGCAAGTTTTGACGTTCTGACAAAGGAAATGAGTAAAAATTTCTGTATTCAAGGAAATCCCTCACTTTTTTGACTGACAAAACAAATAAGGTGTGACCTTCCTTCCGTCCCCTCCCCCAAATACTGAGTCATCCAAGTTTTCTGGGTCATCCGAAATCGAAAAAAAACGCTCCAACGAGTTCAAAAAACTGTCTTTAGGGTACATACATAGATTTTGTTCTTCTGCCACTTATGCGGATCTGCCAAAGACAACACGTTGTCTTGCCCGACTCAACACGTTGTCTTTGCGATTTCAACACGTTGTCTTTGCGATTTCAACGTGTCGCGCCTTCTCGGAAAAAGGTTCGAATAAATTTGGCTCTTCTCTCAACTTTTCGTAACATTGACTTCGTCGAAGTTCCTACCGCTCGGAAATGAAAAGAAAAATTTTTCTTTTACATTTCGCTCGCCTATTCGTAACATTGACTTCGTCGAAATTGACTCCGTCTCGGCAAAAAAAGAACAGGATTCTTTGTTTTGCTCTCAACTTTTCGTAATTTTAACTTCGTTGAAATTACTCGCACTCGAAAAAGTTCAAATAAATTTGGCTTTTTACTCGCTTATTCGTAATTTTGTCCCCCAAATATACCAAAATTGACTTAAAATGAACAAGAAGAATATTATCGCTATTGCTGTTGCACTGGGAATTATCCTGTGCGGAGTCATTGGTTTCCTGCTTTTCCGCATGCATGAGCAGAAGGCTGAGAGTGAACAAATGTTGCAACTTGCAGAGATGGACAAGCGCGAGATGGAGAACGAGTATGAACAGTTTGCCATGCAGTACAACGAAATGAAAATGCAGATCAACAACGATTCACTCGTTGCCCAACTGGAGCAGGAGCAGAAACGTACTGAGGAACTGCTGGAGGAGTTGAAGCGCGTCAAGAGCAGCGATGCTGCTGAGATCATGCGACTGAAGAAGGAGCTCGCCACCTTGCGCGAGGTGCTCCGCAGCTACGTTCTGCAGATTGACTCGCTCAACCGCATGAACGAAGCGCTGACGAAAGAGAACAGCAACCTGAAGACTCAGAATCAGCAAGCCCAGCAGCACATCAACAACCTGAGCAGCGAAAACGAGACACTCTCTGGCAAGGTGGCCATTGCGAGCCAACTGGATGCGACAGGCATTTGGGCTGAAGGGCGCAACAAGAAAGGCAAAGCTGCAAAGAAGATCAAGGACGTGAAGAAGTTCGCCATCGGATTCACCATCGCTCGAAACGTCACAGCATCCACTGGTATACGAAGCGTCTACATACGCATCACCACACCTACTGGAGAGGTGCTCAGCAAGGGCGGAACCTTCTCCTACGAGAATCGCAATCTGGCATACAGTATCCGCAAGGACATCGAATACACAGGCGAGGAACAAGCTATCCAAGTATGGTGGGACGTAGCTGAAACACTCAGTGCAGGCACTTACCGAGTCGACATCTTTGCTGACGGGCAAAACATTGGCACCACAAGTTTCAGCTTTGACCAATAAACCTGATGGGAAAAGGAAAACTGGCAAAATTTGCAGAGATGGCACAAAACCCCTTGGTGGTGGAGTGCCCTTTCTCTGTCATGCAAGAGGGACATTTCCAACTGCGTGGACATTGGCATGAAGACTTCTTCCACAACGATAATCCCATCATTCTGGAACTGGGCTGCGGACGAGGCGAATACACCGTAGGCTTGGGGCGCAAGCATCCTGACCAGAATTTCATTGGAGTAGACATCAAGGGAGCACGCATGTGGACAGGGGCTCAGGAAGCTCTCCACGAGGGAATGAGGAACGTAGGATTCCTGCGGACCAACATCGAGTTCATCCAGGAGTTTTTCGCTCCTGGTGAAGTCAGCGAAATCTGGCTCACCTTCTCTGACCCCCAGATGAAGAAGGCCACGAAACGCCTCTCCAGCACGTTCTTCCTCAACCGCTACCGCCAGTTCCTCCAGGACGACGGACTCATCCATCTGAAAACAGACAGCAACTTCCTCTTTACCTACACAGAGGAACTCCTGCGGACCAACAACCTGCCCACAGAAGCTTCCACCCGCAACCTGTATGCAGCCGGCCAACCACGCACGATACACGAGCAGCTGGCTGCCAGTATCCAGACATACTACGAAAGCATGTGGCAAGCACGCGGAATCGACATCAAGTACCTCTGCTTCAAACTTCCTCAGGAGGTTTACCTGGCAGAACCTGATGTGGAAATACCGCTCGACGAATATCGCAGCTACAGCCGCGAGAAACGCAGTTCCAAAAGTGTAGGAAGGTAAAATCACACGCAATCATGGCTCAAGAAATTTATCCCAAACTCATACTCGACGCTCTGGCCACCGTCCGCTATCCAGGGACAGGCAAGAACGTGTTGGAAATGAAGATGGTGGAGGACGACATGCGCATCGCAGGCCTTCACGTCAGCTTCAGTCTCATCTTCAACAAACCCACAGATCCTTTCATGAAGAGTCTGGTGAAGGCTTGCGAGGCTGCCATCCACGCCTACGTAGGCAAAGAGGTGGAGGTGGAGATCAAGACCAAGACCCTACAGGCTCCCCGTCCTGACCTGCCTGACCTGCTGCCTGGCGTGAAGAACATCATTGCTGTGAGCAGCGGCAAGGGAGGAGTTGGGAAGAGCACAATAGCCACCAACCTGGCGATAGGACTGACCAGATTAGGCCACAGGGTGGGTTTGCTGGACTGCGACATCTTCGGCCCAAGCATTCCTAAGATGTTCCAAATTGAGGAGGAACGTCCCTATAGCGAAGAAGTCAACGGGCGCGACCTGATCAAACCCATCGAGAAGTATGGCGTGAAAGTCCTGAGCATTGGTTTCTTCGTGGAGCCAGACCAAGCGACTCTCTGGCGAGGAGGAATGGCAAGCAACGCGCTGAAGCAATTGATTGGGGATGCCAACTGGGGCGATCTGGATTATTTCGTCTTGGATACGCCTCCAGGAACCAGTGACATCCATCTGACGCTTGTCCAGACCTTACCCATCACAGGCGCCGTCATCGTGAGCACACCCCAACAAGTGGCCCTCGCTGATGCCCGCAAGGGAATCAACATGTACCAAAACGAAAAGGTCAACGTGCCCATCCTGGGGCTCGTGGAAAACATGTCATGGTTCACTCCCTATGCTCATCCTGACGAGAAATACTTCCTTTTTGGAAATGAGGGAGTGAAACATTTGGCGGAAGAGATGAATGTGCCTCTGCTAGGGCAGATTCCTGTGGTGCAAAGCATCTGTGAAAGTGGTGACCAGGGAATTCCTTCTGTGCTGAATCCTGACAGCATCTCTGGGCAGGCATTCCTCCAACTGGCCGCACGCGTGGTTACCCAAACGGATATCCGCAATCAGCAACTGCCTCCCACCACTATCGTAGGAGTTCATTGATGATCTGCTCGTTGACCTGACGAAGAGCTTTGCTGGCAGCCTTCAGGTTACGGCTGAACTCCTCATAGGTCGACTCGCCACCATCGCACAGATCCGTCACAGATTTCACATAAAGGACTGGCACTCCATAGAGCTGGCAAACGAATCCCACTGCAGCACCTTCCATATCCTTCAGCTCGCCTCCATGTTCCAGGATGATGTTCTGGTCGATAGGTTGCATGTCAAGCGAGGAACCTGTAGTCACTTTTCCCATCTTCAGCCCCAATCTGCTTGCCAGTTCCGCACTTCCCTCCCATACAGGATAGTTTCCCAGGCCCTGCACACCCCATTCATCATCGCCAGGTACGCGGCGATCATGAAACATGGCTCCATTGCCGATATAGACGTCAGATATGTGGGCCCCCTTCATCTTGAATCCGCCACACGTTCCGCTGTTGACAACCAAATCAGGATGCAGCCGCTGGATAGCCACCTGAGTTGCCACGCAGGCAGGTTCGCAGCCAACGAGATCCATTTCATGCTGACGACCGTTCAGCACCACATAAAGCCAGCTCCCATTGACCTCAGCCTCATAGAGCTGACAGGGCAGAGGGGCAAAAAAGTCAGGCACCAATCGGATATTGTAGGCTTCGATGAAAGGACGCGCCTCAGCCTCCATCGCCACAATATAGCAAATTTTCTTCATCGCGTCAGTCCTTTCTACCAAATATCTTCAGGGGTTTCAGGATTATCGTAAACCTCCTTGGGGCAGAACTCCAAGTAGTCGACATAATACTCACGCTTGGGGTCATCCAAACAGGTCTTGAAGCGCAGATAATACGTCTTGTCTGGATCCATCTGCTGAGTGATGATGATGCGGCGCGAACAGATATTGCTGTTTCGAGCCGTAATGGTGCCGCCAGGGCTTCCTGCGATGTAGATCTCTGGACCTTTCATGAAACCATTGTTTCTCATGATCTTGTCCACGTCGATGTTATAATCATCGTCGTCAGTATCCACTACCCATCCGATATTGCTTGGGAAGTACCCAGCCTTGGTACTGCGGTACTGGGAACCAATCTGCAAGTCCAAAGGAATACCCATGGGAGCCAGATGCCCCAAATCGCTTCCCCAGTAGAACTGGAAGATGCCTCGATTGCCCATCTCTCCACCATTCTGGCAAGCGAAACGCAATTCATAGGTGCCATAGCGAGGAACGGGTGGCAGGCGCATCGTCACGTCGAGATTACCCTGAATGTTCACCTCGTCGCCCAGATAGTTGCTCCATCCCCATCCGCGAGCCGTCCAATAGATGAAGTAGGTATCTTCTGAAATCCTCAGGTCGTCCAGATAAGGATACTGCGTATCATTTGGAATGGAGACTCTCAAATGGCGCTCATCAGTAATCTCGCTGACGCGGATGTCGTTGTTCATGAATTCAGGCCACATGTTCGTCACGTCGAATCGGATTCGGCTCTTACCCATGCTGTTGCGGGTGTCTTCATCATAGACCAGCAGTTTGTCGATGGGATAGATGATTCCATTGCGCACGTTGTTCTCGCCTTCCAGATTCGGTTCGCCCACCTTGATTCCTTCCTTGCCAGGATCGCATCCAATCTCGTGATAGGTTCCATGACGCCCATTATCGATGAGAGGGAAACGATTGATGTACACTCCCCTGCTCTCTCTGCTCTCATAGAGTTTCATCAGACGCCGCTTTCCCATCGTGGTGTAGTATTCACACATAGCCACACCCAGCTCGCGTGTAGTCGGATTGTTGCCCTTCTCGTTGTAGTGGAGCACCAGACGGTCTGTAGCCAGGCGCTCAGGCAGGAAGTGATAGGTGACGAAACGGTTCAGCAGATTGTTCTCGTTCTCATAGTCATCGTCGTCCACAGCATCAGGATAGACACCCAGACCAGCCACGTATTCGCGCACGTCCTCAACCGTGATATCCAAGGCAGGTTTACCCAATGTCTGGCTCCAGAACTCATCCGTCTCAGCAAAGCAAGTGAAGCCGAAATAGCGGTGCCTGGGAGCATAACCCTTATAGGTGAAATTCTCATCAGGAATCATGCCTGCCAGATAAAGTTCCTCGTAAACCTCATCGCGATAAGCCTGCAACGAGTCAATCAGTCCGACTGCATGCACCAAGAGGGCCATCACGTGATACCCCTCGATATTGTCTCGCTTGATGTTGGTGAACAGGGTAGCCAGCGTATTGTTGCTGGGTGCTATCACCTTTTTCACAGCATGAATGAAGCCGTTGATGACAGGAATATCCCTGTTGTTCTCATCGATTGCACAATTGTTCACCAGGATGTCCTCGTTGGTTTCGTCGTTGTAGTGGATGCTCAGCTTGCGGTCGTACATGTTGGGGATAGGGATTTCCGCATCCTGCGTGGTGGGGAAGCTGCCTATCTCGTAAGCGTTGTAGTCGTCGCCGCTGTCTATGACGCTGTTCAGCACTATCACCTTCTCGATGGAGTCTCGCGTAGCCTCGTTGGGGAAAGCGTCCCACGATGCTTCAGGAATCACCTCGTTGACCACCAGGGTGTCCAGATAATCCTGGATGGCTTCATTCGTGGGAGCGAAGATGGTGTAGTGACCACGCGCAGAGAGCAGTTGCCCAACGGTTGTCTTGCTGACGCTGCTGACAGGAATCTTGTACAGGAGATCCACATAAGTGCTGTAGTCCTCCGCATGCTTCTTCAGATAGCCCATCGCCGTTTGCTCCTTGAAAACGTAACGGTTGGATGTGTCTATGTCCTCTGTGCAACCTATCAGGGCAACAACACTGAATATCAAGAACAATTTCTTCATGAGTTTCAAAGTATGATCAACGTCACAAAGTTACATCTTTTTTTTCATCCAGCCATATCCTGAGCCACAAAAATTCAAGATTCCCATCATCAATCTTCATTTTTGTTTCGACCTGATGGTCAAGAAAAGTGAACCCTCCCTGCGAAAGATGAGGGCAGATTCCTGCCTGCCCTTTCAATCCTTCCTGCCACTCAACTGGAAGCTGTAGGAGCCAGAACCCATCGAAATGCGAAGGTTGACTGGTTCTTCCTCGACACCTGTCACGCCCTTCGCGATGTACGCCCTCCTCG
>JAEEGI010018521.1_pt1 | contig 14145 bp, 14 predicted proteins | sample 8958751 | NCBI WGS metagenome assembly JAEEGI01 (sample SAMN16246545, study PRJNA631951) | gut metagenome | biome: gut microbiome; feature: rumen; material: KS-attached | host: Bos | place: Iran: Karaj | collected 2018-10
GGAGTCGTGGTTCGACGATTCGACCGCCGACTATTGGCGCCATCGCCGTATGTATGAGGCTGTGGACTGTGTTGCCGACAAGGGTAGCACAAAATGGCTTACCGTTGGCGATGGTCGCTGGGGCTTGGATTCCATCAGGATGAAGCGACTTGGTGTGAACGATGTGCTTCCCACCGACATTTGCGAGACTTTGTTGGTTGAAGCCAAGTCGCGCGGCCTGATTGAGGCCTATAGTGTTGAGAATGCCGAGCGGTTGAGTTTCGCCGACAACACCTTCGACTATGTCTTCTGCAAAGAGTCGTATCACCATTTCCCACGTCCTTATATCGCCATGTATGAAATGCTGCGGGTCGCGAAAAAGGCGGTTTTTTTGGCAGAGCCTAACGACGACCCCATGCCTGTATCGGTCAGTGTTAATAACTTTCTCAAATACAAGGTGAAGGATTTTCTCGCTCGACATGGTGTTGGCAAGAGGCCCGATTTCTGGGGCAAGCCTTGTTTCTATCAGGGCGGCTATGAGGAGAGTGGCAATTTTGTGTATTCCGTTTCACGACGTGAGATGGAGAAGCTTTGCCAAGGCTTGGATATGCCTCAATTAGTGGTGAAGGGCCTAAATGACCACTACATCAAAGGCTGTGAGTTTGAGCCTGCCGATGAAAGCAGGTCGCAGATATTCAGAGACATAAAAACAAGAATCGCCCAACAGGATGAATTGTGCGAGAGGGGCAAGGCGATGTATAGCATGGTGTTGTTAGGCTTGTTCATAGTACCAATGGACATGGCAACCCGAAAAAGTTTTAAGGATCATGGCTTTGAAGTTGTCGACCTGCCACGCAACCCTTATATGAGATGAGCATGGATGTGCCTGTATTGTTTATCGTTTTCAACCGCATCGACACGGTGAAGCAGACGTTTGAGGCTATTCGTACCGCAAAGCCCAGCCGTTTGTATGTTGCCGCCGACGGGCCGAGGAGAAATCGCGGGGACGAGGCAGCGCGATGCCAAGAAGTGCGAGAGTGGATTCTCTCGCAGATTGATTGGGACTGCAAGTTGAAGACCCGATTCCTTGAGGAGAACATCGGTTGCGGTTGGGGACCCTCATCTGCCATTAGTTGGATGTTTGAGACAGAGGATTGTGGCATCATCCTTGAGGACGACTGCCTGGCCAATCCTTCGTTTTTCCCTTTCGCCGAGGAAATGCTGGAGAAATACAAGGATGACCGCTCGATTTCCATCATTTGTGGCTCCAATTTCGACAAGAAACATGCTTTTCAATCCAAAAACGCTGACTATTTCTTTTCCAAGATCTCGTACACTTGGGGTTGGGCCACTTGGAAACGGAATTGGGAAGACTATGACTTTACAATGAAAGGTTGGGGCAAGGTGAACAAATCACGTTTGCTGAAGTGGCTGTTCGACGAGCCTGAATACCGTGAGTATTGGCGCTATATATTTGACTGCACTTTCAAATATCAACCACAAGACATTTGGGACTATCAGTTTTTTTTCTCCTGTTACCGCAAACGACAGATGGCCATCGTGCCTAATTTGAACCTCATCTCAAACATTGGCGATGGCGACGATGCCACGCATACCAAAAATAGTGACGGCAAGATGGGGCTTGAAACCACAGTCTTGGATTTCCCCATAAGGCATCCTTTGAGGAAAGAAAGAAATATGGCATACGATAACCTTTTGCAGGAGACCTGCTATGGGCGAGTTCCGGTTGTGCCGTCGCATATTAAGTTAAAAAGACAAATCAAAAGGATTATTCGAAAGCATTGAAGCCATGCGACGCTTTCTTCAGAAAATATTAATCTGGATTTTCCCTCAACTTTCCGTACTGAAAAGCGCGGAATACGACTTCACCAAGCTCCGCTCATGGCATCATAAGGTGAAGCGGGGCAAGAATGTCCGTATCGAGTCGGTCGCCTTGCTTACTGATGTTGAGATTGGTGATTATTCTTATTTGAGTGATAATGCCATAGTATCGAACACGAGCATTGGAAAGTTCTGCTCCATTGGTCCGAACTTCTTTTGTGGTTGGGGAGTGCATCCCACACAGGGTATCAGCACCTCGCCGGTGTTTTACTCTTCAAAGGCAAAATACACTTTTAGCAAGGAAGACAAAATTGAAGAGCATCCACATATCACTATTGGGAATGATGTTTTCATTGGTGCCAACGTGACGGTTTTGGAGGGTGTGACCATTGGCGACGGCGCGGTCATCGGTGCGGGAGCAGTGGTGTCCAAAGACATTCCTCCTTATGCTATTGCAGTAGGTAGTCCGATAGAAATCAAGAGATATCGTTTTGGCGAAGCCCAAATCGAACAATTGGAGCGCATCGCTTGGTGGAACTTCGATGACGAACATCTTAAGGAAGTGGAAAAGATGTTTTTTGACGTGGAAGGTTTTGTGGAAAAACACGACAAGAAATGAAACTCTCCATTATCACCATAAATAAGGATAACGCCGAGGGCTTGCGCCGCACGATGGAATCCGTATTGAGGCAGACCTTCAAGGATTTCGAGTACATCGTTGTTGATGGAGCCTCAACTGACGTCAGCGTGGCCGTGATGGAAGAACTGGTTGGTAAAAATCGGGAAGCGGGTATCCGTGTTGATGCCGTTTCGGAACCCGATTCTGGCTTGTATAACGCCATGAACAAGGGCATCCGCAAGGCGACGGGAGAGTATGTGCTCATGCTCAATAGTGGCGATTGGCTGGTGGATGAGCGCGTTGTTGAAAAGATGACAGCATTATTGGATGGCATTGACATTATTCAGGGTAATGTCATCATTTCCCAAAAAGGGAAAGAAGTGCTGAATAGAGGTTATGGCCGCTCTGAAATCAGTTTTATAGATGTGCAGCAAGGTCATTTTTTGCATCAAGCTTCTTTTTGTCGCAGGGATTTGTTTGAGCGGTATGGCTATTTTGACGAGAGTTACAAGATAGATGGAGACACGGTGTTCTATATCAAGTCGTTAGGCTTCGGAAATGCAACATTCAAATACGTTGACATCAATGTGGCTTATTTCGAGCAGGGTGGACGAAGCAGTCGGGAAAATGCCGTTTGGCAAAAAAAGAGGAAGGAAGAATTTCAAAGGTGGTCGACAGAATTGTTCTCGCCTCGTTTGTGGAATACTTGCATTGAATGTGACAAGAAAAGCCGGTTATACGACAAACTGCATCGGCACAAGTGGGCTTGGAACATTACAATGGTAATGGCGAGAATCATCGATAAGCTGGAAAAATGAATGTATTGAAAAAGATTGAGAAGGCACGCCTTCGTCCTATCCGCGTTTTCGTATTCCATTCCGCCAGTGATGTGTACAATCCATTGCTATGGTGGCAGTGTGATTGGACACGGACGGAGCAATTCAAACAGAATATACTGAAGCTAAAAAGCAGGTACACCTTCATTTCACTGCCTGAAGCATGGAAACATTTGACCGAAGATAAGTTTCGCTTGAAGAATTATGTGGTGCTGACTGCCGATGACGGTTACTTATCGTTGCTCAATGTTTTGCCATGGTTGGAGGAACAACAGATCCCCATTACGCTTTTCGTCAACACCAAATATCTTGACAAGAAATCTTGGAGTGCCACTAATGAGGAGCAAGCACGGAGTACAAAGCCTAATGTTGATATGCTGGAAGAGGTGTGCCCGGATTTGTATTTATCAAAAGAAGAGCTTTTTAGGTTGGATTCCCCATATATTACTATTGGTATGCACGGACATGAACATTTGGATGCCTTAAAACAATCTGCGGAAGAATTCAGGGCAAATGTGGAAAAGTGTGAAGAAGAACTCGTGTCTCATCCAAGATATGTCCCGTTTTATGCTTATACATGGGGGCACCATAACGTTCTAACGGATAATATCCTTAAGGGAATGGGTTTGGTTCCCGTACTGGTACGGAGAAACAAAAACTATGATGATGCTGGTTATATAGACCGGATATGTATTGATGGTAAAGTCTTGTAACAGGAAACAATATGTGTGGCATTTCGGCAATATATCGTTTTACCCAGGTCACAGAGGAGGATAAGCTGAAACTTGTTCAAATGAACAAGGAGATGCACTATCGCGGTCCCGATGGCGAGGGCTATTGGAACGACGAAGCCTGTGCTATGGCACATACACGATTGAGCATCATTGGTTTGGATAATGGATCTCAACCTTTGTTCAATGAAGACAAGACTGTGGTTTTGATTTGTAATGGTGAAATCTACAACTATACCGACCTCAAACGGAACCTTTTGGCAAAAGGGCATCGTTTTTCGACGGATAGCGATAGCGAGACTATCATTCACCTTTATGAAGACCATGACATGAATTGCCTTCAGTATTTGAGAGGCATGTTCGCTTTTTGTCTGTATGACAAGAAAAAGAAGCGGCTGTTTGTGGCTCGAGACCGAGTGGGAGAGAAGGTGTTGTATTATTCGCAATTGCCGACAGGTATAGTGTTCTCGACAGAATTAAAAGCCATTTTGAAATACTACGTTGAAAAGCCACAAATCAATATCCATGCACTGGCGGAATCGATTCGATATAATTACCCGATAGAATTGCAGCAAACGTTTGTTGAGCAGATAAAAAGGCTTTGTGCAGGGGAATTTGCTCTTGTGGATGAAAAGGGACTGGAGCTGCATGATTATTGGCAGTTGCGGCACCAACCCGTCTTCAAGGGAACCAAGGAAGAGGCAAAGAAGGAAGTTCTGCGTCTCATGCGAGAGTCGGTGTTCAATTGTTTACAAAGTGATGTTCCTGTGGCAGTGCTACTTAGCGGAGGCATCGATAGTAGTGCAATAGCCGCTTTTGCCAAGGAAACGGGTAAGGAAATACATGTCATCACTGCGGGTTATAAGGGACGTTTTTCACAGGACGAGCGTGAAGTCGCAAAAAGGTTTGCCAAGGAAAAAGACCTCATGTATCATGAAGTTGAATTGGATGCCAACGATTTCAAGCGGTTGTTTGGTGATTATATGCAGTATATGGACGAGCCTGTCTGTGATGTCTCGGCCATGTCGCAATATGCATTGTACAAAAAGGCTAAAGAGCTGGGTTTCACCGTCTTGTTGAGTGGCATTGGTGGTGATGAATTGTTTTACGGATACCCATGGCAGAACCAGTTGGCAAAATCATTGCAGCTGCGAAAGCAACATTTGGATCTTTTCCCATGGAAAGGGAAAAAGAAGGCTTTTGCAAAATACATGGTGAAAAACTGGAGGAATGTTTTGTTTGCCGGATATCCAACGGTCAAGCTTGATGATGCTGTGCCTGTGTTTTGGACATACGAAGACTATCATAAGTTTGCGCAAGATGCGATGGTCGGTTGGGGCGAAGATGACTTCAGTTTCCGCAATGTTGATGTGCATTATTCATTCCCAATAGATGCAGACATTGATGTGGTTTATGATTATATGTTCACTCGGTTTATGAGGAATCTATGCCTTTATCTCTCCGATAGGTTGGGAATGGCTAACTCCACTGAAATCCGTTCTCCATTAGTGGATTATAAGTTGGTTGAATTTGTTGCCTCATTACCGAAAGAGATGAAGTATGATGGGAATCCAAAGGGCTTTTATAAGGAGTGCTTGCGAGAAATAGTGCCCAATTATATACTTGATGCACGAAAGCGGGGTTTTGAGCCGCCTTGGGGCTTTGTCCATGAAATGAACGCGAGATATTCTTACAAGTTGATGCGTTCTTCTCATGTGTTTTACAATTCCATGTTGGCCGATACCTTGTTGAGTAATCTGATAGACAATTGAAGTGATGCTTGCACCGATAGTTGTTTTCTCATATAACCGTCCCGACCATTTGCGTCGAACGCTTGAAGCCCTTGCCAGGAACGACTTGGCCGAGCAGAGCGTGCTATATATCTATTGTGATGGAGCGAAACCAAATGCTAGTGAGGATCAAAAGTTGCGTGTGGCCGAAAACCGCGAGGTGGCCCATGCAGCATTGGGTTTCAAGGAAGTGCATGTGGTGGAGCGGGAGAAGAACGTCGGCCTCAAGGATAATATCGTTGGGGCGGTGACGGAGATTGTCAATCAGTACGGGCGCGTCATAACGCTGGAAGACGATGTAGTCTCGTCGGTGGGGTTCCTGCGCTTCATGAACGATGCACTAGAGGTCTATAAGGACGAAGAAAGAGTGATGCATGTTTCGGCTTACATGTATCCACACAAAGGCAGGTTGCCTGAAACATTCTTCTATCCAGTTCCTTATCCTGGTGGTGGCTGGGCAACGTGGCAACGGGCATGGAATAGCTATAATGACAACACCCAAGAACTGTATGAATATTGGAAAGACAAGTGGGATGAGTTTGACGTTTATGGCGGGAATTATCTTTCCAAACAGTTGAAAAGAAATTATAAGGGCACGATGAATACTTGGTTTGTGAAATGGCATGGGGTAATGATGCAAAAAAAAGCTTTAACTCTATATCCGGGATGCTCTCTTTCTAACAATTTTGGTTTTGATGATATGGCGACAAATTGTTACACAACCAATAAGTTTGATGTAATTCCGGTGAGTTATGTGAGAGTTGAGAAATTGCCTGTTGTGGTCAACAAGAAGGCAAGCAAAGTCATTTACGATTTCTATCAAGGGCATTGGTATAACAGGAGGCGTAGAAATGCCTTGTTGAAACGAGTCAAGCGAACAATCCTGTTTTGGAAATGAAACTCACTTATTACATACAAAAATGGCTGGGTAACCTATTGAACGCTCCGATTATTCCCAAGGGGAAAACCGTGGGCTATTCTTTGGTTCGGTCAGAAAAAGCGAATACGCATTGGGGAAAGTGCGTAAAGGTGTATCCACCTTATTTCCTTCATGATGTGCAATTGGGCGATTATTCTTATGTATCGAAGAATAGTACTATAAGCCGTTGCATGATTGGGAAGTTTTGTTCCATCGGTCCCAACTTTTGTTGTGGATTGGGCATCCATCCGACCAACGGAATCTCGACGGCACCAATGTTTTATTCAACGAGAAAGCAGAATGGAATGTCGTTTTGTGTTGAAAATAAAGTGGCCGAGTCAAAACAAACGTTTATTGGAAATGATGTGTTCATTGGTGCCAATGTCACGGTGCTTGATGGAGTGAAAATTGCAGATGGGGCTGTGATTGGAGCAGGTGCGGTGGTGGTTGATTATATTCCGCCCTATGCGGTGGCCGTTGGAGTGCCTGCGAAAGTGGTAAAATTTCGTTTTGATGAAGCTGTGATAAATGCGTTGCTGGAAAAGCAATGGTGGAATGGTTCGGAGGAGGAATTAAGACGAGTAGAACTGGATTTTTGGGATGTGGATGTGTTTTTGAAAGGAAAAAAATGAAACTTTCCATCGTCACAATCAATCGTAACAATTCGGCTGGACTTGAAAAGACCATGCAAAGCGTTGTAAATCAAACTTTTAATGAGTTTGAATATATCGTCATCGATGGTGCTTCAACTGACGATAGCGTTGGTGTAATAAGGAAATATGGACCAAGGTTCTCCCATTTGATATGGGTTTCGGAACCTGATTCGGGTATCTACAACGCGATGAATAAGGGCATCTGCAAGGCATCGGGCGACTACATCCAAATTCTCAACTCGGGTGACTGTCTCGCTGCTCCCGATGTAACTGAAAGGATGCTAAAATCTATTGAGGGAAAAGGCTTCCCAACCATTCTCTATGGCAATATGGTGAAATGCTTCCCTGACGGGCATCGGATGGTGGACAAATGCTTTGCTGGACAGGAGATCACGATGTTGGGTATGTATTCAAGTACGCTGAACCATGACCCCGCCTATATCCGACGTGACCTGTATGACAAGTACGGCTATTACGACGAGGGCCTGAAAATTGTCTCTGACTGGAAATGGTACTTGAAAGCCATTATTTTTGGCAATGAAAAACCTGTATACGTCAATTTGGATGTTACATTGTTTGACATGACGGGCATTAGCGAGAATGCGGAGAGCAAACAAAAAATAAAGGACGAGCGAAACAAAGTGCTGAAAGAATGGGTTCCTTCAGCTTATTTGCATGATTATGAGCGCTATTCTAACGACATTTATTTGATGCGCCGCATCCGTCGTCATCCTTGGGCATTCAAATTGGTGCGGTTGATTGAAAGGAGCTTGTTCAAATTGGAGAAATGGCAGAATGCAAAGAAAAACATGCAATAATGGGGCTGAAGTTGAGCATAGTGGTTCCTATTTATAAGGTTGAGCAATATCTCCACAAGTGCATAGATGGTCTTTTGGATCAGAATTTGCCTCAAGATGAGTATGAGATTATCCTCGTTGACGATGGCTCGCCCGATAGATGTGGCGAGATTTGCGAGGGGTATGCTGCCCGCTTTGATAACATCAAGGTCGTCCATCGTGAAAACGGTGGTTTGAGTGCTGCCCGTAATAGCGGCATCGAAGTGGCACAAGGCAAATACATTCAATTCGTTGATTCTGACGACTATTTGGAACCCAATGTGTTGAAGATTTTGGTTAACAAGATGGTTGTTGACCATTTGGATGTGCTTCGTTTCAACTACCAGAATGTCAACGAGAAATATGAAATCTTTGAGCCTAACAAAATTAGCAAGCCCTTCGTCGATTATCGTGACGAGCCGTGCGACGGATTGCCCTTCCTTACCGAGCGTTTGGGCTTTGGTTGTTATGCATGGCAATTTATGATTCGTCGCGAGTTGATGGAAGGTTGCATGTTTAAGGAAGGCGTTTATTTCGAGGACACCGAATGGACACCGAGACTATTGCTCAAAGCTGAAAGAGTAAGCTCAACCGACACGATGACCTATAATTATTTGATGCGTCAAGGCTCCATCACAAAAAGTGTAGACGAGAAGCTGAAAAGGAAGGTGCTTGATGATAAGCTGTTGTTGATTGACTCGTTGCAAGAGCAAATGAAAGATGTGAAGGACAAAAGATGGTTTGAGGGGATGATAGCACAAACTGTCCTATCGGTGTTGGGCTATGTTAACGAAAACTACTATCATGAGCGTTCAGATTTCTGCAAGGTATTGAAAATGAAGAAGGTGTTTCCCCTTTCGCCCTATCATTCCACGAAGTCGGCAAGTAGGAAAATAGCGATTGCGAACGTCTCGCCCATGGTGCTTTGCTGGCTATTGAGAAAAAACAGATGACGATGATTCCCAAGAAGATACATTATTGCTGGTTTGGCCAAAACGAAATGCCGGAATTGGCAAGAAATTGCATCGCCTCCTGGCATCAGCATATGCCTGATTATGAATACAAACTCTGGAATGAGGATAATTTTGATGTCGACTCCGTCTTTTACACGAAAGAAGCCTACGAAGCACACAAGTTCGCTTTCGTGAGCGACTATGTGCGGCTTTGGGCGTTGGAGCGAGAGGGAGGCATTTATCTCGACACAGATGTCAAAGTGTTCAAGCCGTTTGATGAATTGCTCGGCCGCAAGGCTTTTGCTGGTTTCGAAGGTAGTAAATATCTGCCAATAGGAACTTGTGTGATGGCATCCGAACCTCACGGCGACTGGGTTGCAGAGATGCTTGAAGCCTATCAAGGTCGGCGTTTCATGAAATCTGACGGAATGCCCGATATGACCACCAACGTTCAGTTCATCACAGCCATTATGCGTAACAATGGTTTTATGCAGAATGGCAAGGAACAGGATTACAAAGACCTGCACGTTTTTCAAGTGGATTATTTCTCACCTCGACATACCACGGGCGAGTACATCCGTACCGAACACACCTTTTCTGATCATTTGGGTTTAGGTTCATGGGTTGGACAAAGTCAGGGCTGGAAAACCAAAATTGGAATGTTGGTCGGGCCAAAAAACATGACCCGATTGATAAAGTTGAAGCGAGAATGGCTTGGATAATTGAAAATTGCCTATTTTTGCTGTCCCTATAATAAACTTGATATATGCTAAATTATTTCCCACAATACTTTTCTAGGAGGGCTATTTATTGTTATGTGATAACATTGCTGTTGGCAAGTGTTTTGTTTATGAAACATGCCATGCCGTTTCAGTTCATGCTGTTTGGTTTCAGTGCGGTGACGCTGTTTTTTGTTTACACCAACAAGCTCACAATGAGTTGGTGGAGATTCTCTCCGTCATTTTTCACAAAAAAGTTGTTTAAAACAGCTTTTGTCATTCGTTTGTTGTATGTGGTTTTCATCTATTTCTATTATATAGCGATGACAGGTCAGCCTCATGCCTATAATGCGGGAGATGAACTACAATATATAGATACCGCTTCTTTAATGCGCGATTCGGGTTTCAATGTTTATTGGGATGAATTGTTGTCCTATTATGCTTATTCAGACAGAGGTTATCTTGTTTGGTTAGCTATTGAATATTTGCTGTTGGGTGATATTGTATTGCTACCACGCGTAATAAAATGTGTCATGGACGCTTTCACTTGCGTGCTTATGTATAGATTGGCCAAGCGCAACTTTGGTGAATCGGTGGGGCGTATGGCAGCCATTTTTTACATGATGATGCCCAATATGTGGTATTATTGCGGCATGACCCTGAAAGAAACGGAAATGGCCTTCATGATTATCTTGTTTGCCGAACGTGCCGACTTGGTGCTACGTTCGCCGAAGATCAAACTGGCTGGTTTAGCCATACCAGGCTTATGCATCTTGACTATGACCACTTTTAGGACGGCCTTGGCGGGCGTGATGTTCGCTTCTTTGGCCGCTGGTTTGATTTTTTCTACAACTAAACAACTGCAAACATGGAAGAAGGTGCTATACACCAGTATCTTTGCTGTTTATATGATGGCTACGATTGGAGTGGAGATGATTGAGGAAACCCAACAGATATGGTCAGGTAGAACTCAAAACCAAGAGGTCGGTTATCAATGGCGTGCGCAAAGAGAAGGCGGAAACGAGTTTGCCAAATATGCCTCCGCAACATTGTTCGCACCTGCTATTTTTACCATCCCGTTCAGTTCTATGGTGGCTGTCCGCCACCAAGAGAACCAAATGATGATGAATGGTGCTAATTTCATCAAGAACATCATGTCTGGCTTTACGATTTTCGCTTTGATTTCTATGTTGTTTAGTGGTGATTGGCGAAAACATGTGCTGCCCATAGCGTTGAATTGTGGTTATTTGGTAGTCTTGACATTCAGTACCTTTGCCCATTCCGAAAGGTTCCATTTCCCCGTATTGGGATTGGAATTGTTGTTTGCCGCCTATGGCATTTCGCTTATGAAAAACAAGCACAAACGATGGTTTAATATATGGTTGGTGGTCATATGTGCAGCCAATAGTGGATGGGCGTGGATTAAACTTGCCGGAAGGGGGTTGTCATGAGGATTCTCATTGTGGCATCGTATAACAAGGGTTATTTTGCGCCTTTCATCCTCGAACAGGCCAAGGCATTGAAATACCAGGATTGTATGGTTGATTTTTATGGGGTGCAGGGCAAGGGTTTGAAAGGCTATTCGAAAAACTTATCGTTGTTGAAGCGAAAGATAAAGAAATTCCGACCTGATGTCATACATGCACACTATGGGCTTTCGGGGCTTTTGGCCAATCTCCAAAGGCGAGTGCCAGTGGTTGTCACCTATCATGGTTCTGACATCAACGACAGAAAGGTTTTATGTTACTCCAAAATAACCATGCAGCTTTCGGCGTGGAACGTTTTCGTTTCACCCAAGACACTTGAAATCGCCAAGCCCAAGCGTAAGTTCAGTTTGATTCCTTGTGGTATTGACCTTTCCGATTTGCAATTGACTCCGAAAGCAGAGGCTCGCCAGCGGATGCGATTGGACAAGAACAAGAAATACGTCCTTTTCGCAGGTGCTTTTGACAATGGGGTGAAAAACACACCTTTGGCAAAGGAAGCTGTCGTTTGTTTGCATGACGACAATGTGGAGCTGCTCGAATTGAAAGGCTATAACCGCGAGGAAGTTACCCTGTTGATGTGTGCCGCCGATGCTTTTCTGATGACTTCTCTCACCGAAGGCTCACCGCAAGTGATTAAGGAAGCCTTGGCTTGTGGCTGCCCAATTGTGAGCGTGGATGTAGGCGATGTGAAGGAAAGGATTGAAGGTATTGAAGGATGCTTCGTGTCCGAAACGAGAGAGCCAAAGGGGATTGCCGACCTGCTCCAAACAGCCCTTGCTGTTGAAGGCAAAACCCAAGGTCGCGAGAAAATTGTCGGCGATGGTTTGGATAATAAGAAGGTGGCAGAGAAATTGCTGGAAGTTTATGAGACTATTAAACGATAAAAATGGATATTCAAGAATTTATCACTAATTTAGCGGGACAGTTTGAGGAAACAGAACTGAGTGAGTTCCAAGCGAGCACACAAATCCGTGATTTGGATGAATGGGACTCGTTTTTGGCCTTGTCTATCATGGCAATGATCAAGAGCGAATATGATGTGGCTGTTACTGCACAGGAGATGCGTGACGCGCAAACTATTCAAGATTTGTTTGATATCGTAAATTCGCATCTGCAATGATACGCAATCCGTTATCCTTGGATGGAAAAACCGTACTTGTTACGGGAGCTTCTTCAGGCATTGGCAAAGCGACGGCTATTCTATGTTCTGAAATGGGTGCCTGTGTTGTCATTACAGGTAGGGATGAGGCAAGGTTAGAAGAAACATTTGTGCTTCTACAAGGTGAAGGTCACCAAAAATTCGTTTTCGACCTAACGGATGAACTGGCTACACGGGCTGTCGTAGCGGAGATGCCCAGTTTTGACGGTATCACCAATTGCGCTGGCATTGCCAACATGGTTCCGTTTCCTTTTGTCACCCAAGAGGAAATGGAACGGGTTTTTTCAACCAATTTCTTTGCGCCGGTGATGTTGGTGAACCAGCTGCTTAAAGCCAAGAAACTGTTAAAAGGCAGCTCCGTTGTTTTTGTTTCTTCCGTTGACGGGCCAAAGGTGGTACATGCAGGCAATTCGGTTTATTCGGCTTCCAAAAGCGCTTTAATGGGAATGGCTCGCAACATGGCCATCGACTTGGCGGGAAAGAAAATCCGCGTAAACTGTGTGCTTCCAGGCACAACCGATACACCCATGATACGCACAGAGAACGTGACCGAAGAAAGCCTTCAGGAAACGGCAAAGTCATTCCCTTTGAAACGGTTTGCTATGCCAGAAGACATTGCTAACGCTATCGTTTTCCTGCTTTCTGACGCAAGTACATTCATTACTGGTACGGAATTGGTGGTTGACGGAGGATATTCAATAGTTTGAGGATTCTATGGCAACGCTAAAATACAGCAATATCGGGATTTCCGCCATCGCTGCCTGTGTACCACCAAAAGTGGAACACAATAGCGACTTGGGCTATTTTATGAGTGAGGAAGAAATTCAAAAGGCAATCCAAAACATTGGCATTGAAGAACGTAGAATAGCTGAGAAAGATGTTTGTTCTTCGGATTTGTGCTTCAAAGCCGCTGAAAAACTATTGAGCGACTATGCTATAGACAAGCGCACAATAGACGCCTTGATATTTGTGAGTCAAACTTCCGACTATCATCAGCCGGCAACAGCTCCCATTTTGCAGCATCGGTTGGGTTTGTCGAAAGACACGCTCTCTTTCGACATCAATTTAGCCTGTTCGGGTTATGTGTATGGGCTTTCCACTGCTTATGCTTACGCATGCCAGCCAAGTATACATCGCGTGTTGCTCTTGGTGGGCGAAACGATGTCGAAGATTGTATCGCGTTATGACAAGGTGAATACACCGCTTTTCGGTGATGCTGGTACAGCAACGCTCATTGAAAAGGGTGACTACGGCCGCTCGATGTTCTCCCTTCATTCGGATGGCAAAGGCTATGAGGTGATGATGATTCCCGATGGCGGCTTCCGCAATCCTACTTCGGCTGATAGTTTGGTCGAAGAAAAAGATGACAACGGCGATATTCGCAACCGAGAACAATTCCGCATGGATGGCATGGCAGTGTTCAATTTCGGCATGAGCGAAGAACCGCGTGACATCAAGAACCTACTGACAGGGGCAGAATTGGAATTGTCGCAATTGGATTTGCTCATTTATCATCAGGCCAACAAGTTTATGACGGACTTTTTCACGAAATGGCTGAAGTTCGACAAATCTAAGACTCCCTACAGCATTCGTAAGTTTGGTAATACAAGTTCAGCCTCCAT
>JAEEGI010018522.1_pt1 | contig 14144 bp, 11 predicted proteins | sample 8958751 | NCBI WGS metagenome assembly JAEEGI01 (sample SAMN16246545, study PRJNA631951) | gut metagenome | biome: gut microbiome; feature: rumen; material: KS-attached | host: Bos | place: Iran: Karaj | collected 2018-10
TCCGGTGCTGTGCATACCGCGGGTCGTCCGGCTTCGGGTTGATGAAGGTCCAAAAAGCCTCAATGTGCAGTATTTTCTCCATTCTCCGCCAATGGCTGTCCATTTCACATTTGTTGGTAATCGCATCTATGCTGCATTTGTGCCGGTGCAGCAGGATGTCCTTGATGCGTTTCGCATCATCTTCAATGTGGGCGGTGGATGCCACGACTTCGTTCAGGATCTTTACCGTCCAGAGAAGCGATTCCTCGTTGTTTTGTGGTTGTGTGGTGGTTGTCATAGGTGTGGGTTTTGATGCCGGCAAAATTAGGGTACAGGTATGACAAAACGCGGCATAGTAAACGGAAAACTGAAAACGGAAAACTGAAAGGTGGAAATACAAAAGGGGAGACCGAAGCCTCCCCCTCTCTTGCTACTTCTTCGGCACAAAGATGTAGGTTTTGTTACCGATCGCTTTGGCTGTGCCGCCCATGCTGTGTGCGGCGTTCATCAATTCGCCGGAAGTGGCGTACGTCTGGCTCATGCCGTTCGGAAAATTTAAGGTGTACATGGTTCCTGCCCTGGTACGTGTCGGGCGCAACTGCTAATGATGCCTACTCTATTGAACGCTTTTCGGCGGGGGCGTTTTTTATCGTATTCCTTTTGCGGCTCTCTTCAAAGCCATTTTGTAAATCAGTTCTTTCACCTCATTGGCCATAAAGACGGTGATGCCCATTGCTTCCGCCGCTTTCATCAATTCCACGTTTTTGTCATTCGGCGCTTTGGTGACAATAAGTATTTTGTCTATGAGCTTTAAGGAAGCATCCTTGTTCCAATAATCGGCTTTCGACAACTGTTCAAGAGGATGTGTGCCGACAATATTGTCGTAATCCTTAACCTGAATGGCGATGGCATACGAAAGTTCGGGGGAGATGCCGGGGATTTTCACAAGAATATCGGTGCCATGCTGCGCCTCGCTTGCACCGCCGGTATGTTCAATGCTATAATACGGATAGAGGTATTTCAACCCTTCCACCAGAACGTTTTCCCATTCAGCTGCTTCGAATTTCTCGTTGAACTTATCAAACAAAAGATTCTCAAGATGAGCGTTGTTGAAAATCTCAGAAATATAATTGTCCATTTTGTCCTCAACAAGAGCGGGAGACTCTATCGTTTCCGTACAGTTGATAAGTTTGTTGATACTCTCTTCCAAATAGTCAATATTCCAGAATCTTGACGGGTTGCGAAGGGTAGTACGAATGTCTGCGTCAACATGTTCGTTTGTACGGGAAAAGCACTTGATGAACTGGGCGGGGAAGATGTGTCCGTAATCGCCATTTTCATCCGAAATTTCAAATCGGTAGCCTTTGTCGAAATCTTCAGTTGCTTTCGCAATGGTTACATAATCCCATTCAGGCAGACGGGGAATGATCAGAATATCGTCTTTTTTAACTTTCTCATAGATGGCGAAATTCCTTTTTGCACCTGCATCATCGTCGGCAGAAAAATCTTTCAGATTCTGACTGTCGTCATATCCCCAGCCTTGACGAAGCCTGCCTGCTTCAAGTTCCTTCCAAAAAAAGTCAATGTAATTGATATCTATTCGATATCCCCAATAGTGTATTTTGCTCATTTTCATCTCCCTGATACGTGTCGGGCGCAACTGCTGTTTGTTTTTATTTCATGAGACGTACAAGGGCACGTCTTTGCATTTTAGCTTATAGACTATTTGTATTCAATGAGAAAAACAGCGCACCCCTTCCGCCCTTCAGGTAGAAAAGGCATCGCCAAACGCCGCGAGACACTGAAAAACCGAAAAGAGTACGCCTATTACGGTCGTACTCCACGGTGTGATCTGTCTCTAAAATTTGGCGATTTCTTTCTACAGCCACACCATAGCTTACGCTATCATCATATTGAGCTGCAAAAATAGCATTATTTTTCATTTTGACATGCTCTATCTCCGATTTTTTTCGTTGGCAAAAATAAGGCACAGGTATGATAAGACGTGACATAGTAAGGCGAAAGAAGAGTTTTCTCCCTAATATTCTTTCAAGTAGTCCCACAGCGTTTTGCCGGTCGGGACGAGGTCTTCCTCTTTGGCTTCGATGAATTGTGAGAGGAGATCGCGCACGCCGTTGGCATCCGCCTCGAAGCACTCCTCCTTGTAATCCAATTCCATATGGGTGTACCACGACCACATCCGCTCGAACATCATTTTCACCGCCATCCAAAGCGCAAACATCCCCGGACTGATTTCGTGCAGGCAGACGGGCATCAGCAACTCCTCCTCCATCAGCTCGTCAAGGGTGAGGTCGCATTGCAGAAACGGCACCTTCTCGGCCTCCATGTCCAGCATGATGGGCACACAGCGCTCGAACAGATAGTGGGGGTTCTGTTGCAGCCGCGCATCCACGTCCACGAAAGCCCCCGTCGCATCTTTTTCACACCGCAGCAGCATCTCAATTACATAGTTCATCCGGTGCTGTGCATACCGCGGGTCGTCCGGCTTCGGGTTGATGAAGGTCCAAAAGGCCTCAATGTGAAGCATTTTCTCCATTCTCCGCCAATGGCTGTCCATTTCACATTTGTTGGTGAGCGCATTCAGGCTGCACTTGTGCCGGTGTAGCAGGAAGTCCTTGATGCGCTTCGCATCATCCTCAATGTGGGTGGTATTCGCCACGACTTCGTTCAGGATTTCTACCGCCTGCCGAAGATTTTCCGATTTTTGTGGTTGTGTACGGGTTGTCATAGGTGTGGGTTTTGTTTTACGCCTGCAAAATTAGCGTACGGGTATGACAAAACGCGGCATAATTGTAGGGATGTTGCATGCATTTGTAGAGGGTGACTAAAAAGTGATTTTTTTATTCACCCTCTTTTTTATTACTAAAGTTCCGTGATGGATCTTCAAAGTGAAGGGGCGGGATTATAGTCGGCGGATGGGTGTGTCTCATGGATGGAGGAACGTGATCTAACCCATTTCACGCTTCCGAGGCGTGTTTTTTGGCCCTTTTCATCCGTTTTTTGCCGTTTTGGGATTCTTGAGAGCGATGTATTTCCTTATATTGTGAGCCATGGCGACCAGACCGAACTCGATTTTCACCTTCTTGTTCGATTTCAGATGGAACCGCTTGAAGCCGTGGTTGTATTTGATGTCCCCGAAGACGGCCTCAGGCTCTATGGGCCTGTTGCTGCGGTGGTGGAGCCCGCGCTCGCTTGTGAGAAGCTCCTTGGCCTTGCGCCTGTAGGCGTTGTTCTTGTGGTTGACGTCTATGGTCCTGTAGTCGGCGTCCGACTTGTGGCACATCCCCCGCATCGGGCATCCACGGCAGCTGCGGGTGCGGTACCTGCTCACGGTGTATTTGTAGCCGAGGTCGGACACCAAGACCGCGTCTCCGACGTGCTCCATGTGCTGTCCCATGGGGCAGACGAAGTAATCGTCAGTGGCATTGTAATACAGGTTCTGGACGAGGAACGGGTTCTCGCGGCGTTTCTTCTTGTCCTCCGCGTGGAACATGTTGTACTTGACGTATGGGAGGATGTCGTTGCCGAACATGTGCTCGTAGTTCTGCTCGCTGCCGTAGCCGGAGTCCGCGCACACCTCCTTGGATTGCCTGCCGTATCTGGCCTCGAACGAATCGAGGAAGGGGATGAGCGTCCCTTGGTCGGCGGGCCTCCAGAAGATGCCGTAGTTGGTGATGAACTGGTTCTCGGTGGCTATCTGGACGTTGTAGCCCGGCTTGGTCTGTCCGTTGTTCATCGCGTCATCCTTCATGTGCATGAAGGTCGCGTCAGTGTCGGTCTTGCTGTAGCTGTTCCTCTCGCCCAGGGTCTGCAGCTTGTCCTCATGCTCGCGCATCTTTGGGACGTTCTCGTCTTTCACCTTCTCCACGTCCTTGCGCATTTTTTTGTCGCTGATGCCCATCTCGTCCATCTTGTTGAGGATTTTGTCGGCGCGCCGCTCCACTTCCTCCGCGCTCATCTCGGTCTCCCCCTCCGACATCTCCAGCTCAAGGGCCTGCTCCGCCTTCTCCAGCACGGCCTTCACCTTCCCCTCCAGCTTCGCCTTGTTCTTCTCCACGCTGCCTTTCCACACGAAGGTGTACTTGTTGGCCGCGGACTCTATCTTCGTGCCGTCGATGTACTGCACGTCCAACGACACGAACCCCTCCTCGTTGAGCAGCACCACCACTTGGGTGAACAGGTCGTCGAAACAACCGGCGAGACGCTTGCTGCGGAAGAGGTTGATGGTGTTGTAGTCGGGAGTCTGCATGCCGCTCAGCCACATGTAGGCGATGTTCTCCACAAGCAGCTGCTCCATCTTGCGCCCCGAGCACACATTGTTGAGGTAGGAGTAGACCACCACCTTCAGGAGCATCCTCGGATGGTAGCCGCTGGTGCCTCCTCCCTTGTAGGTCCTCTCGATCTCGGTGATGTCAAGCCTGTCGATGATGGCGCTGACCACGCGGGCCTTGTGGTTCTCGGGAAGATAATCGCCCAAACACGGGGGAAGGAGAAGACTGTCGTTCTGATTGTAAGATTTAAATGTTATTTTTGCCATTGCCTTGATGTTTTGTTTGTTTTTGTGATTTGGCGATACAAAAATACAAAAAAATCATCAAATGGCAATGGTTATTTGTCTGAAAAACAGATAAATAACCATTTTTTTGTCAGAAAAATATTGAAATGGAATGTCGGAAGCAACTTTGCGAAAAATGCAAAAAGAAAGAGGATGACTACTTTTTAGTCACCCTCTTTGATTGATGGCTTGCGGAGAGTGAGGGATTCGAACCCCCGGACCCGTGAAGGTCAACGGTTTTCAAGACCGCCGCGATCGACCACTCTGCCAACTCTCCGCGGCAAAAATACAACTTTTTTCCGCTCACCCCACACCCCACCAAAAAATTTTTATTCCCGCCTTTTATTCAATATTTTATCTTACCTTTGCAAAGAAAATAACACCTTTCTATTCATTTTGTAATTAATTAAAAATCAATTTTATACATGAAAAACATCCGCGAACAATTAGCAGAAATCGGCGTCGTGAATCCGACCGAAATTTACTACAACCTTTCATACGATGAGCTCTATGAGCACGAAACCAAACCCGGTCTGACCGGCTTCGATCGCGCATTTTATACCAAAAATGGCGCACTTTCAGTCGATACCGGCATCTTCACCGGCCGCTCCCCAAAAGACAAATATGTGGTGTATGACGACGAAACCAAGGACAACGTGTGGTGGGCAGCCCCCGGCAAAAAGGGCTCCGACAACCATCCCATCACCCCCGAGATCTGGAACCACCTCAAACAACTCAGCGAGAAACAGCTCAGCGGCAAGGCCGTCTATGTGATGGACGGCTACGCAGGCGCCAACGAGAACTCCCGCCTCAAAATCCGCTTCGTGACCGAGGTGGCCTGGCAGGCCCACTTCATCAAGAATATGTTCATCCGTCCCAGCGAGGAGGAACTCAAGGACTTCACCCCCGACTTCGTGGTGCTGAACAGCTGCAAAACTACCAACCCCAACTGGAAGGAACAGGGCCTCAACAGCGAGGTGTATGTGGCCTTCAACCTCACCGAACGCATGGGCCTCATCGGCGGCACCTGGTACGGCGGCGAGATGAAGAAGGGCATCTTCTCGGTGATGAACTACTACCTGCCACTCCGCGGAATGGCCGCCATGCACTGCTCCGCCAACCAAGGCAAGAGCGGCGACACCGCCATCTTCTTCGGTCTCTCCGGCACCGGCAAGACCACCCTCTCCACCGACCCGAACCGCGCCCTCATCGGCGACGATGAGCACGGCTGGGACGACAACGGCGTATTCAACTTCGAGGGCGGCTGCTACGCCAAGTGCATCAACCTCAGCGCCGAAAAAGAACCCGACATCTATAACGCCATCAAACGCGACGCCCTCTTGGAGAACCTCGTCATCGACGACGAAGGCAACATCGATTTCGACTCCGCCGCCAAGACCGAGAACACCCGCGTCTCCTACCCCATCTACCACATCAACAACATCGTGAAGCCCGTCTCCCGCGGCACCCACCCCAGCAAGGTCATCTTCCTGTCGGCCGATGCTTTCGGCGTGCTGCCGCCCGTCTCCGTGCTCAACCGCGAACAGACGATGTACTACTTCCTGAGCGGCTACACCGCCAAGCTCGCCGGCACCGAGCGCGGCGTGGTCACCCCGCAGCCCACCTTCTCGTCCTGCTTCGGCGCAGCCTTCCTGATGCTGCACCCGACCAAATACGCCGAGGAACTCGCCAAGAAACTCACCGAGCACAACGCCACCGCTTACCTCGTGAACACCGGTTGGACTGGCGGCGGCTACGGCGTGGGCAAACGCTTCTCGCTGAAAGATACCCGTACCATCATCTCGGCCATCCTCAACAACGAACTCGTGAACTGCGAAACCACCCTCGTGAAACCGTTCAACCTGTTCGTTCCGAAGCACATCAACGGTCTCGACGACAGTCTGTTGAACCCCGAGAACGCATGGGCCGACAAGAAAGCCTACAAGGAGAGCGCCGACCAGCTGGCTTCGTTCTTCATCAAGAACTTCGAGAACTTCTCCGACACCGAACAAGGCAAGGCCCTCATCGCTGCCGGTCCGTCTCTGTAAATCATTCATCTTTAATCTTATAAAAAATGCCCATCCCAAAATCCACCCGCATCATCAAGACCGATTTCCTCAGAACCGGCTTCGGCGAAGAGGATATCACCGAGCAGGAATATACCGAAGCTGAAATTACCTACAATGAAGAGGGTAATATCCTGACGGAAAAGCATTTCAACAGCGATGGCGACCTCGAAAGTGCTGTGGAGAACGAGTACGACGAACAAGGCCGACCGGTTTCTTCCGCGCAGTATGATGAGAGCGGCGAGTTGTGCCAGCAGAACGTCTTCACCTATAGCGAAGAGGGCAAACTATTGAAAAAGAGCTGTTTCTATGGTGAAGGCTCGCCCGAATACGCTACCGTTTATGTCTATGAAGAGGGACTGCTGGTGCGTGAGGATTCGTATAATGAGGATGAATTTGACTTTACCGAAAAATCGTACGAATATGATGAGAACGGGCATGTGGCTGTGACGGTGGAGTACGATGAGGAGGGCAAGGTAATGTACCGCACCACCGACGAGTACGATGAGAACGGCCGTCTCGCGCAGCGGTTGCGTGAGGAGCCGCAGGAGCACGACAGTCGCACCTACGTGTACGCCTACGACGAACAGGGCAACCGCGTGAAGGAACTCACCTACAACTTTGGTGGCAAGTTGATCGCCAAGTCGTACTTCACCTACGATGTGGATGGACGTATGACCGAGCAGGAGGACGAGAACCTCGACACCTACCGCCGTACCACCTACCAGTACGAGGGTGATAAGTGCGTGAGAGTGACACAGTTCGATAAGGATGAAGCGAAGATTGGCTGGACGGAATATGAGTATGATGAGCAGGGCAATGTGACCCTTCTGAAGAATTATATTCGCGATGAGGTGCGTCCCGATTTTCACCGGTCGGCCTCTTGGATCAAATACGAAACCGAATGGCGATAAGAGATGGAAAACGGTGAGAAAAAACATGGCAAGTCCCGGTTTTGGCTGGGTTTCTCCATCGGGTTGATGGCGGGATTGGTATTTGCTGTGGTGTTTTATTTTGTGGATAAATCGCTGAACGGTCCCATCCAGCTGCTGGTATCGCCACCGGCTTCCGAATCGGCCGTGATAGAGGAAGCGCCAGCGGAAGAGGAGCCCGCCAATCCCTACGTTGGCAAGAAGCTGACAGCTAAGACCGTAGCCTCACCCGTACCGTCAGCAGACACCTTAGACAACCTCGTGGAAGACTCCATTTTGATGGACGATGAATTCTCGCTTGACCAGGCCGACGGAACCGAAAAGGTGTATCACGAACAGTGCTTGGCACAGCGCACCGTATCGGTGAAAAGCGATGAGGGGACGGCCCCAATCACTGCTTTTGAGGTAGAGGAATGGAGCGAATCGACGGTGAATAAAATTTCTTATTATAGAAAAAATAATGTTTTGAAAATCAAAGGATTAAAAATTCAAAACATCAAAATCATCTTTCACCAAAACCAATATTACATTGAATATAACGGGCGGTACTATCCGATACCGGAGAACGAGGATTTCCATCGTCTTGCGCCCGTTGCCCTGCCGTAGCATCCTGATGTAATGCTCCCGTAAATCCACCGGCGATGAAAAAATACCTGCGCAGAATCGTCCAATACTTACTACTGATTTTCAGCATGTTTGCAGTGGAACGCGGTGTATTTTTGCTGGTTTATCGTTCGCATCTTCCGGGTGTGAGCTGGCACGACATCTTCAGCACCTACCTTCACGGACTGCATCTGGACCTGTCGGCGGCCTCGTACATGTTCATCATCCCCTTCATCCTCATCACTTTACAACTGATGATTCGGCAGAAATGGCTCGACCGTTCTTTGCACATCTACACGCTTATCTTATTGGTTATCATTGTTTTTTCTGCCATTGGTAATTTATTTTTATATGATGAATGGAGTACGAAAATCAACTATAAAATCTGGTATTATCTGCGAAAGCCTGCTGAGGTATTTCGCACGGCCACTTGGTTCCAACTGGTAGGAGGCTTCCTGTCGGGAACGGCGTTGGTGGGCGGACTTTTCTGGCTTTATATCAAAGTGTTAGCCAAACCCATCATCGAAAGCCGTCTCAAATTCTATTGGCAGTCGGGCAGTATATTGGCAGTAGGTATCTTTCTGATTTTTATAGGAATGCGTGGAAAAATCAGCGGTATTCCCATCTCACAAAGCAATGCCTATTTCTCGCAGCACCAGATTTTGAACGATGCCGCCATCAACACGCAGTGGCATCTGATGAAGAGCACCCTTCGTTTCGGCAGGGCCAACGACCACAACCTGTATGCCTGCATGGACTCGCAAAAAGCGAAACAGCTTGTCAAACAGTTATATACAGCCGAAAAAGACACCTGCATCTATGTACTGAAAGAGGAACGACCGAATGTGGTGCTGATTTTTATGGAAAGTTGGTCGGCTGACTTGGTGGAGAGTTTGGGTGGACGCGCAGGTATTACGCCTTATTTTCATGAATTAGAAAAAGAGGGTTTGCTCTTTACGCAGGTGTATGCGTCAGGCAGAAGGTCGCAGGAGGGCATCTCGGCTATGATCAGCGGTTTTCCGCCCATCCCCGTCAACACGGTCACCGACAATTTTGAAAAATACCATTCGCTGCCCAGTCTCGCCAAGTCGCTGAAACGCGAGGGCTACAGCACCTCCTTCTATTTCGGCGGCGACCTCACCTACGGCAACCTGAAAGCCTATCTTACGGGCATGGAGTTTCATCGCATTGTGGATGAAAAAGATTTTCCCCGCAGCACGCCCCACGGCAAACTCTCCATCTACGATGAGCACACCCTCGCCCGTCAGCTCCAAGAACTGCACGGCAGCAAGCAGCCCTTCTTCTCGGCCCTCTTCACGGCCAGTTCGCACTCGCCCTATGATGTGCCCACCACCGGCGGCACCTTAGACTGGGATGTGGAGCAACTCCCCTACCTCAACTCGGCCCGCTATTCCGACTGGGCTTTGGGAAAATATTTCGAGAAAGCAAAAAAAGAGGGCTGGTACGACCACACCCTTTTCATCCTGGTGGCCGACCACAGTCACGAGACCTACAAACAGTGGAATTATCATGATGCTGGTTACCAGCACATTCCCATGCTCTGGCTCGGTGGCGCCCTGAAGGAGGAATTCCGCGGCCAGCACATCGACAAGCTGTGCAGCTATATCGACCTGCCACTCTCTCTGCTGCACCAGATGGGAGTCAGCACCGACGAATATCACTGGTGCAACAACATTTTCAATCCTTACACCCCGCAATTTGTCCCGTTCCTCAACAACTGCGGCATCGGCTGGATCACCCCGCAAGGGTCGTTCAGCTACAACATCGAAAAGGAAGATGCGTACCGCTGCACCATCGAGGATGCCGACACCTACTGGCGCGAATATTGGAACGCCCGCGCGTTTTTGCAGGAGCTGTACCAAACCTATTTAGACCTATGAGCCAGCTACAACGTACATTCATCGGCATTTTCGGCCGCCGCAACCAAGGCAAGAGCGCCCTCATCAACGCCATTGCCGGACAAGATATTGCCATCGTGTCGGAGGTGGCCGGCACCACCACCGACCCAGTCAAAAAGACCATCGAGATTCTCGGTGTTGGTCCGGTGGTGCTGGTGGACACTGCCGGTATTGACGACAGCGGCACCGACATCGGCCAGCAGCGCGTTCGCAGTTCGTTGAACACGCTCTCCACCATTGACTTAGCCATCTTAGTCATCAGTGGCAACACCCTTTTGCCCGAAGATGTCAACCTTATCGGGCAGTTCAAATCGGCCTGCATTCCCTTTGTCATCGCGCACAACAAGAGCGACTGGCAGCCTTTGTCGCCCGATTTTGCCGAGCAGCTTGCGCTTTATGGGGTGCCCGTAGTAGAATGCAGCGCGGTGCAAAAGGAGGGCATTGAGCAACTTATCAGCGCGATCACAGAATTGCTGCCACAAGGTACAGGGGAGGAAGAGTCGCTCACCGGCGGCATCGTGCAGCCGGGCGACACGGTGGTGCTGGTGATGCCGCAGGACTCGGAAGCACCAGAGGGGCGGTTGATACGCCCGCAGGCACAGCTCATCCGAGATTTGCTTGACCACCATGCCGTTGCTATCGCCCTGCAGCCTGAAGAGCTGGCGAACTTCCTGCAAAAACATACACCCAGACTCGTTATCACTGACAGTCAGGCATTTGCGACCGTGGCGCCGCAAATTTCCCAGCGCATCCCGCTCACCAGCTTCAGCATCGTGCTGGCCCGCTCGAAAGGGCATTTCGACCTGTACCTCCACGACACGCCCCATATCAGCCAATTGCATGATGGCGACCGCGTGCTCATCATGGAGTCGTGTACACACACCTCATCGTGCGAGGATATCGGGCGGCACAAACTGCCCAAGCTGCTACAGAAGTGCGCGGGATGTCAGTTGCAATTCGACTTTGTGGCGGCTCTCGACCCGCTGCCCGACGACCTTTCGCAGTACGCCCTCGCCGTACAGTGCGGCGGCTGCATGGTGACCCGCCGGCAGCTATGGAACCGCGTGGAGACGGTGCACCAAAGCGACGTGCCTGTCACTAACTACGGCATGGCCATCGCCTACGCCACTGGCATCTTCGACCGCGTGACGGCGATATTCCATTAAAGTCTTACATCGAACGATTGGGCACCGAACAGCCCTTCTATTTCACTAATACTAAGCGAAGTCCAAGATTGCCATCGCGGGTTTCGGCGGAATCGGTTTCTCGATCCGACACGCGGCTGCGGCTCGCATAGTTGATCCAGCTGCCACCACGATTCACGCGATTGGTTCCACCAAAAGAGGGATTCCACAGCGGGTCGTTGTCGGTGGTAAATTCATAATACTGAGCGTCATAGATATCAGCACACCATTCCCACACATTACCACTCATGTCATACAATCCCAGTTCGTTGGGCGCTTTCCGCTTCACAGGATGCGTTTTACCATGGTTCTCCTGAATCTTATCCCAATTCCAATCCGAATCAGCACCACTCAAAGTATTATCACCGCTGTTCTGCCAGTACCAAGCCACATCATCGAGATTGTTGCTGCCGCTGTACAGATAACCCTTGCTTTTGTTTCCACCCCGCGCAGCATATTCCCACTGCGCCTCAGTGGGGAGTGCAAAGTGATAGCCCGCAGGCAACTGCTTGCGACACATTTGGTTGAGTTTTTCACAGAATTGCTGGCAGTCGTCCCAACTCACTCTGTAGGCCGGATTCATGGAACCCACGCCAAACTCATCTGTCCAGCCACCAAAAGCAGAGGGTTCAGTCCCCATCACAAGATGCCACAACAGCTGCGTCACCTCGGTCTCACCAATATAAAAATTGCTGACCGTCACCTCATGGGCAGGTTTCTCATCGCTCTCGCAGCCAGTCTGTTCCGAAGTGCAACCCATCGTAAAAGTACCCCCTTCCACATATATCATTTTGAAGGAAAAGCCCTCCACCGTGAAGGTTTTATTGCTCTGTGCCACCACAACTGTCATTGTCAGCAGGAAGCATACGATTGTAAAAATCTTTTTCATTTTAATAAACAATAAAATACGTTGCAAATATACGAATATTTTGGATTTTGAATCTTCCAATTTCTCAAATCTGTCAATCCTATCATTATTGAAAATTTCATCGTAAATTTGCACCCTGATAAGAAACGACAGAACTATGGCGAAAACTCTTTATTTTCTTGGTATTGGAGGAATTGGAATGAGCGCATTAGCCCGCTTTTTCATGCAGCGCGGCGACACGGTTTATGGCTACGACCTCACCCCATCTCCCATCACCCAAAAGCTAGAAGAAGAAGGCGCGCACATCCACTATACGGAAGATGTCAGCGCAATTCCGCTGCAGGTGGACTTTGTGGTTTATACCCCGGCTGTACCCTCCACCCACGCCGAACTGGTTTATTTCCATCAACATGGCACGCCCGTCTATAAGCGCTCGCAGGTACTGGGGCATCTGGCCCAGGGGCATCCCACCCTTGCGGTAGCCGGCACCCACGGCAAGACCACCACTACCGCCATGCTCGCCCAGCTGCTCGCTCCCTACCGCCACCTCCTCGCCTTCATCGGCGGCGTGGCCAAGAACTTTGACAGCAACGTCATCCTCACGCCCGACTACGACACCGTAGTAGCCGAAGCCGACGAGTTCGACCGCTCCTTCCTCACCCTCTTCCCCACCCTCGCCATCATCACCTCGCTCGATGCCGACCACCTCGACATCTATGGCGACCGCCAGCACCTTGTGGAGTCGTTCCAGCTCTTCGCCGACCAGACCGACCGCGCCGGGCACCTGCTCATCCACGAGAAGGTGGCCGACCAGATCAGTCATCCCCATAAACTCATCTACGGCACTGGCGAGCACTGTGAATTCCGCATCGCCGACATCGTGCTGGGCGACTGTCAGGCACATTTCACCCTGCACACGCCCGACGGGCAGCAGTTACCTGTAACCATCGGAGTGTCAGGCACTCACAATGTGCTGAATGCCGCCGCTGCCGTGGCCGCCGGACATCTTATCGGTCTGACACCCGCTCAGATACAGGAGCGCATGGCCGCTTTCTGCGGGGTCAAGCGCCGTTTCGACTACCGCATCCGCCGCGACGACCTCATCTACATCGACGACTATGCCCACCATCCCGAGGAGATTCGCGCCATCCTCAACGCGGTAAAGAAGCTCTATGCCGACAAGGAGCTGACGGTCATCTTCCAGCCGCACCTCTACACCCGCACCCGCGACTTCGGGCCGCAGTTTGCCGAGGTGCTCGCCCTTGCCGACCATGTCATCCTGCTCGACATCTATCCGGCCCGCGAGAAGCCCATCCCGGGCATCACCTCGCAGTGGCTGTTGGATATGATCCCCTGTGGTCGCAAGGTACTGATTGCCAAGGAGGAAGTGGTTCCCTATCTGCAACAAAACCGCCCGCAGGTGCTGCTCACCGTAGGGGCCGGCGACATCGACCGGCTGGTGAAGCCGATTGAAGAAGGGATTTAGCGGGGGAGAAAACAGAGTTGAAAATTGAAAACTGAAAATTGAGAATTGAAAATCAGGGGCAAATCTGCAGGTGCGGATTGTATCGACGGTGGTGCAGGTAATTAAAACCGATAAATACCCATAAAAAAAATCAGCCATTTTCAATATTTTTTTTGAATTTGGCTGATTTTTCATATTCGTTTTCGCAAATATTCCGTACTTTTGCAACTCCAAATCATAGTGCTATGGCATACAAAAACATCATCGGGAGAAAAGAGGAAATCACTATGTTAGAGAAGTTTTTCAATTCTTCCAAGTCTGAATTCGTGGCTGTTTACGGCCGCCGTCGTGTCGGGAAGTCCTATCTTGTGGAGGAGGTGTATCGGGATAAAATCGTGTTCCGTGCAATTGGTTCCTATATCAAAGGTGAGGATGTGAGGTCGTATAAGCAGACCCAACTTGATCATTTTTACGAAAGTCTCCTGGATTGCGGGATGCCCGAAGAAACACCCCGTCCCACCCACTGGCGTGAGGCTTTCCGACTTTTGCGAA
>JAEEGI010018523.1_pt1 | contig 14144 bp, 11 predicted proteins | sample 8958751 | NCBI WGS metagenome assembly JAEEGI01 (sample SAMN16246545, study PRJNA631951) | gut metagenome | biome: gut microbiome; feature: rumen; material: KS-attached | host: Bos | place: Iran: Karaj | collected 2018-10
GTTCCAGGTTTTTCTTACCTTGAAATACATTAAATATACAATAAATATTCATATATTTGACTGATTTTGAATAAATATCCAAATCTATTGAAAAAAGATTTGATGTTGTCATATATTTTTTGTAAATTTGCATTTGTTTATAAGTATGTGTTTTTAAGGTAATAATATCATTGCTTCAACAAGAAGTTTATTCAGTCAATTCTTCTTTTTATCTAAGGTAAAAAATATTCAATCATAAAATTTGTCATAAGATATGGAAAATATTCCAGAAGCATTAAAACTGTTGGCTGTAGGTATGCTTACAGTATTTGCAATTCTGCTTATTGTAATTTATTTGGGCAAATTCCTTATTGCAGTAGTAAATAAGATTGCTCCAGAAGAGTCACAAAAAAAGTCTCCGACACCTTCGGTTACTGCGGTTGACGCCAACACTAAGTCAATCATCAATGAGGCTGTGAAACAATTGACTGCCGGAAAAGGTCGTGTGATGAATATCAAGAAATTATGAATAAAAATATAAAGAAATGAGCAAAGAAGTAAAATTCAGTCTGGTTTTTCGTGACATGTGGCAGAGTGCAGGTAAATATCAGCCACGTGTTGACCAACTTCTCAAGGTTGCACCTGCTATTATCAAGATGGGGTGTTTTGACCGTGTGGAGACTAACGGAGGAGGTTTTGAACAGGTGAATCTTTTATATGGAGAGAACCCGAACAAATCAGTAAGGGAATGGACTAAGCCTTTCCATGAGGCGGGCATACAAACTCACATGTTGGACCGTGCATTGAACGCACTGCGTATGAGCCCATGTCCAAAAGACTTGCGTCAGCTTTTTTATAAAGTGAAAAAGGCTCAGGGCACAGACATAACACGTATTTTCTGTGGTTTGAACGACACTAGAAATATTATTCCTTCTATTCAATATGCTAAAGCAGCAGGAATGATAGCTCAGGCATCTCTTTGCATGACTCATTCTCCAATCCATACCGTGGATTATTATGTCAATATGGCAAAAGTCTTGATCGATGCTGGTGCCGATGAAATCTGTCTTAAGGATATGGCTGGTATCGGTCGCCCAGAGTCACTTGGCAAGATTGTCAAAGGTATCAAAGCTTACAAGAAGGACATTATCATCCAATACCATTCTCATTCTGGACCAGGTTTCAACATGGCTAGCATTCTTGAGGTATGCAAAAACGGATGTGATTATGTTGACACAGCAGTCGCTCCATTGGCTTGGGGTACAGGACATGCTGACATTATCGCAGTTCAGGAAATGTTGAAGGATGCTGGTTTCAAAGTGAAGGAAATCAATATGGAAGCCTACATGGAAGTTCGCAGCCAGATTCAAGAAATGATGGATGATTTCCTTGGCTATTATTGTCCAGAACTCAACCGTATCAACAATTCCCTTCTTGTGAAACCAGGACTTCCTGGTGGCATGATGGGGTCGCTGATGACTGACCTTGAGGAGAATCTCCGCTCACTCAATAAATGGAAGTCCAAACATGGTGAGAAAGAACTCACGACCGATGAGCTTCTTATCAAATTGTTCGATGAGGTGGCATACGTTTGGCCTAAGGTTGGTTATCCTTGTCTGGTCACACCATTCAGTCAATATGTGAAGAATTTGGCTTTGATGAATGTGATGCAGATGGAGAAAGGCAAAGAACGTTGGTCTATGATTGCAGATACAATCTGGGACATGATTCTTGGCAAAGCAGGACAGCTTCCTGGCCCAGTTGCTCCAGAACTTGTTGAGATGGCAAAAGCTGAAGGACGTAAGTTTATGGACACAGATCCTCAGGAGAACTATCCAGACAACCTCGATGATTATCGTTATAAAATGGCTCAGAAGGGTTGGGAGCTTGGAGAAGATGATGAGGAACTGTTCGAATATGCCATGCACCCGACTCAGTATGAGGCATATAAGAGTGGAAAAGCTAAGGCTGACTTTGAAGCTGACCTCGCAAGACGTAAGGCTGAGAAGAATGCACCGGCGGCCGGAGCAAATCTCCCAGAAAGCATTACTGTGAATGTTAATGGTCAGAATTATAAAGTTGACATTGCTTATGGAGATAATGTTCCATCAACTTCTGCCGCACAAGATAATGCCACTCAAGCTCCTGCAGGAGAAGGCGCTGACCTGTTGGCTCCTCTGGAAGGTAAGTTCTTCAGGGTGAAAGATACAGGAGAGACACCTAAGAATGTGGGTGATGCTGTTAAAGAAGGTGACGTGGTAGGCTATATTGAGGCAATGAAAACTTATAATGCCATCAAAGCAGACCGTGACGGTGTGATTACTGCTATTCTCGTCAATTCAGGTGATTCTGTTGAGGAGGATGATGTCATTATGAAAATTGGATAAAGATTAAGATTATGTCTGAAATATTTCAAAATTTATATGAGATGACTGCCATTGGCGACTTGGTTGCCAATCCGTCTTTTCTCTTGATGTATGCCATCGCATTCCTTCTTCTATATCTTGGTATTGTGAAGCACTATGAGCCATTGCTTTTGATTCCAATTGCCTTTGGTGTGTTGATTGCCAATTTCCCTGGTGGAGAAATGGGAGTGTTGCAGGCATCCGAAACCGGACTTATCATAAAGGACGGTCATGAGTATAATATTTGGGAAATGTCATTGCCTGAAATCGCACATGAGTTGGGCTTGATGAATTTTCTTTATTATGCTTTGATTAAGACTGGTTTTCTTCCTCCTGTGATTTTCATGGGTGTGGGTGCGCTGACTGACTTCGGTCCGATGCTCAGGAATTTGCGTCTCTCTATCTTTGGAGCAGCTGCCCAATTTGGTATTTTCTTGGTGTTGATCTGTGCTGTGTTGATGGGCTTCACTCTGAAAGAAGCTGCTTCTCTCGGTATTATTGGAGGTGCAGATGGTCCTACGGCTATTTTCACTACCATCAAGCTGGCTCCTCAACTCCTTGGCCCAATTGCTATTGCTGCCTATAGCTATATGGCTTTGGTGCCTGTGATTATTCCATTGGTTGTCAAATTGACCTGTACCAAAAAGGAGCTGAAAATCAATATGAAGGAACAAGACAAGAAGTTCCCGCCGAAGAACCAGATTAAGAACATGAGAACGGTGAAGATTATCTTCCCTATCGCAGTAACCACAATTGTTGCTATCTTTGTTCCAACAGCTGTGTCGCTTATCGGTATGCTCATGTTTGGTAATCTCTTGAAAGAGATTGGTTCTGACACCAGCCGTTTGTTTGACACAATCAGTAATTCCATTATGAATACAGCAACGGTGTTCCTTGGTTTATGTGTGGGTGCAACCATGACTTCTGAGGCGTTCCTCAACTGGACTACCATTGGAATTGTTATTGGTGGATTCCTTGCGTTCGCACTTTCAATCACTGCTGGTATTTGCCTTGTGAAGTTGTTCAACTTGTTCACAAAAAAGAAAATCAATCCGCTCATTGGAGCCACAGGATTGTCTGCCGTGCCTATGGCAAGTCGTGTCTGCAATGATATCGCTACTAAATATGATCCGAAAAACCACGTGCTGAACTATTGCATGTCTTCGAATATATCAGGAGTTATCGGTTCTGCAGTAGCCGCTGGTGTGCTGATTTCTTTCCTTGGATAAATCAGTAAATTCTTTATAGGAAACAATAGAGAGGTATGTTGTGGAACACACATGACTACCTCTCTTTATCTTTTATTATGAACAGATGAGATATACCCTTCTTTTCATTTTAATGTTGGTAACTTTGTTCACGAAAGCCCAAAGACACAACATCCAATATGACAACGACACTGAATCGAAGTCTGATACGTTGACTTCGGATCAGGTGCGTGTGCTCAGCCAGATTCTTGACAATATGGTATTTGTGGATGGAGGGACATATAGAATGGGAGAAGGGGAGGATGAGATGGGGGGGGCTTTTAATGACAATGCTCCAAGCCATATTGTGAGCCTTGATCCATTTTTCATAGGTAAATATGAAGTCACTCAAGAAGAGTGGGAAGTCGTAATGGGGAATAATCCTTCATATTTTAAAGGAAATCGATTGCCCGTGGAAAATGTGAGTTTGGATGATTGCAAGCTGTTTGTTAACCGCTTGAATCAACTGACGGGTAAAACATTTCGTCTTCCAACGGAAGCGGAATGGGAATATGCAGCACGGGGCGGGAAGTATTCGATGTCTTATATCTATGCAGGAAGTGATTTTCCTGGCTCGGTTGCATGGTTTATTACCAATAGTAACCATGTCTCGCACGAGGTTGGAGCTAAAAGACCGAATGAATTAGGACTTTACGATATGTGTGGAAACGTTTCAGAATGGTGTTCGGACTTCTATTCACATGATTATTATAAACAAAGTCCCACTTTTAATCCCAAAGGTCCTACCTCGGGCATCAATCATGTAAACCGGGGTGGGGGATGGCAAATGCCTGATACCTATCTCAGGATTAGTACAAGAAATCTGAGTTCTGATGATGAACGCAATAGTGCTTTAGGATTTCGTCTGGCCATGTGAGTTCCAAAAGTTTACATATTGTCTGGCCACATTAATGTAGTCATGATGTTTTCTCACATATTCCGTACTTTGTTTGCTCAATGAATCAATCAATTCTGGATGGAGAACCAGACCTTTAATTTTTTCATAAACATCGTTTTCATCTGGTAGCACGTTTATGATGGGACGTAAGGTCATTTCATTTAGTGATTCATAATGCTCCTCTTCTCCACCTCCTATCAATATAACGCCTTTTGACATAGCCAAAAGTCCGTTCATTCCAGGAGTGTAACTATATAATTGGTCAAGGATACAATCGGAGGATTCAACCAATTTTTTATATTCTGTAAATGGAACAGACTCCACTTTAATGACCTCACATCTGTCAGGATATTCTTTGTTCACTCGTTGGAGTGCATTAAGCATAATGTCTGTTCCTTTGTAGGCTGAGCGGTTTTTCTGTATTCCGATAAATAACTTCAAAGGCACGTTTTTTTTTCTTGGGGCATGCTCTCTTATTGTATGTGTATCTATTGGGAATGGAATAAAAGTTGTTTTTTCAGGGAATAATGGCTTATAACACCGACTGTATTCATATAAACCAGCGATAATGCCGTCACAATCATGTGCAATAAATTGATTTAGCTCAGCTTTTTCCCCTTTAGTCCATTCAGCAATGTATTGCTTGTTGTATGATTCTTCTATTCTTGGTTTGTCACCAAAATTGAAGTCAGAATACTTGAATGTTTTGCAGTCGAGGCATGTCTTCACCCAATAATAGTCCATGCCGTATGCACCCATGAATAATTTGTCATTATTCTCTCGGAGGAACTTATAGTAGGGAAGAATCCGATGTGCCCTGAGTTCAAGAAACATGGGATTGATGATTTGCACTACGTCAAAACCTTTGAATTTCCTGAATGTTTTTTTTAGAAGTCTCAAGTATTGAAGGGTGTCGAAGATGTTTGTTGACCTCCGGCTTATGTCTATGTCGCGTTGATAGTTCTTCCAGCTGTCTCCATCGCTGACCACAAGCACATCATGACCCAAAGTCCTCAAACCTTGAGCTAAAGTCCAATGTACATTGCTGTATTCACCTATAAGAAGGATTCGCATGGAAGTTATTTAATGTTCCTTTGGTTTAATGCGGCTGCATACTTTTTTGCATTTTGCATGTGTTCTTCTTCTGATGATGTGTAATAGTGGTCACCAGAGAAATCTTCTTTTGCACACATAAAGAGGTAATCATTATCATCGGGATTCAGTACTGCGTCAATTCCTGCTATGCTGGCTATTCTGATTGGTCCAGGAGGCAATCCTTCATACTTGTAGGTATTGTATGGGGAATCTATTTGTAAATGTTTTTTCAAAACCCTTCTTAATGAAAAATCACCAACAGCAAATACGACGGTTGGGTCACTTGCCAGTCGCATGTGTTTCTCGAGGCGGTTGAGATAAAGCCTTGCTATGATTGGCTTGTCATTATCGTGCGCTGTTTCAGAATCCACTATACTGGCTAATGTGGCTACTTCCACTGGTGTTAATTCCAATGCTTTTGCTTTTGATATGCGCTCTTCATCCCAAAATCTATCGTATTCCGTCTTCAGTCGCTCTACAAGTTTCTCAGGCTCGATAGTCCAATACACTTCGTATGTATTCGGAACGAAAAGAGCAGGCAAGGTTTCTTTTGTAAATCCCATCTGTTTTATCTTGGCACTGTCTGATAAGATGGATTTTATATCCTTACTGTCCAGCATGAGATTTTTTCCGATTTTTTCACATGCTTCTTCTATTGTTCTTGAATTAGGAACGACCAGATTCACAGGTGTTTGCTGCCCATTTCTAAGATTCCTGAATAAAGTGAGCATACTGATGTCGGATGCCACCTTGTATCTTCCTATACGGATATTCTTATCGTAATCTGTGTATTTGGTCAATATGTCAAATCCAGTCATTTTTGATGGATTGCCCACTTCCTCTATTTTTGCTCGAACAGAATCAATATTATCGTCTTTGTCTATAAATAAATAACCGGCTTTTTCATTGTTCATCACTCTTCCAAAGATAGAGAAGCTGAAGGCTGTGCCGATGGCTAAGACCACGAGGATGGCAATAATAACAATGATGACTCTTCGCTTTTTCTTCTGATTCATAGTGTTATAAGATAGTTAGGGGCATGTCCTAAAGTGTAGGACATGCCTTTTCAACGATGATATTTATAGTTTCTGATTTCTCATCTAATTTTGCAACAAGAATGTCGCCTGGTTCAGCCAAGCCTTCGACAATAAGCTCAGACACTTTTGTCTCAAGATTATTCTGAATGGATCTTCGAAGAGGGCGGGCACCATACTGTTTGTCGTAACCCTTCTCAGCTATATAATCCTTCACATCATTAGGAATCTGGAGTCGGTATCCCAATTTCTCAACCCTGTCATATAATTTCTTCAGTTCTAATTCTATGATTTGCAAAATAGCATTTTTTTCAAGTTGATCAAATGTGATGATATCGTCTATTCGGTTAAGGAATTCAGGAGAGAATTGACGTTCCAATGCTTTTCGGACGATTCTTCGTGAATTTTCCTTTTCGTCTGTGTGGGTCAAAGTGGAAAAACCAATTCCATTTCCAAATTCTTTCAGCTGACGCGTTCCAGCATTTGAAGTCATAATGATGATTGTGTTTCTGAAATCAATGGTTCTTCCATAGCTGTCGGTCAGTCTTCCATCATCCATGATTTGCAATAACATGTTGAAAATGTCTGGATGAGCTTTTTCTATTTCATCGAACAAAACGATAGAATAAGGCTTCCTCCTCACCTTTTCGGTGAGTTGGCCACCTTCTTCATATCCCACATATCCTGGAGGTGAGCCGACAAGCCGACTGGCATTGAACTTCTCCATATATTCGGACATGTCAATTCTTATCAGTGAATCTTCAGTCCCAAACATAAATTCCGCCAACTGCTTGGCTAAAAAGGTTTTTCCAACGCCTGTCGGTCCCAAAAACATGAATGTGCCGATTGGTCTGTTCGGATCGTTCAATCCTATCCTGTTGCGTTGAATAGCTGATACTAATGTATCAATGGCCGAATCCTGTGATATCACTTTGCTTTTAAGAACATCTCGCATACCTTTGATCCGAATACTTTCGTTTTTAGCCATTCGGTTGGAAGGAACCCCCGACATCATAGCCACAGTTTCAGCTATAACATCATAATCAACGACTACTCGCGTTTCTTCTTGAGATGCTTCCCAAGCTGCTTTCTTCTCTTCCAGCTCCATTTCCAACTGTTTCACACGGTCACGGTAACTGGCGGCCAATTCATAGTTTTGGCTCTTAACAGCACTGTCTTTCTGGATGACAGCATTGGCAATTGCCAATTCTTGCTCTTCAATTTCTTTTGGTACACTTATGTTGTTGACGTGCATTCTGGCTCCAGCCTCATCCATTGCGTCTATAGCCTTATCTGGGAAATAGCGGTCTGTTATGTATCGGTCAGTAAGGTTGACACAGGCATTGATTGCTTCATCCGTATATGTCACATTATGATAATCTTCATAGTGTCCTTTTATGTTCATCAATATCTGACAGGTTTCTTCTGTTGTAGTTGGATCTACAATTATCTTTTGAAACCGCCTCTCCAGGGCGCCATCTTTTTCAATAGACTTACGGTATTCATTCAGAGTGGTGGCTCCAATACATTGAAGTTCACCTCTTGAGAGTGCAGGCTTCAAGATATTGGCGGCATCCATTTCGCCTGAGGAGTTTCCCGCACCAATCAGCATGTGGATTTCATCTATGAAAACGATAATGTTTGTATTGGCTTTGAGCTCATTGATGATGGCTTTCATTCTTTCTTCAAACTGGCCTCTGAATTTTGTGCCTGCCACCACGCTGGCCATATCAAGCGACACCACACGTTTGCCAAAAAGAGAACGAGAGACTTTACGCTGTATGATTCGTTGTGCGAGTCCTTCCACAATTGCACTTTTTCCAACTCCTGGCTCACCAATCAGAACAGGATTGTTTTTCTTTTTTCTATTTAATATTTGCGTCAGACGTTCGATTTCTTTATCACGCCCAATAACCGGGTCAAGTTTTCCCTCTTGAGCGGCTTTGGTCAAGTCAAAACCAAAAGAATCCAATGCTGGGGTGTCTGTGTTTTTTTTATTGGAACCTTTCCCAACTTTTATGGATTTCTGAGAAGAGCTGTCATTATTTGTGGTAGGCGGCATTTCCTCTTCTTCATCATCATATCCGACTTCATTCTTTGTCGGGATAGTTTCCTTTTTGAGATTGTGATAGACGTCGTTATAGCTAATGTTTTTCTCAGCTAAAATATTAGCAGGAATATTGTTTTTTTGTTTCATAATAGCCAATAATAGATGTTCAACATCTGTCTGTCCTGAATGCAACAACTTGGACTCAAGCACACATAGATGAAGAATTCCCCTTGATTTGTCGTTCAATCTCACATCAGAATTATCTTCTGATTGTGAGAAACTCCCCCTTATTTTATTTTCTATAGATGATTTTAATTCTGGTATGTCAATTTTGCAACCATCCATCAATACATCGCATGCTTTATTATCGCCATCACGCAGTATTCCAAGCATGATGTGCTCGGGACCAATAAAGTCATTTTGCAACCGGATGGCCTCTTCCTTGCTGTATTGTAATACCTTATTCAGCTTATCTGTATAGTTTATATCCATTATAATTGTATATTTTATGATAATATACACTTGCAAGATTTGTACCAGTGAATTACTGTAGCCATTTTGTCAGTGTTCTTATGATTTCTGACTTCATCGGTTCTGGCATGTTGCTGATCCGGGCTTTGTGGCTTCCATTGGGCTGAACATAAATTTTCATGTTGTTTTTCTTCTTGCAGTCCAGCCATCCTGCAACTCCGCTTGAAGTCCATGGGTCAACTTCGCCATATATGAATATATGTTTCGGGTCATTTTTTTTCAGATATTTCACCGTCCGTTTATATAGTTTTTTGTCGAATTTAATATGGCTGAGTTCTTCAGGTAGGACAAGCTTCTTCAGATAGTTTTTCGTGGATTTCACACTGCAACCCTTCTTGAGCTTTTTCATGCTGTATCCATAATAACCCAATTCTCGTGCTGCCTGAACGAAAAATGGAGTATATTCACTTGGGCATGAAAAGTAATCTGGATCAGATATTTTTATAAAATAGTCGAACCATTCTCTGTCTGTTGCAGATTTTGGAGGAATTGAATTGACAGATGTGCCCCATTGCCATAGAGCAAATGGAAACTCAAACACACAATAATCATAAATATCCTCAGTTGGTAGTTGAAACTTTAATCTTGCTTTTCTTGTATGATCTTTGAATAATTCAATTAGTGTGTTTTTGCGTGATAAAAGTTCTTGTTGGGCATTAAGGATTGCTTCTCTTTCTTGTTTAGTACCAACTTGCTTTGAGAGAAAAGGCTCATGTCTTCCATCTTCCACTGCTTTGTTCAATGGAGCAACGTATGACACACTTATATCCATATCATCAGGATATGTTGCCCGGTAGAACATTGTTGTCTGTCCTCCTTTGCTGATTCCTGTACTGATCCATTTTCCCGGGAATATATTCCCAAATATCTCTCTCACATGATGGATGTCGGCAAGTGAATTGTCAACAGTGAGGTAATCCCAATTGCATTCTTTAGGAACGGATTCTCCAAAATATCTGTATTCACAAACTATGATGTTTGTGTTGAACAATCGGCTCAGTTCTTCTTCGTATGAAGGAAATAAAGCATAATGGGCAAAATACCCTTCTGTTACAATGACAGTTGGTCTGTCAAAACCTCTGAAACAGACAATGATACGCTCATTGAATTTACCTGCTGATTTTGATGCCCAGTCTACTTCTTGTTGAACATACATTAAGTACTTTTCTGCAAAATGGTTGCTTTCCAGTTTTTCTACATAGCTGATTTCTTCAACGTCATCAATTATGTCAATCAATTCAGAAGGTTTTTGCTGTGCATGTAAAACGACCGGCAATATTATGGCGAACAGAATAGTGCATATTTTCTGATACTTTTTCATACTTTTTTATTTTATTCCAATTGTTAAAGAGAAAATGATTAATAAAATATAGTTTAAAAATATTGTACACATGAAAAGGTCGATGTCTGATTTCAGATATCCAGATTCTGTGTATTGTTCTGACAATCGATGAGTGTGCAACTCTTTTTTAAACAAAAAATGGTATGCTTTGTAGAATAAATAACCGATTGTGCAGCCGCAGATAGCACCTACTGCCACATCACCCACATAATGCACACCCAGATACAATCTGGTGAATGTGGCTATTGCGGCCCAAATAAACAGTACTATTGTCAGTTTACGACTTCTAAATATCCAAGACAAAAACATGGCAACGCAAGTGGTGTTACATGCATGACCAGAGAAAAAACCAAATCTACCCCCACGATAATTCCGAACGGTGTCAACAAGGTACATGATGTCCGGATCTTGTGTCGGACGCCATCTTGCTACGAATGGTTTTACAAATCCAGAACATAACCTGTCAGCAACAAAGATCATTACACCGATGGTCAGGAGTATCATAAGTGTATCTTTGACTGAGTTGTTTTTAAACAGGATAAACAACAGCATGACAATCAAAAAAGACCATGCAAATGTATTGGTACATACTATCATCAAGTTGTCCCAAAACAAGGACTCACTGCCATTGATTGCCAATGTTAAATTCCTGTCCCATTCGACTATTCCAAGAATTGTACTCATGTTCAGATGATTTCAATGTCGTCTTTATTAATCCAGCCTTCCTTGTCGTCACCAAATTTCACTTCGCACCATTTTTCCATGCTTTTGTCAAGTATTTTGATGCGTGATCCAGCATGTAGTACATACAAATCATTGCTGTTTTCTGTTGGTGAGCTTTTTAGGATTGATGATTCTTTCATCACAATGGCACTATTATCGTTGGTTGAGGTTCTATACTGCTGATATGCTGCAAGATTGCAAAGGATAAAGATAAATAAAGAAGCATAAAGAAACATTTTGACAATAGAACGATGCGATTGTATGATTTGATAATGATGGATGAACCATAAGGACAAGCACAAGATGAAACAAATCAGACCTATCGCTTTCCATAAGTTGATATTCAGCCAATTTGAAAAAGTTTTCCACCACGCTACCAAGAAAAAACCTGAATTATCCGGATTTTTATCTTTTATTTTTGTGCGTGCTAATGACAGGTTAGTCCGAATGTCTGCATCACTTGGATCCAGTTTTAAAGCTCTTTCATAATTCAGTATGGCCAGGGCGAAACTGTCTGTGCGATAATAGCAGTTGCCAAGATTATAATAAAGTTCTGGAGAAATGCCTTTGTTGTCAATGATATAGTCGTAGGCTTTGATGGCATCCTTGTAATTCTCTTTTATATATAGTGAGTCGGCAGCAGATTTGGTCATGTGAGCCAAATCATTGCGGTTCTGAGTTGAGATTGGTTCAGCCATCATGTTGGCTGCCATCCATATAGCATAGAATAGTATCGTTATCTTCTTCATAATGCACCTATTTTAGGTTTTTTCCTAATTTGTTGAGTATGGTTTCTGCCCGTTTGTAATAATCTTCAAGCGATATTTGGCCAAGAGAAGGAGAGTAATGATGATATTCACATTCTTCTATGATGGACAGATATTCATTGATAGTGGACTCATCAATATTGTTCTGTTGAAATTGTTTTCGTATTTGATCTTTGTTGAATGATTCGTTGTCTATATCCAACTTGTTTTGTGCAAAAGAATACAAAGCATTCATAAGTTCTTCAAAGAACTTTGGCTTATTGTCGGACATCATCAAAAGTCTGGCTTTTTGCAATTGAGCCTGTACGATTTTGTTTGCCTTGCGACGCCTTTCATCAGGATTCATTGATGAATCCTTTCTTTTGCGTTCCATGAAGACATAAATGGCAATAGCACTGGAGATGATAATCAAATAAGCTAATATCCATTTCCATGAATACAGATGGTGATAGTTGTCGTTTCTTAATTCAGTTTCGCCTGTTTTTATGAATTTGATATCTTTCTCTTTTTCTTCTATATCAGTCTGACTGAAATTTGTTATCCCGTCAGATTCCACATTTACTATGTAGGATTTGGTCGTGAGGGTTTTGTAATTATGGTCTTTTGTATCGAAGTAGGTGAATTCAATTGCAGGAATCGTAAAACTTCCTCCTTCTCTTGGAACGGCAAGGTATTCAAATACTTTTTTGCCAGAATGCCCAGAAGAGGTTATGTCAAATTTGTCTTCGACCTTTGTGTCGTATGTCTCAAAACTTTCAGGAAAGTTTACAGAAGGTGTGTCCATCAGTTTCAAGTTTCCATTGCCTTCGACTGTCAATTTCAAAGAAACAACATCTCCGGCTTTCAATTTACGTTTGTTTATAGAACTTTGAACTGTGAAACTACCAACACCTCCAGAATAAGATTTGGGTGGAGTAGGAAGGTTTTGAACTTCAATTGTGAGGGGAGTTGTTTGAATCTTCTTTCTTCTTGTCACATAGTTTTGCATGAATCCAAATGGATCAAGGTACCCGTCTGGGATACTTATCGTTGCTTCACATGCGATTGACGGTATCTCATACCTTCCTGCGGATTGAGGGAAAATCACGTATTGTTTCCAAATAGCGGTCATATATTGACGGCCATTATATGTTTCATAACTCTGCTGCTGTTCTGGCTCTAATTCTTGAATGAGAAATCCATTAAGGACTGGGAGTTTACCTTGAAATCCTGTTACATTTACATTTGCATAAATTTTGTAGGTAAGCAAAATTGCTTCTTTTTCATAAACTTTAGTCTTTGAAGCAATTGCCTTAACAAACAAATTGTCATCGTTGATCTTATTTTGCGGAATATCTCTTACTGGAATTGGCGGTTGAGAAGGTGCTGGATAGGCGTTTGACTGTGACTGGATATTATGATTCAAATTCGTTGTACCTTTTACAACATGAATGGTTTTGGAATTTGACTTGAAAACATTACCATCAACAATGACTATTGCTGGTTCAATTGTAAATGTCCCTTCCTTTGTGGCTTCAAGGATGAAAGTGTAGGTTGTAGATGATTTTGATGTGGTTTTCCCATTTATTATGCTGGTTGATGAACTGGAACTTCTATGATTGTTTAATATTCGGAATCCAGAGAAATCAGGTGCTTGAAAATTTGAAATGTCAAAAGTCCCGATTTCATAGTCTATCGAGAAACTTTCTCCAACAGCCACGGTATTGGGACCGCTCACATTTATTTCTGGGCGATTGGCTTTAGAGTATAATGATGATAATGCTATAAAGCATAATAGAATGATTTTCTTTCCCATCTTATTGAGCTGTTATTTACCAGTCTTTTTCAAACCTCATATTTCCGACTGTGGCTTTTTCGACTTTCTTTTGGACTTTATTTTCGTCTTGTTGTGCTGCATTTAGCAATTGCTCTGCAGTTTTTTTATCAATTCCACCTTTTAGTTGAGGATATGAATTCTGCTGTTTACCATTCTCTTTGTTCTGGTCCTTGTTGTCTTGTTTGTCCTTGTTGTCTTGTTTGTCCTTGTTGTCTTGCTTGTCCTTGTTGTCTTGCTTGTCCTTGTTGTCTTGCTTG
>JAEEGI010018531.1_pt1 | contig 14140 bp, 11 predicted proteins | sample 8958751 | NCBI WGS metagenome assembly JAEEGI01 (sample SAMN16246545, study PRJNA631951) | gut metagenome | biome: gut microbiome; feature: rumen; material: KS-attached | host: Bos | place: Iran: Karaj | collected 2018-10
TGGCAACGGTCTGCTTGGCAGCGGCGCGGGCCTCGGTGATCATGGCAGCGGCCTGTTGGTTTGCTGCCTCCTCCGCGTCCCGCAGGAGATTGCGACTCGTCAGGGCGGCTTCTTTCTTTGCCTGCGCGGCTGCTGCTTCCGCCGCCTTGATATCATCTAACATTGACATGCACATCTCACCACCTTTGTGATTTGTTGTTTATGTTAATTAAAATACTGACAAAAATTTAAAAGTACTCCCATTAAGCCACTCTTATTATTATAGCACGTTTTTCCGCCTTCGAACATATAAAAAACCGCAAAACGGATAAAATTGTGCCGGATTTATGAAAATTTTTCCGTCAGATTACAGTTTTACCTGCTTAAATTCGCAGGCTGCCGGGTCCAGCATCCGCTCCGCCAGCCGTTTCCCCAGCCCCACATCGCCGGTAAAACAGATCGTGCAGCTGCCTTCTCCTTCTGTCCGGAGCAGCCCCCGGGCTTCCAGGTCCGCTTTGGCCTGCCGGGCGGTTGCCTCTGCCGGGTCGATAATGGTCACCCCCGGACCGAAGGCATCCTGCAGATACTCTCTGACAAAGGGGTAATGGGTACAGCCCAGAATGACCGTATCCACTTCTTCAGCTTTCAAGGCATCGGCATATTCCCGGATGGCCGCTTTCAGTTCCGGGCTGCCGAACCGGTTGCCCTCGATCAGGGGCACAAATTTCGTGCACCCCACCCCGTAAAGCTGCGCGGCCGGGTCCGCCGCCTGGATCTCCCTGCGGTGCGCCCCGGTGCTTACCGTAAAGTCTGTGGCCATCAGGCCGATGTGTTTGTTTTTGGTAACTTCCAGGACTTCCTTTGCCGCTTTGGACATGCCGATCACGGGAAACGAATGGGCGCCCCGGATCACGTCGGTCCCCAGTACCGTTATGGTATTGCAGGCGGTAACCAGCTGCTTGATCCCGTTCTGCTCCAGCCAGTCCGTCATCTGCGCCACAAAGGCGGTAATGGTTTCCCGGCTGCGGGTGCCGTAAGGGGCCCGGGCCGTATCTCCCAGATACAAAAATTTTTCGTGGGGCATGGTCTTCTGCAGCGCGCGTAACACGCTGAGCCCGCCTACCCCGGAATCGATCACGCCAATGGGCCGGTTTTTATCCATGATCATCCCTCCATCTCATCCCATCGCGGTCAGCCCGCCGTCTACGGGAATGACAGCTCCTGTCATAAAGGAATTGGCCGGCGATGCCACGCTGCAGATCACATGGGCCACTTCTTCCACTGTCGCAATGCGCCCCAGCGGATAGCCTTCTCCCATTTCTTCTTTCGTGTAACCGCCCTTTGCTGCCTCCAGCTGGGCTGTCAGCAGGGGTGTGTCCACGTCCCCCGGACAGATACAGTTGACCCGGATGTCCGGCGCAAAGTCCAGCGCCAGCGCTTTGCTCAGGGACACCACCGCCCCCTTGGACGCGCAGTACACCGGGCAGCCGTAATTTCCGCCGATTCCCGCGTCGCTGGCAATATTGATGATACAGCGGTCCTGCGCCGTTCCGGGGCCGGCCGTCCCGGTTTCCGTTTCCCCGTGTGGCAGCATGTACGGCTGGCAGGCCTGGATCATGAGCAGGGTTCCTTTTACGTTCACGTCCATGATCCGGTTATAGTCTGCCACCGAAATATTCTCTATCCGTTTTTCCTGATACATCCCGGCGCTGTTTACCAGGATATCGATGCGGTCTTTCCCGTAGTAAGCCGCTATGGCCGCAGCCATGCGGCAGTCCGCCGGTTTTGTTACATCGGCCCGGATATAGCGCAGCCTTGCCAGTTCTTCCGTCGTGCCCGGCACGGAACTGTCCCGCGTTCCGGATCCGTCTCCGGCCAGGCCCTCCGCCGCGCTGAGCGTATCTGTCCCTTCCGGCAGCCCGGGGAACACCGCGGCCTCCGGATCCTTACAGCCGGCAATGGCAGCCAGCGCTTTCATGCCTTTTGCGCTGTCCCTGCCGACGATGCTCACTATGGCCCCATCCCGCCAGAAAGTCCGGGCGGCAGCCAGGCCGATGCCGCTGGTACCGCCGCTGATTACAACAACTTTATTTCTGCATCCGTATTCCATAATACAGACCTCTTATGCCATTTCCGCCTTTTCTTCCGCGCTGAGTTCTTCCGGTTTCGGAAGTTCCATTACGGCCGTGGCGCCCTTGCCGTACTCGCTTTGCATACTCAGGGCGATTACATGCCTCTCCGCGATTTCCCTGGCAATGGCCAGGCCCAGTCCGCTTCCGGTTTTATTGTTTTCACCCCGGGTCTTGTAGAACCTGTCGAACACGTGCAGCAGGTCTTCCCCTTTGATGCCGGGGCCGTGGTCAGCGATGGTCAGACGGCGGTTCGCCAGCTTGACTTCCACGCTACTGTTTTCCGGACTGAACTTCACGGCGTTGTCCAGGAAAATCATCAGCATCTGGTTCAACCGGCCGAAATCGCCGGTCATCTTATATATCGGCGTATCTGTTTCACAGTTAATCGTAATATTTTTCTCCCGGGCCAGATGCCGCGCGCTGCGGACCGCGCCCTGCACCACTTCGCAGAAGTTCAGCGGCTCTTTATCCATGGGGAAGTCCACGTTCTGCAGACGGGACAGGTCCAGCAAATCGTTGATCAGCCGCTGCAGGAACAGGGTCTCGTCGTACATGGTGTCATAATACCGTTCCACGTCGACCGGTTCCGTCACCACTTTGTCGCGCAGCGCTTCCAGGCTGCCTCGCACCACCGTCACCGGCGTGCGCAGCTCATGGGAGATGTTGGCGATGAATTCTTTCCGGATCTTTTCCGTCTTTTTGGTTTCCCGGTCCGCTTCTTCCAGCCGCCCCGCCATACTGTCCAGAGTGGCGGCCAGTTCGCCGATCTCGTCATTCTGCTGGATATAGCACCGGGCGGTGTAATCACCGGAAGCCAGTCTTTCCGCAGTATCTTTCATCACGTTCAGCGGTTTGGTAAATTTCATGGACAGGAACCAGGCTGCCGCCAGCGCCAGTAACAGAGCAAGCACCAGACAGCCGCCGAAAACTTCCAGTGCCTCACGGAAAGCGTGTTTCAGTCCGAATACTGGTACCCGCAGCATCAGGACCCCTTCCACGCCCCCGTTTTTGTCATAGATAGGAGCCGTGGCCAGGACCATCATCTCGTTGATCCGCTTGTCAAACTCTTCCCGTACGGCGGATTCGCCCTTGAACCCCTTTCGGAACATGTCCCGGTACGTCTGGGGAAGTGAATTGACTGTGGTGGTGCCTTCAAAGACCGGGGGGATACCCCGTCCCTGAGGTCCTTTGTGATGTTCCACATGGCCCCGGACGTAACTGGGCGCCTCTTTCATGTCGTCGCCTTCCTTGATGTGGGTCCGCATAGCAATATCGCCATTCTTATTGGCCACCCACACGTCGTCCGCAGTAATAATATTTACATAGGCAATCAGCCGGCGGGAACGCAGAAGGCTGCCCGGATTGACTGCCTTACTTTCCATACCCGGATTTGCCTTCACACTGGCGTTCTGCCCGGAAATGACCGGGTTCTCAGCACGGTTGCCGGATTTGATTTCAGTACTGGCAGCGGCGTTTCCGGCATTCTTTTCCTCTGCTTCCCGCACTTCCCGCATACGGGAACGCTCCAGGTTATCTCCCATAATGGCAGCCACACTGGCCGCCCGGTAGGCCAGGCCGCGCTGCTGCCGCTCAATGAAGTTTTCCCGGAAAAAATGACCGAAAGAAAACGCCATGACGAACGCAAATACTAAAATGGCCAGCGCAAAATAGGCCGCCAACTTCGCAGCTATTTTACTCTTAAACATATCCTTCTCCATTCTGCCGTCAGTAAAACCGGCTCAAACCACAGGATATTTATTACATGCGCGCAACCCTGTTACGGTTTGCGTCCTTCCCTTTACTTTTCCGCTATTTCAAAACGGTACCCTACACCCCAGATCGTTTTCACGGCCCAGCCGGGATGCTCATACGCGTCCAGCTTGGCCCGCAACCGTTTAATATGGGAATCCACGGTGCGGCTGTCCCCGAAATAATCGTAACCCCAGAGGCTGTCCAGCAGGTTGTCCCGGGAAAAGACCTTTTTAGAATTAGACGCCAGCAGCCAGAGCAGCTCTTTTTCCCGTTTGGTCAGGGGCACTTCTTTATCGTCAATGGTCACCATGTAGTTATCAATATCAATGGTAAGGTTGGCAACGGTCAGCTTTCGGGACTTGCTCTCCTCCTGCTGGGGGATGCGCCGCAGGATTGCCCGAGCCCGGGCCATGACTTCCGCCGCGCTGAAAGGTTTCACGATATAATCGTCCGCCCCGATATCCAACCCCATGATCTTATCCGCGTCCTCGCTCCGGGCCGTAATCATGATCACCGGTACCTGGGACATGGCACGGATCGCCTTGCATACGGCAAACCCGTCCTTTTTCGGCATCATCACATCCAGAAAAACGATGGAAATCTCCCTTGAAAACTCCCGGAACAGGCGCAGTGCCTCGTCTCCGTCATAGGCAATATAACTGCCCCAGCCTTCCTTGCCGGCGTAGTCCTTTAATACTTTCGTTATCTGTGCATTATCGTCAGCGATCAATACCTTATTCATATGCAAGCCCCCCGTTGCAAACTTACAAAGACACTTATACATGTTAATTATACAACAAAACCTAAAAAAAGAAAAACATAGTTTTGTTCCGGAAAAAACATCATTTTGCCATATATACGCTATAATATAAAGGCGAACCGGAGAAATACCGGCAATTTGGAACTGCAGATATCCGACCCGGACAGGACCGGTTCTTACTCTGCTCTCAGAAAAGCCGTCCGGTTTCGGAACACATGCTTCAGAAGACTCAGAATACACAAAATATAAAAGAGAAGGAGAGATGAACATGATGAAGAACTGGAAAAAGACCTTGATCGCTGCAGGCGTAATGGCTACCTTACTGGCAGGTTCCGCTTTTGCCGCAACGGAAGCGGAAGATGCCGCCACCCAGCAGCAGGGGCTGGATTACAACAATAAAATCGAACAGCAGGCGCCGGATATGGAAAAAGACCATCCTCCCTTTAGGTTCCACAAGGACGGAAAGCACAAACATGGCCCGCATCATGGCATGCACCGGCACCACGGCCATGGCCCGCATCATGACGGCGAGTTCCGCGGTCCCCATGACGGCAAAGGCCCCAAGGGATGCCACCACGGCAAATTCCATGGTGAAAAGAAAGACCGCCCCGGCAAACTGACGAAAGATCAGCGCCAGCAGTTAGCAAAAGAAAGAGAGCAGTTCTTTGCTAACTGGCAGAGCATGTCTGACCGGGAGCGGCGCGAAGCGACCGAAAAATTCATCCACCGCGTCAACGAAGAACGCATGAAAAACATGACGGATGATGAAAAGAAGGCTTTTGAGAAACGGCAGGAGGCAAAAAAGGCCGAGCGGGAAAAAATTGCGAAAATGACGGAAGATGAACGTCATGAGTATTTCAAACAGAAACATGACAAGATGGTGAAAGAACGCACCAAAAATATGACTCCGGAAGAAAAAGAACGTTTCCTGGAACGGGATAAGCGCCAGCAGGAACGGATGGAAGCTTTCTGGAAAAAATGGAAACAGATGACCCCGGAAGAAAAAGAGCAGTGGAAAAAAGCGCGCCATCGTTTCGGCCCCGGCCCCGGCCAGGGAATGCCCGGCCCGAGAGGGCACAGGGGACCGCACGACGGCCAGGGTCCCAAATGACCCCCCGCCCGGTGTAATCTGATCACCGTAAAAGCCGGATTCTTCTGATTACCGGCAAACAGTCTGATCCTAAAGGATAATACTGTAGGACAATTCACTTTTCTCCCCTAACGCAAAGTCCCCTGTTACACAACAGGGGACTTTCACATTTTCTTTTCACATTTTATACGAAGCTTTGGTTTTGCCATGCATTTGTCAAAATTTTATAATTTAATTATAATAAATAATAAGCCCGGGTAATCATACATTCAGATGTTAAGGGGGCGCTGACCAGTTCGCCTCTTTGGGAAACTACAAAATACAGAAGGGGAGGTTCTTTACCATGAAGAAATGGAAACAGATGGCCGCGCGCCTTGCAACACTGTCCGTCCTTGCCGCCGTACTGGCTCTTCCTGTATCTGCCGGCGCAGCGGACATCCGGAATGCGGATTCCGCCGCGACGACCTATAAAGACGGAGCGGTCGTGCCCGCAACAAAAGCCGCCGCGGTACGTAAGGCGGCGCAGGATAAGGCCCTGTCCGATTATTATATTACCAGCGGAAAAAAACTGGAAAAAGCTGTTGCGAGACTGCTGTACATAAACCCGGAAGAAACGGGGCTGGTTCCGCAGATAGATTACGACTACCGCATGGACAAAACCCTGACGGGGGATTATTTCTACCACGTCAAGGCGTTCCTTCCCGGCACTTCGGAAGCCGCCGGCGATTTCTTGCTGGCCAAAGACGACAGCTGTGTCTTCCGCCGCATCCCTAAGGAGAACCGTACGGAGCTGCTGGACGGCACGACGGAGAAACTGCTGGAAAAGGTTGAGATTTATCCGGCTTACAGAAAGATACCCCTGGACGGCGTAGGCAAAGTGCTGATCCGGGTTCCCGGCAGCATCCCCTATAACCTGACGCTGACCAGCCTCAATGAAAATACCCTCCGGATCGATACCGACGATAAGGGACAGCAGTGGGTCTACGGTGTAGCAAGAGGCAAGGCTGACATCCTGGCCGAAGTGGAGATTGGTGGCTTTACGACAAGCAAGACCCTCAACTTTACCGTAATGGACGAACGGGATCAGGCACGGGAAGAAAACCGGTCTTCCGGCTGGCCTATCGGCATCGGCATCGGTTTCGGCTGGGGCCACGGACGCCACCATCACGGACATGGCGGCGGTGTGGTGATTGGAATTTAAAAATCAATAATTGTTAGTTAAAAAGCAGTGCCTTCCCCGGCACTGCTTTTTAATCTTTAGGATTTTTAAACTGTTTCACTTTCGCAGTCTTACTGTTTTATCCGTTTCCACAGCTGAAAACTGAGCCAGCCGCTGAAGCCTCCTGAAAAATCCAGCAGGATGTCCGTCACCTGGCCGCTCCGCCCCGGTGAAAACAGCTGGATGTATTCGTCGAGCACCGCGGTCAGCAGCGACAGGAACAGGATGCAGCCGCGGGAGTTCTTATGGTCTGCCCGGTCAGTCTGAAACGCATTGCACAACAACAGCGACTGCACAAAGTACTCCGTAAAATGCGCCGTTTTGCGGATGTAATGGTTCATTTCCGGCAGCGGCACCGGTTTGTCCAGGAAGGCATTGATCCAGGCAATCAGGTTCACGAAATAATAACTGGTTTCATCGCTGACTGGCGCGGGAAGGCTGGAATTGTAAAAAATAAAGCCGGTAAAGGCCAGGGTCGCAATCCCGTAAAGCGTACGCATAGCTTCCCACCTTACAGATTCCGGGCCACCGCATCCATCATCATCACGTTGCTGACCACGCCTACACCGCCGGGTACCGGAGTAAAGGCTGATGCCTTCTCCGCCACTTCCGGCGCCACGTCGCCCACGATGCCATTCTCTGTCACGTTGATGCCCACATCCACGACCACTGCTCCGGGTTTTACCATATCAGGCGTAACAAAACCGGCTTTGCCGATGGCCGCTACCACGATATCCGCCTGCCGTACCAGTTCCGGCAGGTTTTTTGTATGGGAATGGCAGACCGTAACGGTGCAGTTTTCTTGCAGCAGCAGCAGCGCCACGGGTTTGCCCACCACACTGCTGCGGCCCAGCACGACCGCATGTTTTCCGTCCAGGGGAATCTTATAAAATTTCAGGATCGCCATGCAGGCCCGGGGCGTACAGGCGGCCCAGCGTCCTTTGCCCATCAGCAGGGCCCCGCCGTTAGCCGGGCTCAGGCAGTCCATGTCTTTTTCCGGGGCAAGGGCAGCGCCAACCGCCTCCCCGTCCACCTGCTTCGGCATGGGCATCATGGGCAGGATGCCGGCGATTTCCGGATCTCCGTTCAGTTCCCTGACAGCCTCAATCACTTCCGCTGTCGTTGCGATTCCCGGAAGTTCCACACAACGGCTGCCGATGCCCAGGCTTTCGGTTATCTTTAACAACCGTTTCCGGTAGACAAAAGAAGCGGGATCCTCCCCCACCGTTACGATAGCAAGGGCAACCTTTTTACCGGCTTTCTGCGCCGCTTCCAACTTTTCCTTTATCTGTTCCTTACAGGCATCCGCCACAGGGCGGCCGCTCATCATCAACGTTTCCATGTGCATTTCCCTTTCGATAGCAAGAGACCGACAGGAGCAACTGTCGGTCTCGATTTTATTAAATTACTGCTGTTTAAGTACTACGTTTCCCTGAATACCGGGAACGTCTGCCAATGCGTCTGTGCGCACAGTTGAAGCAATCATCAGAACAGTCCGCTGATCTTGCCCTCATCCGTTACATCAATATTCTCCGCGGCCGGTTTCTTGGGCAGGCCCGGCATGGTCATGATGTCGCCGGTGTAAATGACGATGAAGCCTGCGCCCGCGCTGATTTTGGCATTCTTCACGTTTACGGTGAAGCCGGAAGGAGCGCCTAACAGGGCCGGGTCGTCCGACAGGGAGTACTGGGTCTTGGCCATGCAGACCGGCAGATTGCCGTAGCCTTCTTTTTCATACTGGTCCAGGGCCTGGGCCGCTTTGGTCTGGAATTCCACACGGTCACCGCCGTATATTTCTTTTACAACGGTGGCAACCTTTTCCCGCAGGGACATTTCCAGCGGATAGATGGGTTTGAAGCGGGCCATGCCGCTTTCCGCCAGGGCAACCACTTCTTTGGCCAGTTCCACACCGCCTTCGCCGCCTTTGGCGAATACGTCGCTGAGGGCTACGTTGACGCCCATGCCGGCGCAGAAATCGTAAACCGCCTGCAGTTCTTCTTTGGTATCCTGTGCGAAGATGTTAATAGCCACTACGACAGGCACGCCGAACTTAAAGATGTTTTCAATATGTTTGCCCAGGTTCGGCAGACCTTTTTTCACTGCTTCCACGTTGGGCTCTTTCAGATCCGCTTTGGCTACGCCGCCGTGCATCTTCAACGCGCGGACTGTGGCTACCAGCACGCAGGCATCCGGAGCCAGGCCGGCCTGACGGCATTTGATGTCGAAGAATTTTTCCGCGCCCAGGTCAGCGCCGAATCCGGCTTCCGTAATGGTGAAGTCCGCCAGGCGCAGGGCCGTGCGGGTGGCCATGACGCTGTTGCAGCCATGGGCGATGTTGGCAAAGGGGCCGCCGTGGATGATGGCCGGCACATGTTCCAGGGTCTGGACCAGGTTCGGTTTCACCGCATCCTTCAGCAGGGCCGCCATGGCGCCTGCCGCGTGCAGGTCTTCCGCCGTAACCGGTTTGCCGTCATAGTTGTAAGCGACTACGATCCGTTTCAGTCTTTCTTTTAAGTCGTGCAGGTTGGAAGCCAGGCAGAGGATCGCCATAACTTCACTGGCCACGGTGATATCGAAGCCGTCTTCCCGGGGCACGCCGTGGGCTTTCCCGCCCAGGCCGATGACGATGTTCCGCAGGGCCCGGTCGTTCATATCCACGACCCGTTTCCAGATGATGCGCCGCGGGTCGATGTTCAGCGGGTTCCCCTGCTGGATGGAGTTATCCAGCATAGCGGACAGCAGCATATGGGCTGACGTGATGGCATGGAAATCGCCGGTAAAATGCAGGTTGATGTCTTCCATGGGCACAACCTGGGAGTAACCGCCGCCGGCCGCGCCGCCTTTGATGCCGAAACAGGGTCCCAGGGAAGGCTCGCGCAAGGCCACGATTACCTTTTTCCCGATTTTCTGCAGGCCCTGGGCCAGGCCTACAGTGGTGGTGGATTTTCCTTCCCCTGCCGGAGTCGGTGTAATGGCCGTAACCAATACCAGTTTTCCCGGTTTCCGGTCTTCCACTTTACGGATCAGGTCATAGGAAAGTTTGGCTTTATATTTGCCGTATAATTCCAGATCGTCCTGATCGATCCCCAGTTTTTCCGCAATTTCCGTAACAGGCTGCATTTTCACCTGCTGGGCAATCTCGATGTCAGATAACATAGTTCCATCCTCCTTATCTTCTCCCGGATCTGCAGATAAACAATTTTGTATTTATTTATAATTAAAATTATCCGCTCTTACATTATACCCTAAAATCCCGATTACTGGAACCAGATTTCTATCTTGCTCCCCGGTTCCACTTCCGTGCCGCCGGCCGGCCGTTGTTTATAGGCTTTTCCCGAGCCGTAAGGCTCCAGTACCAGATTGCCTTTCTGCAGTTCGCCGGTAATGGCCCGGGCGTCAAACCCGCTGAAATCCGGCACGATCCAGTTCTTTCCTTTCTGTTTTAAGGAAGGCAGCGCTTTCGCCGGCTTTTCTTTCTGCCCCGGCTTCATATGGGCTTCAAAACTGGGAAGTCCTTCGCTGTTGCTGGGCTGGATGCCTTTGGCCACCAGGATCTGCTGCAGGGTGTCGCGGAAGATAGGCGCCGATACCTGGGACCCGTAGAACGCGCCCCGGGGCGTATCCAGCATGACCAGCATGGCGTACTGGGGTTTGTCCGCCGGCACGAAGCCGACAAAGGACGCGATATATTTCCCGGCCGCGTAACCGCCCTGTTCGGCGATCTTCTGGGCGGTACCCGTCTTACCCGCGATCCGGTAGCCCTTGATCCGGGCGGTCTTGCCGCCGCCTTCGCTGACCACCTTTTCCATCATGCCGCGCATCTGGGCTGCCACTTCCGGCGTGATGACGTTCCGCACCACCTGTTTTTTGCCTTTGCGGATCACTTCCCCGTTGGGCGCCACGATACGGTCGATGATGTACGGTTTCAGCAAGTCGCCGCCGTTTGCGATGGCGCAGATGGCCCGCAGTTCCTGTAACGGTGTCACCGCAATGCCCTGCCCGATGGCCAGGGTCGCGATGTCCGGTTCATACATATTCTTGGGATCGTACAGGATTCCGTCTTCCTCGCTGGGAAGTTCGATGCCGGTAGCTGTTCCGAAACCGTATTTTTTCGCCCAGTCGATTTCCTTTTGGGCGCCCAGCTTCATGCCCAGCTGCACCATGCCGGTGTTAATGGAATATTTAATGACGTCTTCAAATTTACACAGGCCCATGCCCGTATCGTCCCAGTTGCTGATGACCCGGTCCGCGATGCGGATGGAGCCGGTATCGTTAATGGGCGTATCCGGGGTGACCAGGCCTTCCGACAGCCCCATGGTGCCTACGATGGGCTTAAATACGGAACCGGGTTCGTAAATAATGGAGATAGCCCGGTTCAGCCAGTTGACCGCGGGGTACTTCCCGAAATCGTTGGGGTCGAACGTGGGCCGGCTGCCCATGGCCAGGATTGCTCCGGTGTGGGGATCCATGATCAGAACCGCGGCGGCGGCCGCATTCGTCCGTTTCATGGCGTCATCCAGCGCGTCTTCGATGACAAACTGCATCTTGCTGTCGATGGTCAGGTAGACAGTCGCCACCATGGTCTTTTCCCGGTTTTCTTCCAGGTCCGTGTCCCGGTCGGCAATGGTGCGGCCCATTGCGTCCACCATTTTAGTCTGCCGCGTCTCCGCGCCTTTCAGGATGCTGTCCAGGGCCAGTTCCAGTCCGGAAAGGCCACTGTCATCCGTGCCTACAAAGCCCAGCACCTGGGCCGCCATGGATTTTTTCGTGTAATACCGTTTGCTTTCGGCAATAAAATGCAAGCCCGGCAGTTTGTTCTCTTTGATGATCTTCACTACCTGCTCGTAGTCTCTGGGCTCCAGCATGCGCTTTACCCAGACGAACTGGCCTTTTAACGTAAAGTCGTCATACAATGCCTTTTCACTGATGTTCAGGACCGGCGCCAGCTTCTGGGCCGCGATCCGCGGGATGTCACGGTATTCCGTCTCCTTCTTCCCCGGCTTGGCGCTCTTGTTCATCTCGTCGGGATTGACGTACAGGGAGTGTACCATGATGCTGACAGCCAGCTCTTCCCCGTTCCGGTCCACGATCCGTCCCCGGGGCGTATGCCGCTTGATTTTGTCCGTAACCTGCACGGTAGCCCGTTTCCCAAGCTCCGTGCCGCTGACGATCTGGATCCATAATAATTTGACAGCCACGGCAAAGAACATGAGCAGGATCAGCCCGCCTAACAGCAGCAGGCGGTTCCGGCTGTCGTTTAACGTAAACTTGATCTTCTTCATCAGAACGGCCTCCTGTTCCGGTTTGCGGAGACCACTCTCAGCCGGCTGTCCTCCGTGGGGGGAAGGCCGGCCGCAATGCGTTCTTCCATAGTTTCACGGGCGCTTTCGTTACGGTAAACCGAAATGATCAGCCCCAGGGTAAACATATTGGCGATCAGCGATGTGCCGCCATAACTGATGAACATCAGCGGCACGCCGATAACCGGCAAAAGGCCGGTGACCATGGCCATATTGGCGGCCGCCTGCCCAATCAGGAACAGGGTCGCGCCCGCCACCAGCATATAGCCTCTCCGGTCTTTCGTATTCACGGCGATTGTCACCATGGCCCAGGCCATGATCACGAAACAGGCAATTAAAAACAGCGCCCCGATATAGCCCCATTCCTGGCAGAAAATGGCAAACGCAAAGTCCGTATGGGCTTCCGGCAGGTAAAAGAACTTACTGGAACCCTGTCCCCAGGGAAGCCCTGTCAGTCCGCCGCTGCCGATGGCCATCAGGGACTGGGTCATCTGGTAGCCGCCACCCTGGGCATCTTTCCACGGATCCAGCCAGAGGAAGATGCGGGCCCGCCTGTACGGGGCCATCATGGCCAGTCCGGCAATTGCCGCACCGAGGCCTATCAGATAGACAATCTGCCGTTTGGGTATCCCCGCCAGCACATACATGCCCAACATCAGCGCGAATACGATGGTAGCAGTCCCCATATCCGGTTGGAGGAAAATCAGCGCCGCAAAGGCAAGGGTGAAGAGAAGGGCCTCGTTGGAAGGATATCCCAGTAAACTGACCCGCTTACCGTGCTGAAGCCGGTCTCCCAGAAAAGAGGCCGCCATCAGGATGACCGAAACCTTAGCAAGTTCAGAGGCCTGCAGGGAAAAACCGGCGATATAAATCCAGCGCCGGGAGCCGTTTACCACTGTCCCGATGCCCAACGTCGCCGCCAGAAGCAATATGGTGACCCCGACTACCACTTTATAGAACCGGGGGCTCATCATACGTTTATAATTCAGCTGAAACGCAGTGACCCAGAACACAATCCCGCCCACAGCCGCATAAATCAGATAGCGGATCAGGAAATGATAGGGGTTCCCGGTCATGGCCTCCGCTTTGACAAAGCTGGCGCTGAACACGTTGACGCAGCCGATGACCATCAGCAGGATCATCAGCGTGATAATGGCGTCTTTTGGGTTTTCCCACAACATGAATCGTTCTCGCATATGTACTGTGTCCTCTTGCAGATAGAAGAAATCTGAAACTAATTATTATCCGGCGAATCTTCCGGCCGGATATTCTTCGGCGAATGGGTCGCCACCCTGCCGGAGTTTTCCGTAAACACCGCTTCGCAGTAGTTGATCGGCGTGCCCAGCGCGCTGAACTTCTTTTCGTATTCCGTCTGCACCTCGTTCTGATAGCTGCTGTGGTGCAGATCATAGGAAAGCCCGCGGATTTCCAGACCGAATTCCTTAAATTCCTCTATGGAAAAATCAAACAGCTTCCGGTTGTCCGTCTTGAAGAACAGATGCCCGCCGATGCCCAGCAGCTTCAGGTACAGCCCCAGGAAATTACGGTGGGTCAGGCGCCGTTTCGCCTGTTTTTTCTTAGGCCAGGGATCGCTGAAATTCAGGTACAGGGTTTTAATCTCCCCCGGTTCGAACCAGTCTTCCATATACGCGGCGTCCGCATTCAGGATCACCAGATTATCCAGCCCGGTTTCCATCGCTTTCTTCGCCGGATAGTAGGAAATGTCAAACTGTGTCTCAATCCCGATAAACGCTTTCTCCGGGTGCAGGGCCGCCATGCCCGTGATAAAGCCGCCTTTGCCGCAGCCGATTTCCAGACAGATTTCCCTGCCCGGGAAGCGTTCCTGCCAGCGGCCTTTAAACCGTTCTATATTTTCCCTGTACAGAAAACCTGCCTCAATGACTTCGG
>JAEEGI010018534.1_pt1 | contig 14140 bp, 3 predicted proteins | sample 8958751 | NCBI WGS metagenome assembly JAEEGI01 (sample SAMN16246545, study PRJNA631951) | gut metagenome | biome: gut microbiome; feature: rumen; material: KS-attached | host: Bos | place: Iran: Karaj | collected 2018-10
GCCGAGAGGTTATTCTTCTCGATGTCCTCCGAGAAGTTGAACACGATGTTGTCGCCGACGGTGAGCAGACCGCTCTTAGGCTCAGGTGTACCGAAGAGCTGTGGCCTGCGTGTGTCCTTAATACCACTGATAATCTTCGACGGTGTGGTCAGGAAGTCGCTGCCGTTGCGGCAGAAGAGCACGGCCCTCAGGTCGTAGCTCTTCTCGGTCACCCAGCCGTCGCCGAAGAACTCGGTCACGATGTTGCCGTTCTCGGGCATCATCTTCTTCACGCCGTTGGCGCTGGCCATCAGCGTCGAGTCGCAATAGAACGAGCAGACGTTGGTCCAGTACTCCTCACCGCGCTGCGACTCCTTGTACTGCAGTTCCACGTGGTCGAAGTTGTGCTGGTGGCGGTCGAAGCCGTTGATGATGATGGGTATGTACCAGCCGCGCTCAGGATCCTGCTGCGACTCGGTGTTCATCACCCACTTGTCGCCCGGCGTCTGTATGTTCACGCCTCCAGCCTCATGCAGGAAGTGTACGTCGAACGATGTGGTGGCATAGGCGTTCTCCATATCGGTGGGTGACATCACACCCACGGTCAGGCCCTCGTAGTCGAAGCCCTGGCCGGCGCGTACCTCCATCTGCAGTGCCGTCTCTTTGCCTGGCACTACCGTGATGGCCATGCCGCCAGTGGTCAGGGGCTGTCCGTTGACGCTGATCTTCGCACCCTGCCTGTTATCCTTGTCGGGAGCATACAACAGCAGTGCCGTCAGCCCACTGATGGCCTCAGGCTTCTCGCTCTCGTTGCTCACATAGACCGTGAACCTGGCAGCGTCGTCGATAGCTACGCCGCTCACGCTCTGCCTGTCGAGGCGAATCTTTGGGTTGCAGATCTTCAGCGTGCGGGCATCCAGTTGGGAGCCAGGGTCGGTAATCAACGTCACGCGCTTGTCTTCCCACGGGTTCTGCGTGGCACCGCCACGGGTGCGGAAGACGAAACTGCGCGGACCGATGATGCTGTCGCCCCTCAGGGTTTTCTCCATCTGCCCCTTCACCATGTCATAATACTGGTTGAAGTTGTCGTTGACAAAGACGTTGGCGATGTTCACCTTGTTCTTGCCAGTGTATTCACCGCCAACGCGGTAAACATCCACGTTCAAGTGGCTCGAAGGGTCGGCGGCGATGGTGAACGACTCGGTGCGGTTGTAAGACTTCGCTTCTGAGTCAGTGCCAATCGTTGTGTACGAGATGATCGGGACAATCACAAATTGCCTCAAATTACCACCGAATAAAACCTCTGTTTGCAGTCTGCCATTGTCTTTGTCTTGACCCGTAGCCACATACGATTCGGGAACTGTCCATGCCTTCATTTCCGCGAGAGATGCGACGATGCCACCTACCATCGTAGCGGCTATGCCTAATGCCGAGAAAACATTGCTGACGGCGGGGCCGAGGCCGAAGTAGTCAACTTCCGTGGCGATGGGGAAATGCTGTGAGAACGAGTTCGTGTAGCTGACGTCGAAGGTCTCGCTGTAGTTCACACCGGCAGTGCCGGCGATGTCGTAGTTGGCCAGCAGGTCGCGGGCATGCAGCTTGTCGTGCTCGTTCTTGCCAATCATATCCGTCCAGGCTTTAATGACCTGATACTTCTCGACAATCTCGTCGGTGAATTCGCCCGGCTTCTTGCCTTTGGGTATCACCACGAGGTAGTTGATGCCTTCCTGCGCCACGTCGATGAAGTCGTTGTAGGCATGACCATTGAGCTTATCCTTGCTGTTTACAACGGCGAACATCGGGTCGGTAGGCTCGCGAAGCGACAGATAGACCGGTTTCTGCGTGTTGTTGGCTATGGCCTGTGCATCGGCCTTGATGCCGGTGAACATCATATCCACAATCTCCTTCGCCTTGTTGGGGATAATCTGCTTCAGCAGCTGGTCCTGCGAATAGATGAACCGTGAATTGACCTTCGGGCCGTAGCCTAACGACACGTCGCGTATCAGGTGAAACTTCTTGCGGTTGCCGTCGTAGCCCTCGGCAATCTTCACCAGCGTGCCATACTCGTCGTACTTGGCCACCTCGGAGTTCAAGCCGGCCTGTTCGCCTAAGCGGGCACTCATGGCGTTGAACATGCTGTCGGTCACGGCGCGGATGGTGGACATGGGTGTCACCACCACGTTCTGCACGGTGCCGATGTAGAGGTCGGCGTCGGCACCCACCATCCCCGGGTCACCGCTGGTGCTGATGTTGTTGCCGACGACCATGGTGTGCGAGAAGGCCTTGCTGCCGTTGGCAGTGTACATCAGCCAGTCAATGTCGGAACTCCAAGTGTCGGAGATGTTGATCGGACCCGCTACAGTACCGAGTCCCTGTGGTGCGGCCACGGTGCCGGTGAAAGTCTCCAGTTTCGTACCTCCCTTAAAATTCATAAAGAGACCGGCTGTTGCCGACAGGTTCATCATGTACGTATAGTTGAGCGTGGCACCCTTGGCGAGCGTGTTCGTGCTGTAGGCACCCGGCGGGTCGCGCAGGATGTCGTAGAGGATGGGGACACCCTCGGTCATGATGTCCTGGCTGGCACCCACGGGGAACATGTTGAGCACGAAGCCCTGCAGCGGCTTGGCCTCGTAGTAGGTGCCGTCGCGCAGCACGGTGAAGGTCACCGTCTTCAGGGCGTTCTCGCCGGTCATCTGTTCCGGCTTGTTGGTCCTCAGCGTCACTAACTGGTCGGCAAGCACGGTGAAGATGGTCTGTCCCAGGCTGTCCAACTCCTGCGGCACCTTGTAGGCATCGCCCTTCATGCCGTTCTGCATATAGGCATAGCCGCCGTCGAGGCGGACGAGGTCGGGCTTGTTCCTGGCATCGTTGTTATACAGATAACTCTCTGCCACCTGCAACTGTATGCGGTACTTGCGCTCCATGCTGAACACGGGGTAGCCGAAGGTATATTTGGCATGCGTCGAGTCGTCGGGGGTCACGTATGCCAGGGGCACTTCGTGCTGTTGGCCGTCCAGTGAGGTGGCCATGTAGGCCTTGTCGCCGAAGTAGTCGAACGAGTCGTAGCCCATCTGGCGGTAGGTCACCTCCACGGGGCTATGGTAGATGCGGTTGTAGATGGCGTTGTACGTCAGCTTCGGGTCAACGACCACCTTCTTATCGACGTCCTCGAAACTGCCCACGTAGGTGGTGTCCGTTGCCGTCAGGCAGTGGGTCAGGTCGATGATATCGTTCACCTGTCCCTCCTGGAACAGGGTGGGGTAGCCCTTGCAATACACCTGCATCACCTTCCAGCGCACAGGAGGCAGCATCACCTCATACTCGCCGGTGGCGACGTCGGGCCAGATCACCATGCGCTTGCGCGTGGTGTTCACCTCGGTCTGGTGCTGCTTGCCGCCCTTTGTATGGCGGTGCTGATAGGTGGTGTCGCGGCGCGTCAGGTTGGGGTTCAGGTTGTCATAGACCAGCCACGACGTGTTGTCGCCCTCCAGGGTGAGCACAATCTGGAGCGAGTCGCCCAGGTTGTTCTTCGACAGGTTGTTCATCAGGGGTTTCAGGCCCTGGTCGTTACCGCCCACCACGCGTCCGGTCAGTTTCACCTTCGTAGCGTCATAGAAGTAGATGTTGGCCACGTCGCCGGTGAAGGTGTAGCCTTGCGGACTCTTGTAGTAGCCGTCGCCGGTGAACGTATGGCCCGGCATCACGGCCTGAATCTTGAGGTTGGTGTTGGGCAGCACGCGGAACGAGAACTTACCCTCGTGGTCGGTCTCCACCAACTTGCCGTTGGCACTGTGTACCTTCTGACCATCCACCTCGAAGTTAGCACCCTTCACGGGGATGCTGGTGCCGTCGTACATCACAAAGCCCGAGAAACGCATGCCGTTGATGACAGTGAACTCGTTCATCGACACATTGTTGCTGTGGGCATCGAAGGTGACGGTAGAGCCAGTCGGCGAGAATTCGACACCGCCTTTGGCTACGGGAGCCACGCTGTAAGTGATGCTCGTCTTGCCCTGGTACGACAGTTCGTCGGCCTCGTAGAAGCCGCTCTCGTCGGTGGTGGCATAGACCGTCGTGCCGTTGTAGTCTATCTCCACCTGTATGCCTGCCACGCCGGTGCCGTCGTTGAAGCGTACGTAGCCCTCCACGCGGCCGGTGTGCTTGCACTCGCCAGCCTTCACGTTGGTCTCGGTGCTGTCACGGCCTTCGCACTGGTTGATGGCGCGCACCTTGTACTCATACTTCTGCAGCGGCGACACGCTGGTGTCCTCGTAACTCATCTGGTCGAGGTCGGTGGCTATCACCACCCACTGGTCGTCGCCCTGGCCCGCGTTGCGGCGCAGCACGGTGTAGAAGTCGATGGGGTTGCCGTCGGTGTTCCAGCTCAGCAGCACACTGCTCTGGCGCGTCTGCGTCATCAGCGTCGGCTCTATCTTGCCGTTGGCGGCGTGGTAGTACTGCTTGAAGTCAGCTGCCGTGTGGGTGGTGATGGTGGGGTTGGTCTCCAGCGTTTTCACCGTCGTGACGGGAACGAGCACGCCGTCCTGCTGCGTCCAGCCGTTGTTGAGCCTGTTCAGCAGGTCGTCCACGGTCATGGACGAAGCCGAAGCAGAGGTCACCGGCGTGTACTCTTGGGTGGTATAGCTGTTGATGATATTCAGTGTGTGTCCGTCGCCTCGTGCCCACGTCTGACAGTAGTCATGACTGGTAGTGATGTGGTCGGGTGCGAAGACACAGTTCTCTATAGTAGCCGAACTATTGTTCTGGCAATAGCCGATGAAACCACCATTGCTGATGCTTTCGGCACCCTCGAAACTTCCGTCGAACTTACTGTTGCGTATCAGGGCATGGACATTGTCGCCCAGACGGCTGATGAGGCCGCCGTTGGTGCGGTTGGTGCTATTGATGGTCATCGACGAGCGGCAGTTGTCAATAGTGACCTTGCTGCCATTGAGCACATGAGCCATCAGACCGCCTGCATACTGCGCCGTGGTGCTGACGGTTCCGGCTGTGTGCAGGTTGCGGAAGGCCGCGCTGCCCACATAGCGGAACGGTGCCTGGTATTGGCTGTCATGTTTGATGTTGACGGTCAGCGTATGGCCATTACCGTCGAAGATACCGCAATAAGGGCTGTCGGCATCTCCTACGCTGTTGCTACTGCTGATGTCGGTGTAGAGGCGGGCGTTGACAGGCTGTCCCTTGGCAGCCGTCACATTCTGACGGAAGGTGTTCCAGTCCTGTGCGTTGCGGATGGCGAAGAAGTATTCCTTAGCGTCGTCGAAAAGTGGCAGGGGCGACGCGCCGCGCTCTACATACACCTTTATATCATAATACACGCACGAGCGCGCGACGCTCACCGTCGTGTAGCGCTGCTGGCGCTCGGTGTCGTTGAGGGTGATGACGGTGCTGTCCACCTGCTCGTCGTCGCGGTTGCGCGAGAGCAGCAGCAACTTCATCTCTGCCCGTTCGTCCCACACGGCGCTGCGGTCGGCGGCATAGTCCCACGACACGCGGACGGTGCGGGCACGCTCGTCTTCCCAGCGCGACGTGTAGTCGGCAATGCGCAGCAGGTGCATCTTGTCGAGCACGCACGAGGCCGTGGTGGCACAGTTGTTGTTGTCCCAGCCCCATTCCTTGGTGATGCCGCGACGCACGCGGTAGGTCACGTTGTCCAGCGTGCCACCGTCCTTCAGCATGCGTTCGGCGATAGCCTCCACCAGCGTGCTGTCGGTGTAGGTATAGACAGAGTTTTTGTGGCTCTTGGCATAGTACTGTTCGAAGATGGTGGCGAAGTCTTCCTCCTTACCCGTCAGCGAGCGCTGAATCTGGAAGAAGTCGGTGGGTGTCAGGTCCTCGTCGTCCTTATATGGTATGCTCCACTTCAGTTCCACCTTGGCGTTGTTGCCATAGGAGGGGGTGAGCGTCAGACCCGTGGGGGCGTGAATCATCTGAATATTCTGCACATCCGACTTCTGGTTCTCGATGAGGTAGGTTCCCTTTTCGCCTTTCTCGTTGTAGCTGACTATCAGGCAGAAGTTGCGGTGAGGCTCGTTGGCATTGAGCATGATGGTGCCGCTCTTCATGTCCTTGATTTCCACGCTGTGGTGCTTGCCATAGCCGTCGTCGTACTCGTAAGATGCCTTGACGAGGTCGTCAGCGGGAATGTACCAGGGCACTTCCAACTTGCCCGGGTTGTTGTTGTTCAGCATGGCGGGCGAGACGAAGGGCGTCATCTTGGCATTGGCCTCCGGCATTTTGATGGTCACCGTCTTCAGTCCGGGCACCGTCATGAGCGTATAGCCGTTACCGTCGCGCTTGACATCCCAGATGAACTTCAGCTCCTTGCCCAGCAGGTTGTAGGGCACCACCCACTCAGCGCTGAAGCTGTAAGTGCTGCCGTCGCTGTTGCGCTGCAGGGTGCGGTTGCCCGGGTTTTCCTTGGTCAGGCGCGAGGTGCTGCGCGAGTTGCCCAGCGTGATGTCGAAGAAACCCTCGGTGTCGGTTTTGAAGTAGGTGGGACACGTCGTGGCGCTGTGGGCGAGAGTGCCCTCTGGAGATTTCCACTGGAAGATGGTGTATTCCGCACCGCCGTCCACCGACACTTTGAGGTTACCCTCGTTAATCCACATGTCGAGGCCGCCCTGGTCATAGGCCGGTGCCTCGAAATACACGATGTTCGTGCCACCAAGCGACACCGTATAGTTGCTTGGGTCATCCACAAAATAGGGCGCCGCCGCCATCTTCTGTGACAGCAGCCAAGCGAAGACCGCCAGTAGCATCAGCCACGGCCGCCCTCGCAGAATGTTTGTAGTTTTTTTCATAATGTGTAAGTTATTGATATTGGTTAAATTCGTTCCCGTCGCGAAACACGCCACCAGGCCGTAACTGCCTGGATGTGCACTCTAACGCCTCACACGGAGACTGATACCGTGTGACATTGTTCAACGACTCTTGATGACTTTTCGTCCGTTGACGATGTAGATGCCGGGCCGCAAGGTTCCTTGTACGGCCTGCCCCTTCAGGTTGTAGACCTGCGTAGAGGCTTGCTGCTGTGTCCTTGCTTCGTGTATGCCAGTAACGTCGGTTTGCGGGATAGACACGGCGTAGCTGCCTGCGATGTTAGTCTTGCCGATGGTGGGCACGTTCATGGTGACGACATCGCCGCTACCGTCGGGATAGCGGCCTGCGGTCTCGTCGTCCTTCATCGGCGTGTAGGTGAACCGGTCGGTCCAGCTCTCGTCGGCAGCCGTCAGTAGCACGTCGCCCCCTTCGGCAGCTAATTTGAACGAGGCGTGCAGCTGTGACTGAGGCTCGAGCTTGTCACACCATATAATAAGGTACCCGTGAGCGGGGATGATGGTCGTCCCCTCCAACGCTGCCGTAATCTGGTACTTCTTGGGCTTTTCCGGATTGTCGCTCAGGTACATGCCTTCGACGTCGATGTCGTCGTCGGTGGTGTTGTATAGTTCCACCCAGTCGTTATGCTTGAAATACTCGTTGACGTAGATGCTGTTGTCGGCGCTCACCTCGTTGATGCGGACGGGCGTAATGCCCTGAGCCATGAGTCCGGCATCGTCCAAAGGGGTGAAACAGGCGGTCAGTATGAGTCGGCCACTGGCTCCCGTCCCCTGTCCGCTCAGCGCTGCCAGGTCGATGACGCGGTCTTCCAAGATGGTCTCATCGCTGCTTGTGCCGACTGACGTGCGAAGCTGGCCGTCCCAGTAGAGGTCGCTCGACGTATAACTCGTGTTGTGAACCTCGACGGCAATGACATTGCTGCCCTTCCTGAACAGCTGCGGACTCAGGTCGATGGTGCCGGTCATGGGCGTGTCGCCGGCGTAGGTGGAAGAGAACGTCGTGTAGCTGACGGTTCCCGACGGCATGTTCACGCGGCCAGCCTCCTGACCGTTGACCCAGATGACGCATCCGTCGTCAACCTGATAGGTGAGCTGGAACACGTCGCCCGTCATCGGGGCGTCGTTGAGCGTGAACGTCTTGCGGAAGTAGGTGGTAGGAAACTTCTGTTGGGAGTTACTACCATAGCTGATGGTGGTCTGTATGCCGGACATGGAGTAGCCTAACGGTGCTCTTCCAGAGCTCCACGATGCATCGTTGAAAGAGGTGGTGCGCCAAGTCGTGCCCGACAGCTGCCCCCGGTCGTAGTATTTCCACGTCTCGTTGTTGCCGAATACTTCGACGGTGGAGCCCGATGACTTGTGCCACCCCGTGAAGGTGTAGCCAACGGGAGCCTTGGCCTCAATGAGGGCTGGCTCGAAGAGCTTGCCGTTGAACGCAGCGTACGGGACGTTGATGCCGTTGATGTAGATGTTGGCACCATCGGTATCGGAGGCAAGCTGCACACTCATCTTCCTGACGCCGCTCAGTTGCATGGTCCGATACTGCTCCAGCTGGTTCATCGTTACATCGAGACGGGTGGCCAGCTTGTTCTTGATGTTGTTGGCCGTACCGTCAGGAGTTCTGTTGTCGAGCCGCTGCATTGGTCGCATGGCGTCGGCCAGTTCGTTGACAATGGCGGTGGCGCGCTCCTTCTCAAAGACGCTGCCCGCCATGATGCAGAAGGTATCGATAAACTTCTTGCGGTACTCGTCGTACTGAAGCAGGTTCTTGAATAGCTGCACCATCTTGTAGCTTTGGTAGTTGTCGATAGAGGAGGTGATGGTATGGTCCCACGCATTAAAGGGCTGGTCCAGGTCGAAGATGATGAAGCGGTAGCGGCCGTCATGCTGGCTGCGGTACGCCTTGACGTTGTTGTTGGGCCAGTCGTCGTTGCCGAGAAACAGTTCGGCAGCCATGTAGTTGGTGAACTCGTCGATGTCGAGCAGCTGCTTCACCTCGTCGTAAGCCCCCTCCTTCCTCCCCCCACTGGTGGAGGCTACTTCTTTGCTCAGCTCGACGATGTGGTTGAACACCTTGTCGGTGCCGTTGGTGTACGTTGTGTTCTCGAACATGTCGATTTCATCGTCGTCGTAGCCGAAGTTGGCATACACAAACTTGTCGTTATTAGGCTCGCGCAGGTTCAGCACACCCTTGAAGGTGCCGTTGATGTATTCGGCCACCTGCACCATGCTTTGCAGGTCGAGGTCGATGCCTGAGCGCTGGATGATGGTGGTCAGCGCGGGGTCCATGAAGCGCGAGTAGGAGTCGTTTCCGCCGTTGCGCACCAGCAGGGCCTTGCTGCGGATATGGGGTTTCTGGGGGAAGAAGGGGTAGTCGAGGTGGTTCTGGTCATCGAACACCTTGTTCGACTTCAGCTTCATGGAGCGGGGACTGTTCATCCTCGACCAGCCGCCCGACACGCTGATGTTGACGTCCTGATTGAAGAGCATACCCTCCGTAGGACTGATGTAGCTGAAGTTGACGGGGCGGTCCCACGGCTGGTTCCAGTTGACGGGGTCGTCGCGGCCGTTGCCTGATATTCCGTTGGAGCCTTTCACGTCGATGCCCCACATGGCATCCGTAAAGTATCGCTCGTCGCCGACGATGGAGATAATGGGAATGGTGTAGGGGTTGTTGGTCTGTATGAAGCTGCGGGTGACGGGCACGCTGGGCAGGTAGCCGTCGCGGAACAGGCGGAACACGTAGTTGGTGGTTCGCGAGACGGTGAACACGCCGTCCATGCTCTGGTGGCTCGCACTATTGGTGCTGCCCGAAGCCGTAGGCATGCTGCCGTTGGTGGTGTACATCAGGGTGGTGCCTGGGGGAATGTCGACCTTGACGGTGAGCGTGCCGTTGAGCAGCTGACTGCCCTCGCTGACAACGGGCGGGTCGAGCCGCTTGTCGGCAAAGACGGAAGTGGCGTTCGTCTTGCCAGGCGTCGGATTGTCGGTCCAGCCCCATGTGCTGCCGCCGTCGGTGGTACGTGCCCAGGCGGTGCGACTCATGGCCTTGGGGTACTGTTCGCTGGTGACAAGCTCTCCGTAACGATCACTCAGGTAGATGGTGCCTCCGTCGCAGTCGAGCTTGAAGGGTGCCTGCTTGGTGCTGATGTCGTTGGAGCCTAACCACACAACGAGGAATCCCTTGGCCGGAACAATGCCGATGTTGGAGGGCATCCGCCAGCTCTTCAGACTGTCGGCCCATTTGCTGAGATACATGCCCGAGAGGTTGACGGACTGCTCCGTAGGGTTGTAGATTTCTATCCAGCTGTCGAAGTTGCAGGCGGGGCTCATGACCGAGCCCACATTCGACGCCATCAGTTCGTTGATGACAAGGATGATGCTTAGGATGCTTGACATCATAGGCGTTGGGAGTTTAGTTATTTTGTGTTGGTCTTCCGGAATTTCTTTCCAATGACGGGGAGGCTACTTAGGGGGAAGTCACGCTTGACGACGAGTGTCATAAAGATAACGATAAGCAGGGTATTGAGCATGAGCGACGCCCACAAGGGCAGTTGCTCGCGGGCTGCTGTCATGGCAACGAAGATAATAGCGGCTACTACGGTGTAGCGCGCCATATCGCCCAACGGGTAGTCAATCTTGTAGTAATGCTGGCCGATGAAGTAGGACAGCAGCATCGACGTGGCGTATGCGGCAAAGCCGGCCCATGCACAGGCCATGTAGCTGAAATAGGGGACGCACAGCACATTGATGACGACGAGCACGACGACACCGATGCCTGAGAAGTAGGCTCCCCAGATGGTGCGGTCGGTCAGCTTGTACCAGAACGAGAGGTTGAAGAAGATGCCGAACATGATCTCGGCCGCCATCACGATGGGTACTACGCGCAGGCCCTCCCAGTAACTATCGCCAACAAGATACTTCAGGATGTCGATGTAACCTATGACACAGAGGAAGGCCAGCAGGGTGAAGATGAGGTAAAACTTCATGGCCTGGGCGTAGGTGTCGCGGTTGTCGCGGTCCTTTGACTTGCCGAAGACAAACGGCTCGTAGGCAAAGCGGAAGGCTTGGGTAATCATGACCATAATCATGGCTATCTTGATACAGGCACCATAGATACCCAACTGTTCACGGGCCTCCGTGACCGAACCATCGTATAGATAGGGGAACAGTATCTGCGAGGCAGCCTGGTTCAACTGTCCGGCCAATCCCATGATGAGCAGCGGCCAGGTATACTTGAGCATCCGCTTGCAGGTACCCTTGTCGAACGCAAAGGGTTCCGACGTCCATTCCTTCCATAGCAACAGCAGGGTGGCACAGGTACAGAAGAGGTTGATGTAGAAAACGTAGGCAACATCCAGCGTAAACTGCTCATCATAAATGCCAAAGGGGTTCAGCTTCAGGGCTGGCAATATAATAAGGTAGAGGATGTTGAGCGCGATATTCATCAGGATATTGATGATTTTCAGCGTGGCAAACCGTATAGGCCTGTGCAGATAGCGCAGATAGGCAAACGGGATAGCCATAAAGGCATCGATGGCCACGGTGATATACATCACCGCCACATATTCAGGATGGTCGGCATAGCCTACAGCGGTTGCTATAGGATGCAGGAACATCAGGAGCAGTAGCGTGGAGAACAGGGAAGTCACCATGACCATCGACAGGGTGGAGGAATAGACCTTATGCGGGTCCTCGCCTTCTTTGCTCATAAAGCGGAAGAAGGTGGTCTCCATACCGTATGTCAGCAGAATGATCAGCAGCGATACATACGCATACACGTTGGTGATGACACCGTACTCACCACCCGAGGCGGCAAAACGAGCCGTCTGGATGGGCACCAGCAGGTAGTTGATGAAGCGGGCGACGATGCTCGAAAGCCCGTAGATGGCTGTATCCTTTGCGAGTGACTTTAAGTTTGCCATATCTTAACCGAAAAACATGTAACATATTGCGATAGCGGCGATGATGCCAGCCAAGTCGGCCAAGAGTCCGCAAGCCACCGCATGGCGGGTATAGCGGATGCCAACGGAGCCGAAGTACACCGCTAATATATAGAATGTGGTGTCAGTCGAACCCTGGAAGACGCACGACAGACGACCCACGAACGAGTCGGCGCCGAAGGTGGTCATGGCATCGACCATCATGCCGCGGGCACCGCTGCCCGAGAGGGGCTTCATCAGAGCCGTCGGCAGGGCACCCACGAAGTCGCTGTTCATGCCTGTTGCCTCGATGCCCCACTTGATGCCGTCGATGAGCATGTCCATAGCTCCCGAGGCACGGAACACGCCGATGCCCACCAGGATAGCCACCAGATAGGGGATGATGCGCACGGCCGTCGTAAAGCCGTCCTTCGCACCCTCGATGAAGGCGTCGTAGACGTTGACCTTCTTGCGCACACCCGCCAGGATGAACCCGATGATGATGGTCATCAGCAGGATGTTGGCGACGGTGGTGCTCACCTTGTTCATCATCTCGCTGTCCAACTGCGAGAAGCCCCAGATAACGGCGGCAATGACGACGCACGCTCCGCCCACCGTGAGCAGGATGGTACGGTTGAGCAGGTTGATGCGCTGGTAGAGTGAGGTGACGATGATGCCGGCCAACGTCGAGAAGAAGGTAGCCAGCAGGATAGGAATGAACACGTCGGTGGGCTGGGCGGCTCCCATCTGGGCGCGGTACACCAGAATGCTGATGGGGATGAGCGTCAGACCGCTGGTATTCAGCACGAGGAACATGATCATCGAGTTCGAGGCCGTGTCCTTCTTGGTGTTCAGCTCCTGCATCTGCTCCATAGCATTCAGGCCCAAAGGTGTGGCGGCATTGTCGAGACCCAGCATGTTGGCGGCAATGTTCATGAAGATACTGCCCGTCACGGGGTGACCCTTCGGGATTTCAGGGAACAGTCGGGTAAAGACGGGTGAAAGCACCCGAGCCAGTACATTGACCACGCCTCCCTGTTCGCCAATCCTCATGATGCCGAGCCAGAGGGCCAACACGCCCGTCAGGCCCAGCGAGATTTCAAACGCCGTCTTCGACGATGCGAACGTGCTGTCCATCATGGCGGGGAACACGTCGAAGTCGCCGAATAACACCAACTTAACGATTGCGATGACAAACGCAATAACGAAAAATGCTATCCAAATATAATTCAATACCATACTGACTGCAAAGGTACGAAAAAAAACGGAAACGTGATAAACGAAAGGTGAAAAAATTGTTGTCGCCTTATGGTGACGGCGATGAACGGATAGGGCAAAGCGGGAGTAAGGTACGGGAGGAGTGGGCGAGAGGGGTAGGGTGAGCGGGACTGAGGGTAGGGGTGAGCGGGGCCGAGGGGTAGGGTAACAGGGAGTGAGGGTAGGGGTAACTCAATGTGGGCGCCCGCCCTTAATAATGAGGCCGCCCGCCCCCAACTTTGAGGACGGGCGGCCGCAATGATTGGTGCGCACGGTCGGTTCCGGTTTTTATACCGTCTGACTTATTTGGCGAAGACGGTAAGGCGCGAGGTAGGCAGGTTGCTGTTGATGCTCACCTGGACGTTGCCTTTCTTCTTGGTACTGCGCACGACGAGCAGCGCACGGCCCTTCCACGTGGTGACCTTGGACGAAGTGTAAGGCTCACAGTCCTTGAGGTCGGCAGAGGCAAAGGCCAATAGCTGGCCCTGGCCTTTCACAATGGCTTCGCAGGGGATGGCCGCATTGGGACAGACGCGGCCTTCGGCATCCACAACTTCGACGGTGATGAACGCGAGGTCCTGCCCGTCGGCAGTAATGACGTGGCGGTCGGAGGTGAGGCGCAAAGCCGCTGGCTCAGAGGCGGTTGCAAGGATACGCTCACCCTGAATGGTCTTGGCGCGGAGGGTACCAGCCTCGTAGGGGATGCGGAACACGGCCTTGTACGCCGTCGATTCATCGACGTGCTGACGGCCTACCTCGCGGTTGTTCAGGTAGAGCGTCACCTCAGGTGCTTTCGTATAAACCTCCACCTCAATGGGCTTTCCCTCCCAGCCGGCCCAGTTCCATGATTCCCAGGTGGGCCATACGCTCCAAGCCGTCTCACGTATTGTCCCAAAATAGCCATTGGGCTCCTTAACGGCAAGGTATACCCCCCCCTCCCTCAACAGGGAGGGGCCGGGGGTGGGTCTGGTAGGGCTGGTGGGTCTAGTGGGCTTGGTGGTCTTGGTGGGTCTCCATAGCATCTCCCGATAATGACTTATCGGCTTCCTCCACCCCGTAATGTCAACATCGCCGCAATAGGCGCCGTGCCAGTCGGGCTGTCCGCCGCTGACGTAGTGCTCGCCA
>JAEEGI010018536.1_pt1 | contig 14139 bp, 7 predicted proteins | sample 8958751 | NCBI WGS metagenome assembly JAEEGI01 (sample SAMN16246545, study PRJNA631951) | gut metagenome | biome: gut microbiome; feature: rumen; material: KS-attached | host: Bos | place: Iran: Karaj | collected 2018-10
ACAATGTTAAAGAATCATACCAAGCCGACCTGCTGGTAGTCGGAGGCGGCCCCGCCGGCGTATGCGCAGCTGTGGCAGCAGCCCGCAAAGGGCTCAAAGTGCTGCTCGTCGACAACGGCAACTGCCTGGGCGGAATGGGCACCAAAGGCCTTGTAGGGCCTTTTATGACATGTTACGACGCCAAGGGCGAGAGGCAGATCATCCGCGGCCTCTTCGAAGAAATTGTAGACCGCCTGATTGCTGAAGGCGGCGCCATCCATCCGTCAAAGATACGCCACACTTCAGAGTTTACCGCCTGGATCACCGAGGGCCACGACCATTGCACGCCCTTCGATCCGGAAATCCTTAAGAAAGTATATGACCGGCTGTGCGCCGAGGCCGGCGTGAAAGTTCTTTTCCATGCAAATTTTGTCGGCCCCATCATGAAAGGCGACAGCATACGCGGCGCCGTACTGCTCACGCCCTCCGGCCTCGAAGCTGCGCGCGCGCGAATGGTAATCGACGCCACAGGCGACGGTACCGTTGCATATCGTGCCGGGGCGCCTTGCGTATTCGGAGACCCCGAAAACGGAAGGGTCCAGCCGGCATCGCTGTTTTTCCGCATCAACAACGTCGATACCGACCGCCTGATCGCCGATGTGGTTCCCCACCTGCCGGAATTCCGCCGCGTCAACGGGGTAAGCTACCGATGCCTTCACTGGAGAGTAGCCCAGGCCGAAGCGGCAGGCGAATGGGACCTGGCACGCAAAAGCGTAAATATATGGCGCAGCGTCGAGAAAGACCAGTGGGTGATAAACTGCACCCGTATTCATGGAGTAGATGCTACTGACGCAGAGAACCTCACAGCTGCAGAAGTCGAAGGCCGCCGACAGGTGGAAGAGCTTATGAACTTCTTCCACAAATATGTACCCGGTTGCGAAAAAGCCACCCTTATGGGCACGGGCTCAACCATGGGCATACGTGAGTCACGCCACGTTCACGGCGATTTTGTCCTTCCGGTACAGGATCTCATCGACGGCGTCATCCCCGATGACAACATACTTCTTTCGGCCAATTCGATCGATGTCCACGGTGCCATGGGAGGGCCCGCGGGAGGCCTGTACATGCCCATTCAAAAAGATATGTACGGAGTCCCCTACCGTTGCCTGCTTCCCGCCGGCGTAGGCGGCCTGCTGCTAGCCGGACGGTGCATCAGCGCCGATTCAGCCGCTGCGGGAGCAATACGCGTAATGCCTCCCGCAATGGCCATTGGCCAGGCCGCCGGCACAGCAGCAGCGCTATGCCTGCTCAACGGCACTACACCCTCGTCTCTGGATTACGCCGACCTGCGAAAGAGCCTCCTGGAGCAGAATGTATTCCTCGGATAAGGTATGCTGCTGAGCCTTCTTTACGTTCTTATCTCCGGCATCGCCCTCCCCGTTGGAGGAATCCAGATGCAGTATCTGTGGCGTAACCAGCTGGGAGACGTTTATTCTCTGGGCCTTGGCAGCGCCGCATGCCTTGGTGCGGCAGCCGCGACCATGTCGGGTTGGTGCTCGCTGACCGTAGGCAGTTTTGTCTGCACCCTGATATGCACTTTGGTGTGCTTTTTTATAACCCTTCGCGTTAATACGCAGAGCCTCATCACATTCGGAATCCTGTTCGGTACTTTCATCGGTTCTCTGGGCACGATCGTGGTAACCAACGCACCTAACGGAGACTTGCTCAAGCAGTATTACCTCTGGGGCGCGGCCAACTTCAGGCTGGAAGGCGTCACCACGGGAGATATCATCTTTTCGCTCTGTCTGTTTGCCGCAGGTCTTGCGGCGGCCTTGATTGACAGCCGCTCTCTGACGCGGCATTTCCGCAGCGAAATAGAATTGAGCAAGCCTCACAAAGCACTCAGCCTGCTGGCTATCATGTGTCTGGTGACAAGTGCCGTAAGCATTTGCGGGCCAATAGGTTTCATCTCCCTGGGCGTCCCCAACCTGAGCAGGATAATATGCAAAAAGGAGGACATACGGGTGCATTATCTCATTTCATCGGGAATGGGTGTGGCGCTGCTGCTTATCACTTATCTGGTGGTGCAATATGTCAACTTTGGCATTTACCTGCCGGTCAGCGCCACGATGGCACTTCTGGCCCTGCCGCTAATGGCAATATTGTTTATAAAGAAATGACGGTTAAGTTGCTGCTGAGGGCAGACCGTCTGCGCTCAGCAGCAGCTTAACCGTGCAAAAAGAATATCATTATGGACTGGAGCAGTATTAAACGACGTCTTGCCGCGGACGCAGCCGTCCGCCAGCTGTTGATTGTAGAGCACACGGGCGGTTCGGACGCCCTTGCCCGGTATTATTTAAAGCAGGATGACGGAAGGTGGAAACTGTCCGGCCGCTGCAAAGCATTTATCGGCAAAAACGGCATTGGGAAAACGCGGGAAGGCGACGCCAAAACGCCCGTCGGGGAGTTACGCCCCCTGAGGGCTTTCGGCATACTCCCCAACCCCGGCACAGCTCTCCCCTGGATCGATGTACGCCCCGGCACCATAGCTTGCGATGAGGAAGGCCCTTGCTACAACCGCATCCTGCAGCTGGCCGGCTGGGGCAACGGCGACCAGACCGACATAAGCGGAGAGTACATGTGGGAGATTTCGCCCGAATACGACTATGGTCTGGAGACCGACTTCAACAAAGAGTGCGTATGGCCACTCGGGTCGGCCATCTTTATCCACTGCAAAGGGGCCAAAAGCTGGACCGGCGGATGTGTCGCCCTTGAAAAGCGCCTCATGAAAAAGATTCTCACCACGGCCGACAGCGGACTCGTCATATCAATCCGCTGACGGTCAAAAAGCACTGATCCCTCCGGAGCCCTTTTCCCAAGTTTTATGGGCTCCGGAGGGATCAGTGCTTTTTGACCACGCCTGAACTTACTTAGCGATTGCTACGCTGCGGGTCTCACGGATAACCGTAATCTTGACCTGTCCGGGATAAGTCATTTCGTCCTGGATGCGCTGTGCGATATCGGTAGAGAGGCGTGCAGCCTGATCGTCGCTGACCTCGTCGGCACCCACGATGACACGAAGCTCGCGGCCGGCCTGGATGGCGTAAGACTTGGTAACGCCCGGATAAGAAGCTGCCAGATCCTCCATGCCCTTAAGACGCTTGATGTAAGACTCTATGACCTCGCGACGGGCACCGGGACGGGCTCCGGATATTGCGTCTCCCACAAGCACGAGAGGTGCGTAGATGCTGGTCATCTCCATCTCCTCATGGTGAGCTCCGATACAGTTCACAATCTCGGGACGCTCCTTGTATTGCTCGGCCAGGCGGGCGCCAAGAAGGGCGTGAGGCAGTTCGGGCTCATCTTCCGACACCTTGCCGATATCGTGCAGGAGGCCTGCGCGCTTTGCAATCTTGGGATTGAGGCCAAGTTCGGAAGCCATAATGGCACAGATATTTGCAACTTCACGTGAGTGCTGCAGAAGGTTCTGTCCATAGGAGCTGCGGTACTTCATGCGGCCTATCATCCTTACCAGTTCGAGGTTAAGACCGTGGATGCCCAGGTCGATGCAGGTACGCTTACCGGTTTCGAGTATTTCTTCTTCAAGCTGCTTGCTCACCTTGGCCACCACTTCCTCGATACGTGCGGGATGAATGCGGCCGTCGATGACCAGCTGGTGAAGCGACAGGCGGGCTACCTCACGGCGCACAGGGTCGAAAGCGCTGATCAGGATGGCATCCGGAGTATCGTCCACCACAATCTCGACACCTGTTGCGGCTTCCAGGGCGCGTATGTTACGGCCTTCACGTCCGATGATGCGGCCCTTGACCTCGTCGTTGTCAATAGGGAAAGTAGTTACGGCATTCTCGATGGCCGTCTCAGTGGCGGTGCGCTGTATAGTATTGATAACAATACGCTTAGCCTCCTTGGCCGCATTCAGCCTGGCCTCATCCATGGTCTCGTTGATGTATGCCTGAGCCTCGGTGCGGGCCTCGGCCTTCATGTTTTCGACGAGCATATTCTTGGCTTCCTGAGCGCTCATTCCGGCAATGGTTTCAAGCTGGCGGTTAGCCTGCGAGCGAAGCTGCTCAGCCTCTTCCATTTTAGATTCGAGAACCGCCTTCTGTGCATTCACCTGCCCGCGCTGCGAGTCAAGGTCATGCTGGCGCTTTCCAAGATCTTTTTCCTGTTCTTTTAGCTGGATTTCGCGGCTCTTGATATTGTTTTCTCTCTCGCGGAGTTCGTTGTTACGCTGACCGACTTTCTGGTCGTGCTCGCTCTTGAGCTGAAGGAAACGCTCTTTTGCCTGAAGGATTTTCTGCTGTTTGATATTCTCACCTTCGAGTTCCGCTTTTTCAATGATTGCGGCTGCCCGGCCCTTCAGGGCGATACGGCTTGCCGCTATATAAATTGCCAGGGCAATAACTGCGCCTGCAATGGCTGCTAGGATATAGTACAAAATCATCATTTTTATATTTAGAACCTACAAATTTAATGTTTTTTCAGCTAAATCCGCAATAGCAAGTTGCAAAAAACCAAAACTCACAGTTTTGCTTGTTTTTCTCATCTTATTATACTACTTTTATAAATTATAAAACAAAACCAACTCACATAGATGAACACTAGACGTCTTAGAATGCTTCCAATTGTGGTTTTGCTGGCTTTTGCCGCTGTTTCCTGCACCAAACAGCCGGAGCCTGAGCAACTTCCCAAGATTGTAGTTACCAACGTTTCGCTCTCTTCCGACATAGAAATAGAAGAAGGAAACGACATCAGTATCGAGCTTCGCGGACTCACCCACATAAACTCCTCGGACGCAGTCGTCCTCCGCTCCGCCGCCAACACCGACTACATTTGTCCCATAACTTATATCAACGACGGCTCGCTCCTTACTTTTTCCCTGCCGGAGGGAGTCACCAGCGGCACATACAGAGTATATATCCGCCGCAACGACGTCAACAATTATGTAGGCACCATCAACCTCAACATTATTGCATCGCTTAACATCGAGCCCGACCCCGGCACCAACATCTACGGCCTTGTCCTGTGCGGAGGCAAGCCCGTCAGCGACGTTCTGGTATCCGACGGCGCAGAAATAGTAAAGACCGACAGCCATGGCATATACCAGATAAAATCCAACAAAAAGTGGAAATATGTGTTCGTTATAATCCCCGGCGGCTATGAAGTACCCTGTCAGGGCGTTCTGCCGCAGTTCCACGCCACTCTCAGCCAGCCCGAGAGCGTACCCGAGCGCAAGGATTTCGAACTTATCAAAACCGATAACGACCGTTTCTCCCTTTTCGTCTGCGGAGACATGCACCTTGCCAACCGCACCGACGACATCAAGCAGTTCAACCAACTGGCCAAGACTTTTAACTCAGCCCTTTCCGCCACCGGAGGAAAGAACTACGTCATGACCCTCGGCGACATGACCTGGGACCTGTACTGGTACAGCAAGTCATACCAGTTCCCTCAGTATCTGGGGACCATGAACAGCTCTTTCAGCAACGTCACCTTCTTCCACACGATGGGCAATCACGACAACGACATGAACTCCGTGGGAGATTACAACAAGTCGTTCCGTTACACCCGTGACATCGCCCCCACATACTATTCATTCAACTTGGGGCAGATCCACTTCATCGTGATGGACAACATAGACTACAACAACGTAGGCACCGGTTCGGAACTGCGAGGCGACTACAAGCGCAACTATACCGCCGAACAGATGGCATGGCTCGTAAAGGACCTCGCATACGTTGACAAAGACACGCCCGTTTTCATCACTTCTCACGCTCCTGTATCTTACCCTTCAGGAGCCACAGGCTGGAGCAACACCTATCTCAACGGAGCCGATGCGCCGGGCGAGGGCAACCTTTCCGAGTTCATATCCGCCGTCAAGACCCATAACGTCCACTTCCTCAGCGGACATACCCACAACATATTCAACCGCAAGCATTCAGCTATCTTCTCGGAGCATAACTGCGGCGCCGTATGCGCGTCGTGGTGGTGGTCGGGGTACCTTACCAACGGTATCCACCTCTCGCAGGACGGAGCTCCGGGCGGCTTTGGGATATGGACTTTCAACGGCAAGAACTTCACCCACACTTACCAGAGTGCCGGTCATGACATTGATTACCAGTTCCGCGCATACGACATGAACAAGGTCAAGGAGGTCATTGTTCCTTCTTTAGGTGCCAACCACAAAGATTTCATCAAGTTCTCCACCGCGGTCGCCAATTATCCGGCAAACACGATACTGGTCAATGTATGGGACTACGATCCGGATTGGACGGTGAGCATTACTGAGAACGGCAAAGAACTTGCCGTATCGCAGGTTACAGCTTACGACCCCGTACACGTGGTAGCGTTGTCGGCGGAACGCTGCAAGACCGCCGGTTCATCTACGCCCAGCTTCCTGACCACTTCCTGGCCTCACTTCTTCCAGGCCAAGGCCTCCAGCGCCAATTCGACCGTCACCGTATCGGTCACGGACCGCAACGGCAAGACTTACACCGAAACGATGGTCCGGCCCAAGGCTTTCAACATCGCCGACTACAAGAACAAATAATTCTATATTCAACCACAATTGTTTAACCACAAGCTATTATTATGAGATTAGCCAAAATTCTCACCATCACGGCTCTGATGCTGTTGTCCGCCACCTGGCTGCAAGCGCAGAACCGTACGGTCCGGGGAACGGTTCTCGACTCCTCGCAGCTTCCGCTGCCCGGAGTAGGAGTTCTCGTAGAGGGCACCACCAACGGTACCGTCTCCGGAGCGGACGGCAGTTTCTCACTGAAAGTGCCGTCAAAAGATGTGGTCCTGGTATTCTCCAGCCTCGGCTATCAGTCAAAATCTGTTCCTGTGCCTGCAAGCCAGGAGGTCGTGAACGTCACCCTTGAGGACGACGCCATGACTCTTGAAGAGACTGTGGTCGTAGGTTACGGTGTCCAGAAAAAGGTCAACCTGACCGGCGCCATCACTCAGGTCGAGAGCAAACAGCTCGAAAACCGAAGCGCCCACAACCTTACCACAATGCTTCAGGGTTCGGTCCCGGGCCTGAACATCTCTACCTCAAGCGGTAATCCCGGTTCTACCGGATCGCTCAACATCCGAGGCTACACCTCCATCAACGGCGGTTCTCCCCTTGTGCTAATCGACGGCATTGAGGGTAACATCAACCGCATCAACCCTCAGGACGTCCAATCCATCTCCATTATCAAGGATGCATCGTCCGCCGCAGTTTACGGCGCCCGTGCAGCTTATGGTGTTATTCTGGTCACTACCAAGCAAGGCGGTGAAGACAAAGCAAAGGCCACCGTCCGCTACAGCGGCCGTTACGGCGTTGAAATGCCTACTACCTCTACCGAATGGGAGACCACCGGTTACTGGTCGGTTTACACCATCAACAAATTCTGGTACGAGAGCAAGGGTTCCAACTACGTGAACTATACAGCCGAGGATATGCGCGAGCTCCTCGCACGTGTACACGACAAGACCGAGAATCCCGAGCGCCCCTGGGTAGTTATCAAAGACGGCAAGTATAAGTACTATGCCAACACCGACTGGTGGCACGAACTATACAATGACGTTCACCCTACCACAAACCACAGCGTTAGTGTGAGCGGCGGTAACAAAGCTATCAAGTACTATCTCTCCGGACAGTATGACCGTCAGGAAGGTATGGTAAAAGCCCGCCCCGATGTGTACGAGAAGTACAACCTAAGGGCTAAGTTCGACGCCCGCATCAACAAATATGCGCGCATCAGCAACAACACCAACTTCTTTGTCGGTACTTACGATTTCCCGGGTCTTGCCGACATCCAGGACTCCTTCGCCTATGGCGACCGTCACGCTCCTGCATGCTTCCCGCTCAAGAACCCCGACGGAACCTGGCTGTACTTCGTGGACGCTTTGGGCTACCGCGTTTGTAACGGTCGTCACTGGGCCTATGCCAGCAACAACCTCAACATCGAAAAGCGTACTGATTTCGCCAACACCACCGAGCTCACCGTCACTCCGATCAAGCAGCTCACTCTTAAGGCGAATTACAGCTACCGCACCTACATTAACCACGACACCCACAGGCGTAACCTCATTGAATACTCACAATATCCCGGACAGGTGGTGGTGTATAACAACGGCGGCGCTTTCGATAACTACATGACCGAAAAGAACTCGGAGAATATCCGCACCACGTGGAATGTTTACGGCACTTACGAGAATACTTGGGCCGACGCTCATCATTTCACCGCCATGGCCGGTTTCAACTACGATGCCTATCACTACAAAGATGTATGGGCCAAGGGTTATGACCTTATTACTACCGAGCTTTCCGACCTTGACCTCATCTCCACCGCAACCCGCCAGCCGGAAATAAACGGAGGACAGACTGCATGGAGCACCGCAGGTTTCTTCGGCCGACTCAACTACGACTTCAAGGGCCGTTACCTCTTTGAGGCATCTGCCCGATATGACGGATCTTCACGCTTTGCCACCGGTCACAAATGGGGTTTCTTCCCTTCGGTTTCAGTGGGCTGGCGTATCAGCGAGGAGCCATTCTTCGCTCCGCTCAAGGCGACTATCAACAACCTTAAGATCCGTGCTTCATACGGTACTCTGGGCAACCAAAATGTTGATAACTATTCTTTCATCCGCCTTATTAACTTCAAGACCTTCTCTGCTTATAATTTCGGCGATAATGTAATGGCCCGTTACACCAACGTCGATGCTCCCGTGGCCTCCGACAAGACCTGGGAGACTTCCAAGCAATGGAACCTCGGACTTGACCTTGCCATGTGGGGCAACAAACTGGAATTCACCGCCGAGGCATATATCCGCGATACCGTAGGCATGCTTACCGACGGTATGGATCTGCCTGCAGTTTATGGCGCTTCGGTTCCTCAGATGAACGCCGCCGACCTTCGCACCAAGGGTTATGAGCTGTCACTCAGCTGGAGGGATTCCTTCAACTTGCTGGGCAGGCCTTTCGAGTATTTCGTTAAGCCCATACTGAGTGAATATCGCTCCAACATCACCAAGTTCAACAACGATACCAAGCTCCTCTCCAATTATTACGAAGGCATGGAACTTGGTGAAATCTGGGGCTTCCACGTCGAGGGACTTTTCGCGTCCGACGCCGAAGCCAAGGAATACACCAGCCGCGTCGATCAGTCGTACTGCAACGCCAACCTTAACGGCGGATGGAAAGCGGGTGATGTTAAATACGCCGATATAGGCGGTAAGATTACCCGCGACGCTGAAGGCAACATCATCTCCAATGAGCCCGACGGTGTTATCGGCATCGGTGCCAACACCCTGGAAGATCATGGTGACAAGATTTACCTCGGTAACTCTCTGCCGCGTCTGCACTACGGTATTTCCACAGGTTTCGCCTGGGCAGGGTTCGACGTCAGCGTGTTCTTCGAAGGTACCGGTGATCACTATTGGTATCCCGCCCGCTACAACTTCGACTTCTGGGGTCCCTACTCCCTGGGTTATCCTACCTTCCTCGCAAAGAACTTCCTTGACAATTGCTGGAGCGAAGACAATCCCAACGCCTACTTCCCGAGGCCCCGTTCCAACGTGGCGTCCAACGGCGGCGGCGAGCTCGGAAGGGTGAATGACCGTTACATCCAGAACATACGCTACCTGCGTTTCAAGAACCTTACCGTAGGTTACGAGCTTCCCAAGAAGCTTATTTCCCACATCGGCCTTGAAGCCCTGCGCGTCTATTTCTCCGGAGAGAACATTGCTTTCTGGTCTCCTATCACCAAGTACACCCAGCACCTCGATCCCGAGAGCTGCTTCAACCGTTCCGGTGACCCCGTGGATGACCTGAACAACACGTCTTATCCTTGGCAGAAGACCTTTATGTTAGGACTTGACATCACTTTCTAAAGGATACGATTATGAAAAAGAGTATATTATTATTGGCCCTGACATCGATTCTTGCGGTCTCTTGTAACATTGAAGACCTCATCACCCTTGTCCCCGAGTCACAGATTACTCCTGACTCCTATTTCAAGACGGCCGAAGATTTGCAGCTCTTCTCCAATTCTTTCTACAATAATCTTCTTGACAAAGAGCCCTTCGCCAGAGAGAGCGACGTGTTCGTAAAGATGAACCCTTCAGATCTTATCCGCGGCGGCAATGACCGCACCGTTCCCGCGACAGGCGGTGGCTGGGGTGCCGGAACAGGAGCCTGGGGCGACCTTCGAAAGATGAATACGCTACTGGGCAATATCAAGAACTGTGAGGACGAAGCGGCCGTAAAGGAATATACAGCTCTGGTCCGCTTCTGGCGCGCTTATTTCTATGCCAATATGATTCGCAAGTTCGGCGATGTTCCATGGATCGACCATGAGCTCGGTTCGGCCGACGAAGACTTGTACTACCCCCGCGACACCCGCGAGACCGTGCTTGGTCATATGATAGAAGATATTGACTGCGCGATTGCCGACCTCCCCGGCAAGGCTGCCGCCCCACAGACTGCATACCGCGTGAACAAATACACGGCTATGTTCGTAAAGGCACAGTTCTGCCTCTTCGAGGGCACGTTCAGAAAATATCACAGCGCTCCCGCACCGTTCGAGAAGTCATATACAGCAGCCAACGGTTCTACCCATGACTACCAGTACTATCTTGATCTTGCAGCCAAGGCTGCCAAGCAACTGATGGATTCCGGTGCTTATAAGCTGTTCAGTACAGGCAAGCCTAATTCGGATTACCTCACACTGTTCAACTCCGACAACGCCAATACGGATGAGATTATCCTTGCTGTCAATTATGACCGCGATCTCAAGATCAAGCACGACTGCGGACGAGATATTACCAACCAGACTTCCGCCCGTTACGGAATGACCAAGAAGCTGGTCGACCAGTACCTTATGAAGGACGGAAGCCGTTTTACCGATAAACCCGGCTGGAACGTGATGCCGTTCGCAGAGGAAGTTGCCGACCGCGATCCCCGTCTTGCCCAGACCATCCGCACTCCCGGCTATAGCTGGAAGAAGCCCGGAACCAGCAAGGACGGTCCCGAATTCCCCTACTGCCAGACAGGCTACCAGACTATCAAGTACATCCCGTCATACGACACCAAGCCGTATTCTACCGACAACTGCTATAACGATATGCCGGTTTGCCGATATGCGGAAGCTCTTCTCACTTATGCAGAAGCTCTTGCCGAACTCGGGACCCTTACCCAGGCCGACCTGGACATTTCTGTCAACAAGATACGCGACCGCGTTGGTATGCCCCATCTGGATATGGCTGCGGCAAACGCATCACCCGATCCCTATCTTACCTCAGAGCAGACCGGTTATCCCAACGTGTCCGGAGCCAATAAGGGTGTAATACTCGAGATCCGCCGCGAAAGGGCCATCGAGCTCTTCCAGGAAGGGTACGGCCGTTACTTCGACCTGATGCGCTGGAAAGCGGGCTACTGCCTCAACCAACCGTTCTACGGAATGTACATTCCCGGTCCCGGTTCCTATGAATTCGGTGACGACAGTAAGTACACCTTCTATCTGGAATCTTCCAACGCCAGCGGCACCAAGTACATGATATTTGATCCTGCATCCGGCAACGAGAATTCCAGCGACGAGTTTTTCTATCTGGTCGATCCAAACACCGGCAAATATGCAACTTCCGGCGTTCGCGATGCTCTTCATGGCATCCCTCATTCCTTCGATGAGAGCAAGCACTATTTCTACCCTATCCCCGAGAATGAGAGATTGCTTAACCCTAAGCTCGATCAGAACCCTAATTGGTAACAGATTATGAACACATGTATTAAAGTATTGAAAGTTTCCGCCATTGCGGCAACCATTGCTCTTCTGTTTGCATCATGCAACAAAGAGCCGGTAGAGAATGTCGCAAAGGCCGTGCTTGGAGACCAAAGCGTAATGACCTTTGCGGCCAAGAGTCCTTCTCCGCAAACCGTTACCGTGGTTTCTGACGGCCCGTGGCAGAGCAAAACGCCCGATTGGATCACAGTGGATCCTACCACCGGCGACGGTGTCGTTACCGTAACTGTGACCGCTCAGGAGAATGTGGACGGAGGCGGAATGCTCGAGCCCCGCAAAGATACCATCTTCTTTGCCGGCAAGACTAAAGCCAGCCGCTTGATGATAATGGTCAGTCAGGAAGGCGACGCTTATCGCAACGCCGAGCACCTAACGCTTGACAAAGTGGCTGCGCTCGCCGACGGTAAGGCTTTCGTGCTGGACGAAGCGACTGTAGCAGCAGTTTCTTCTGCGGGTTATGTACTGAACAGCGGAGTCACTAATGTTTATGTAAAAGATGCCTTTACTGTCAAGGTCGGTGACAAAGTAGCCGTCAAGGGCATTAAAGGCAGCATAAACAACGTTCCCGCTATAACGACCGTTGACGAGCTTACAGTTAAATCGTCCGGTTCTTTCGAGTACCCGGAAGCCCGGAATCTCAACGACGAGATTGCCACCTATAAGGGAGAAGCCATCGACTACATAGTAGTAAACGGCGTGGTGATAGGAGGAAATCTTCTGGTCACCGTCAACGATGTCGACTATTCCATCAAGCAGGTCGATTGCCCTGCAGAACTGAGCATATCCAAGCTTACCGGCAACAAGGTTGAACTGCGCGGTTACACCTGCGGTTTGCTGGGCGCCAATATGTTCGGCATTCTGACCACCGCTTTCAAGGACAACGGTCCTTCCGTCGTGCCCAGACCAGAAAAGCTTTTGTATGCAAAGTGGCGCTTCACCGCTACTACCATGACTGCATACAAACAGTTCTTCGGAGGCACCGACGGTAAACTCGATGCAACTGAGGGCAACGGTGGATTGTATGTGCCGTCCAATGTCGAGGGCAACGGTAAGATCGAGTACTACCAGATAGACAAGACTGCAATCGACATCAACAACAAGGCATCCCGAATTATCGGCGGCACCGGGCACCCGTACGTAACCGGCGCATGGCCCGGTGACTACTGGCTCTTCTCGGCGACCGACAACTACGAGTACCCTGCCGGTACCAACCTGCACATCAAGTACCTTACCCGTGTTTCGGCTACAGGCCAGAGGTACTGGATGCTCGAGTACTTCGACGGTATCGAGTGGAAGCCTGCCGATGAATATCCCGTCGAGACCGAAACCGAGTCCGGCACCAATGCCAAGTACAACTTCAAGGAGCCCACTTCCAACGTGGCCGTAGAGTGCGTATGGACGCTTGCAGCACCTTGCCGCGAACCTATGTTCCGTATGAGGTGCGTTGCCAACGCGCAGGCCAATGACAAGGGTCCTCTGGCCAATCCTAACGGAGGAACCTGCCGTATCGCCGACAACGGTGATGAAGGAGAGGACGCGGGTCCAGTATTTGAAGTCACCGATGCTCCCGCCGACGGCGGCGGCGGTGGCGGCGGCCTCAAACCCGGAGCCGTATTGTTCGAAGAAGACTTCGAGTGGCTGGAGCCCTATGCTACTGCAGCAAGCGCCCCCGATGACGTGACCAGCAACTCCGTCGGTTCTTCACCCAATATATTCACCACAGAAGGTCTTCAGCCTATCCTGGCCACTCTCCTTGAAAAGGGTTATGCCTACATCTGGGGAGGAAAAGGCATGACGGAATGGGCCACCACGGAGCCTGACAGCGGCAACGGACGCACTCTGTACCTGCAGAAGAACTATCTGAAGTTCGGCAAGAGCGACTGGAGTTCCGGTTTGGTACTGCCCGCTATCAGTTCACTCAGCTCGGCTACAAACATAGACATTACGTTTGACTGGTGCTGGTGTATGACCGGTGGAAGTAAGCCTGATATAATGACACTTACAGCTGAAGTGGCCGGCGGTGAGAGTGTAGAGCTCAGTTCCACCCAGCCCACCGAGGGCGACCAGACAAAGCTGGAGTGGCAGCATGCGAGCGCGAGCTTCAACGGCATTACCGCCGAATCCCGCATTGTCCTGCACCCCACCAATGTCGATCCTTATGTAAGCAACACCCGTGGCCAGAACCGCTGGTATCTTGACAATATCAAGATAGTGGTCAGATAGCCAGGACTTACCCTGATACGCGAAAGACCGGCCCCATTATGAGGCCGGTCTTTTGTTATAAAAAAAGCCGTCAGCCGAATAGTCAGAAAATTGTCTGGCTCGAATGATTTGGGGGCCGGTCCGTTTC